>Ga0325400_1004949_pt1 | contig 12443 bp, 11 predicted proteins | sample PopdelMetagenome_2_FD_205662 | JGI IMG/M metagenome (GOLD analysis project Ga0325400, IMG submission 205662) | Populus deltoides microbial communities from Bellville, Georgia, United States - Xylem-PdKOR-R1 | ecosystem: Host-associated > Plants > Phyllosphere > Stem > Wood/Secondary xylem...
TCCTCGCCCTGGGCCAGCACCAGCTGGAGCGAGCGGACGCGGTGGATGCGGGCCAGCGTCCGCGGATCCATCACGGCTCGCCGAACACGCCGACCAGCTCCGCCACCGCGTCGTCGAGCGATACCGCCGCGTCGTAATCCTGGCGGACATATTCGGTGATCGCGCCATGCGCGGCGATGGCGGCGTCGATCTCCGGGTCCGCACCCGCGCGATACGCGCCCATCAGCACGAGGTCGCGATTCGCCTCATAGGTCGCGAGATGGCGGCGCAGCGTGCGCGCGGCGCGCTGGTGCCCCTTGTCGGTGATGTCGGTCATCACCCGGCTGACCGAGGGGCCAAGGTCGATCGCGGGATAGACGCCGCGCTCGGCCAGCGCGCGCGACAGGACGATGTGCCCGTCCAGGATCGAGCGCGCCGAGTCGACCACCGGGTCGTTGCCGTCGTCGCCGTCCGCGAGCACCGTGTAGATCGCGGTGATCGAGCCGGGGCCATTGGCATCCGCCCCGGCGCGCTCGATCAGGTTGGGAAGCATCGCGATCGCGGACGGGGGGTAACCGCGCGCCGACGCCGGCTCGCCCAGCGCCAGCCCGATCTCGCGCCCGGCATGGGCGACGCGGGTCAGCGAATCGATGATGAGCAGCACGCGCTTGCCCTCCGCGCGGAAGGCCTCGGCGATGGCGGTGGCACGCAGCGCGCCGCGGATGCGCAGCACGGGCGAATGGTTGGCGGGCACCGCGACCACCACCGAGCGCGCCCGCGCTTCGCCGGCAACCTTGGTCTCCAGGAAGTCGGCGACCTCGCGGCTGCGTTCGCCGATCAGCCCGACCACGACGACGTCCGCCTGCGCCGCGCGAACCATCATGCCCAGCAGCACCGACTTGCCGACGCCCGATCCCGCCATGATCCCGATCCGCTGGCCCTGCCCGACGGTCAGCAGCCCATTGATCGCGCGCACGCCGACGTCGAGCGGCTCCAGCACCCGCCCGCGGTCGAGCGGCGACTGCGGCGTCCCCGCCAGCGGCCAGCGCCCGGCGCCGCGGATCGGCCCGAGCCCGTCGATCGGACGTCCCGCGCCATCGACGACGCGGCCGAGCATCGCCGCGCCCACCTCCGCCTCACCCGGTGCGCCGAGCGGGCACACGGGCGCCTTGGGGAGCAGCGGCGCGGGACCGCCCAGGTTCATCATCACCGTGCGCCCGTCGCGAAAGCCGATCACCTCCGCCTCGATCGCGCCCGGTCCTTCACCGACGCGGCAGACGGTACCGACCGGCAGCGACAACCCGGTCGCCTCCATCAGCAGGCCGTCGCACGCGGACAGCCGGCCCGACACCCGCGGGGCGGGCAGGGGAGCGGCGGCGGCGAGCGTGTCGAGGTAATCGGCGGCGAAGCGGTTCAGCATGGAGGAAGCGGCACCCGGTCGATCGCGGCGCCCAGCTGTTCGAGCCACAGCGCCGGCCCGTCCTCGACCACCGTCGACGCCGATTCGAGCACGAAGCTGCCGCGCGCGACATGCGGGTCGCCCGCCGCGAAGACGGAGGACGGCAGGCGGCCGTCCAGCAGCGCCACGTCGTCGGGATGGACGCGCAGCAGCGCCGATTCGGTCGGCTCGGCGAGGAGCTCGGTCGCCGCCTCCACCCGCCCCGTCAGCAGGTCGGCGGACACGCCGGTCTCGCCCACCAGCCGCTCGACCAGCATCAGCACCGTGCGGCGCAGCCGGTCGGCCATTGCCTCGCGATCGAGCCGCCCGGCCAGCGCATCGCCGAGCGCGTCGAGCAGTGCCCGGTCGCGCACGCCGGCGGCCTGGGATGCAGCGGCGATCGCCTGCGCCTCGGCGAGTGCGTCGGCATGGCCTTGCTCGTACCCCGCCGCCCTTGCCTCCTCGATCGCCTTCGCCGCGAGTGTCACCGCGGGGAAGTCGGGGTCGAGCGGGTCCCAATCCGCGCACGGCCTGTGACCGGGCACCGCCGGGCTGAAATGGCGCGGTCCAGAGGCCGGTGCAGGTGCGCCGACGTCCACGGCCGCGAAGTCGGCGGGTGCGGCAAAGGCGCGGGCGAGAAGGTCGGCGCCTCCCGTGTAGCGGGGCGCGAATCCTGCGACGAAATCAGACATAATCGTCCTCGGCCGCACCCATCTGGATGGTGCCGTCCTTGGCCAAGTTGCGCGCCACCGCGATCATCGCCTTTTGCGCGTCGAGCACTTCGGCGAGCTTCATCGGCCCGCGCGCCTCCATCTCGTCGCGGATGCCGTCGGCGGCGCGCGCGGACATGCAGCCCAGGAAGCGAGTGCGGATCGGCTCCTCCACGCCCTTTAGCGCGCGGGTGAGCACCTCGCCGTCGATGTTGCGGATCAGGGTGCCGAGGTTCTTGTCGTCCATCTCCAGCAGGTTGTCGAAGACGAACATCGCCTCCTCGATCTGGCGGGCGACCTCCTTGTCGATCTTGAACAGCTTGGGCATCACCCGCTGCTCGGTCGCCTTGCGCGCGCCCTGGAGGATCTTGGCGGCCTCGCGCGTCCCGCCCAGCGTCAGCTTCTGCGAGCGCGCCTGGCCGGTATGCGCCGCAAGGACGCGGCGCAGCGTCTCGATCGCTTCCGGCGTCACCGGGCCGAGCTTCGCCACGCGATGGAGCAGGTCGGGCTGGATCGCGTCGGGCACCAGTTCGAGGACCTGCCCCGCGACCTGCGGGTCGAGGTTGGCGATCAGCACCGCGGCGATCTGCGGGTGCTCCTTGCCGACGATCCGCGCAAGGTCGGCGGGTTCGAGCCAGGCGAGCATCTCGAGCTGCCCCGCCGTGTCCTGCGGGGTGATGCGGGCGAGCACGGAAGCCGCCTTGGGTTCGCCCAGCGCGCGGGTCATCACCGCCTCGACCTGGGGCTTGGGATCGAAGGAGATGCCGGTGCGCGCGCGGGCGCGGCCGACAAAATCGTCGAGCACGTCCTCGACCTCCTGCTCCGACACGTCGGCGACCGCCAGCATCGCGCCGCCCAGCGCGCGCACCTCGTCCGGGTCGAGCTTCTGGAGGATCGCGGCGGCCTCCTCCTCGCCGACCAGCATCATCAGCACCGCCGCGCGCTCGGTGCCGGTATAGGTGCGGACCGCCGTATCGGTCACTGCGCGTCCGCCTTGATCATGTCGCGGATCGCCAGCGCGGCGCGGGCGGGATTGTCACGGGTGAACCCGCGCACGGCGCCCAGCCGGTCGTCGATCCCGCGGCTGCCCTCCAGCTGGTCGAGGCTGACCGCGGGGGTGACGGTAGGCTGGCCCGGCGCGTCGTCGCCCGCGATCGGCAGCGCCGCAACGGCGTCCTTGGCGGGCATCGCTTCCTCGCGCTTGCCCATCAGCGCCTTGGCGAGCGGGCGGACGCCGAGCAGCAGGACCATGAGCGCGATGATGATCGCGGTGGCGTTGCGCGCCAGGATCGGCAGCCAGGCGTTGTCGTACCACGCCGGGCCCTTGTCGAGGGTGTCGGTGCCGGCGAACTGGCGGCTGATGACCGTCACCTGATCCTGCCGGTTGCCGTCGAAGCCGACGGTGGACTTCACCAAGTCGGTGATCTGGCCGATCTCCATTGCCGTCCGGCGCCCCTTGGCGGGATCGCGCAGCAGGACCGCGACCGAGATGCGCTTGACTGATCCGGGTGCGGCGCGGGTCACCGACACCTCGCGGCCGAGATCATAGGCGCGGTTGTACTGGTCCGACTGCTTCTGCGCGTCCGGCGCGGGCTGGCCGGCGACCGGCTGGGGCGAGCCCGACGCGCCCACCGCCGGGGTCGGCACCTGGAGCTGGCTGGCGGGCGGCGGCGTGTTCGACAGCGCGCCGGGGATGCCGCCGGGCGCGGCACCGGGCGCGGCTTGGTTGCCCGTCCAGTTGCCCGATTCGGCGCGCAGCGTGCCCTGCTTGTCGTAGGATTCGCGGGTGGCGCTGGTCTCGTCGAGGTTGACCTCGGCCTGGATCTCGGTGGTGAAGTTGCCCGCGCCGACCAGCGGGGTGAGCAGCTGCACCAGCTGCTGGCGGTACTTGTCCTCCAGCCGCGCCTGATAGTCGATCCGCGCACTGTTGGCGGCGTCGGCCGGGCTGTCGGAGCGGGTGAGCAGCGCACCCAATTGGTCGACCACCGTCACCGAATCGGGCTTCATCCCCGGCACCGACGAGGCGACGAGGCTGACGATCGAGGCGACCTGCGCGTCCGACAGCGTGCGCCCGCCCTGAAGCTTCAACACCACCGACGCCGATGGCGCAGCGTTGTCGCGCACGAATACCGACGCTTCGGGCACCGCAAGGTGGACCCGCGCTTCCGCCACCGCATCGATCTCCTGTATGGACCGCGCCAGCTCGGTCTCGCGCGCCTGGCGCAGGCGTTCGCCCTCGACCGCGCGGCTGACGCCCATCGGCAGCTGGTCGAGGATTGCATAGCCGCCGGGCGCCGCCTTGGGCAGGCCTTGCCCCGCCAGCAGCATCCGGGCGCGGCTGTAATCCTCCTCGTTGACGGTCAGCGCGTCGGTGCCGCCGTCGATCCGGCTCTTGATCCCGGCCTGGGTCAGCGCGGCGGTGACCGCACCCTTGTCGGCGTCGGACAGGCTGGTGAACAGCGTCTTCTGCGTCGGCGTCGACAGCGTCATCCACGCCAGCGCCGCCGCGCCGATCAGCGCGATCATCAGCGCCATCGGCAGCGACCGGCGCACCGCGGGCTGGGCGAACACGCCCTGGATCTGGCGCAGCGGATTGGCGAACCGCTCGGGCAGGACGGGGGCGGGAAGGGGGGTGAGGGCGGTGCTCATCTATCTCAGACCGGCATGCTCATGATGTCCTTGTACGCGGACAACAGCTTGTTCCTGACCTGCAACGTCGCCTCGAACCCGACGCTGGCCTGCTGGCGGGCGAGCATCACCTTGGCGATGTCGACCTCGGCGCCGCGCTCATATTGCTCGGACAGGGCGGACGCCTGTTGCTGGCCCTCGTTCACGCTTTTCAGCGCGTCGGACATGGTGTCCTGAAAGCTGGTCGGCTTGGCCTCGACCGGCGCCGGGGCCGCGCTCGCACGCGACAGCGCCTGGTTGCGTTCCAGAATCTGCGCGCGCAGCTGCATCACCCGGTCGACGCCCATCGCGCCGTTGACGCCCCCGACGCTCACGAGGCGACTGCCCAGCTAGCGGGATGGCCGATGTCCTCGCCCTGTTCGCGCGCCTTGGCGAGGCGGTAGCGCAGTGTGCGTTCGGAGATGCCGAGCCGCCGCGCGGTTTCGATCCGGCTGCCATTACACGCCTTGAGCGTCTGGCGGATCGCCGCGAATTCGCTCATCTGCGCGACCTCGCCAAGGCTGGTCGCCGGCGCGGCGTCGTTGGCGACGAGGCGGACGGGGGCGGACAGGGGAGCGGGCGAGCGGTCGAAGACGATGTGCTCGGCCTCGATCGTCGCGCCCGGCGCGAACAGCAGCGCGCGCTGGATCACGTTCTCCAGCTCGCGGACATTGCCCGGCCAGTCGTGCGCCAGCAGCCGGTCGAGCGCCTGCGGGGTCGGCCACGGCACGGTCGCACGGGTGCCTGCATGCCGCAGGATCAGCGTCGCGGCGAGCGCGGGGATGTCCTCCGGGCGCTCGCTCAGCGCCTTGGTGGCGAGCGGGAACACCGACAAACGGTAGTAGAGATCGGCGCGGAAGCGGCCCGCGGCGACCTCCGCCTGCAGGTCGCGGTTGGCGCAGGCGACGACGCGGACGTCGACGGGGACCGGCTGGGTGGCGCCGATCGGCACGACCTCGCGCTCCTGAAGGACGCGCAGCAGCTTGGCCTGGAGCGGCAGCGGCATCTCCGCGATCTCGTCGAGCAGCAGCGTGCCCCCGTCCGCGGCGCGGAAAAAGCCCTCGCCCGCCTGCGCGGCGCCGGTGAACGCGCCCTTCTGGTGCCCGAACAGCATCGCTTCGAGCATCGATTCGGGTAGCGCGGCGCAGTTCAGCGCCACGAAGGGGCCGTCGGGGCGCGTGGAATGGCGGTGGATGGTGCGCGCCAGCACCTCTTTCCCGGTCCCGGTAGGGCCGCCGATCAGCACGGTGATGTCCGCCTGCGCGACGCGTTCGGCGAGCGCCAGCAGCGCCAGGCTCTCGGGATCGGCGGCGGTGGGCTGGTCGGGGCCACCGACCAGCGCGCGGGCAAAGCCGTTGCCGATCGCCGAGTCGCCCGGCCCGAACGCGATTCGCGCCGGGCTGCCGTTGGCGGCGGGGATGACGTAACGGTCCAGCCCCTCGCCGATCACCACCGTTCGCGCCGGCGCCGGCACCGCCTCGCCCTCCGCGACCAGGAACAGGTCGCCGGGCTGGGGCCGGGTGCTGCCGAGCGCACCGGTCGCGAACCCTTGCGCGCGCAGCTGCGACAGCAGCGCGATCTTGCGGCTCGACACGGCGGCGGACGGGAAGATGGTGCGCATGGTTGCTCCGTTGGGTGAAGCGGCAATGCGTCAACTCCGGTTAACGCGCGGTATAACCCGGCCCTAACCGGCAGATATTTTCCGGGCGCGCGGGGCGGGCGCGTACGCAAGGGAAGGGACGGGGGCACAACGACATTTTCCGCTTAAGCCCGCCTTGCCGCGGCCGTTCCTCCCCTTGGCGGCTCGGCCCTCCGCTCTGGGGGCGGCGGGGAGCGCCGGCAAGAACTCGGAGACCTATCCCATGACCGTGATCGGAACCAACGTTTCGGCCCTGCGCTCGGCCAACGCCTCGGCATCGGCGACCAACATGCTGCAGACCACCATGGAGCGCCTGTCGACCGGCAAGCGCATCAACTCGGCCAAGGACGACGCCGCCGGCCTCGCCATCGCCAGCCGCATGACCAGCCAGATCAAGTCCATGGCGGTTGCGGTGCGCAACGCCAACGACGGCATCTCGATGGCGCAGACCGCCGAAGGCGCGCTGGGCGAGGTGACCAACATGCTCCAGCGGATGAAGGAGCTGGCGACCCAGTCGGCCAACGGCACGCTCGGCACGTCCGAGCGCAAGGCGCTCCAGTCCGAGGTCACCCAGCTGGTGGAGCAGATCGACTCGATCGCCAGCACCACCAACTTCAACGGGCTGAAGCTGCTTGACGGGTCGGCCAAGGGCATCAAGCTCCAGACCGGAACCAACGCGGGCGAAACGGTGAGCGTGTCGCTCGGCGGAGCGTCGGCCAACACGCTGGGCCTGAACGGCTATCGCGTGGACGGTCAGCTGACCACCGGTCGCGTCGGCAGCCTGGCGGCGGTGAAGGCCGGCGACATCCAGATCAACGGCAAGGATGCCTTTGCGGCCGACCAGAGCGCCGCCACCGACACCGCCGCTGCGATGGCAACGGGGATCAACGCCAATGCCGGCAAGACGGGCGTGTCTGCCACGGCATACAACACGCTGACGGGCGGCGCGGTTGCCAAGGGCGGCGTCGCGTCGGGCGAGCTGACCATCGCGGTCGGCGCCGGCGGCTCCGCCGTCACGATCACGGGCGCCAATGCCGACGAGATCGCCGACAACATCAACAAGAACGTCGGCGGTGTCACCGCATCGGTGCAGGATGGCAAGATCACGCTGTCCAACGACACGGGCAAGCAGATTACCATCGGTGGCACCGCGCCCGGCAAGGCCGGTTTCGCGACCGGCACCAGCCAGGGCTTTGTCGCGCTCAACAGCGCGGACGGCAGCGCGATCACGGTCGCCAAGGGCACGGCCAACACGGCCACCGCCGCGGACTTCGCCGCGGTCGGCCTGAACGCCACCGCCGCTAGCGGTTCGGTGACCGGCACCAAGACGGGTTCGGACCCGCTGGACGGCAGCGATGACCTGAAGATCAACGGTGTCCAGATCGGCAAGTCCAACGACGGTTCGGCCGCATCCAAGGCAGCCGCGATCAATGCCGTGTCCGACCAGACGGGCGTCACGGCGACCGCGTCGAACAAGGTGACGCTCTCGACCGACCTGAACAACGTGTCCGCGAGCGATTTCAAGATCAACGGCACCGCCGTCGACCTGAGCGCCGCGACCGATACCGCCGACGTGGTGGCCGCGATCAACGGCGCCGGCATTTCGGGGATCAAGGCGTCGACGGACGACAACGGCAAGCTGGTGCTGACCTCCGACACGGGCCAGGACATCACGATCGACGACGACGGTACCTTCGTGACCGGCGTCACAAATTCGGACGGCACGGCGGGCGTATCCGACGGTTCGGCCGCGTCGACCGGTCAGCTCACGCTATCGTCGGCCAGCGGCGCCGAGATCCAGATCCAGGGTTCGACCACGTCGCTGGGCCGGGCCGGGCTGAGCGCGCAAGGGGGTGAGGACGGCCGGGTCGCCGGCTCGCTGTCCATCGGGACCCAGGCTTCGGCATCGCAGGCGCTGAGCGTGATCGACGCGGCACTGGACAAGGTGTCGTCGACCCGCGGTGACCTGGGCGCGCTTCAGAACCGGTTGCAGGTGACGGTCAACAATATCACCACCACCACCACCAACCTGACCGATGCCAAGAGCCGGATCGAGGATGCCGACTTCTCGGCGGAATCGACCAACCTCGCCAAGGCGCAGATCCTGAGCCAGGCGTCGACCGCGATGCTGGCCCAGGCCAACCAGTCGCAGCAGTCGGTGCTGAAGCTGCTCCAGTAATCCGGTGTGAAGCGCCGGCACCGGCCCCCAATCTCGGGTGCCGGCGCCGACCCGGACCCGCCCCTTCGCCGGGGGTGGCGACGCCCCGGCGGTTCCCCAGCGGAGCCGCCGGGGTTTTCGCGTGGGGCCTAGCGGTTGGTGTTGCTGCCGCCCGAGCTGTCGTGATCCGGGTCCTCGCCCGCCGCGTTGCCGCCCGCGCCAGCGCCGCTGCCATGAACCTCGCCGGTCCGCTGGTCGACGGTGGCGCGGTGCCCCGCCTCGGGCGGGATGTTGCTGGATCGTTGCCCGGCGCCCGAGCTCGTGCTGAGATCGGCGGGCATCCCGCCGCGCACCGCGCCGGCATCGGCATGGGTCGGGGTGGGATTGGCGTAGGTTCCGGGCTCCTGCCCCGAATAGCCGTCCGCCTCGCCATGGTTGTTGCCGGTCTGGGGCACGGTGGGGTCGACCTCGGGCAGGGCGGGATCGTGGGGGTCGGGCATGGGGCGTCTCCTTTTGCCCAAGAACAGTCGGCCTTGCAGGCGCGTTCCGCCAGTTGACACCCGATCACACTCCCCTTGCCAACCGAACGATCCCGGTACAGTCTGCCGCCATCAACTTTCGGGAGGTGGATCGTGCTGACACTGTTGTTCCGCATCACGACATCCGCAGCTCTGCTGGCGTTCGCGGCCGCGCCGGCGGCCGCGCAGCAGTCTGCCCCGCTGCCTACCCAGACACCGGATCCCCATGCCGATGCGGAGCCGGACGACATCATCGTCGAGGGCTATCGCGACCGCAAGGACATGGACACGCGTACCGGTGTCCCGACCGGGATCAATTCCACGCAGAACCGGGTGAAGTACGGTTATTCGGAACGGATCGCCAAGTGCGCGGCGCGCGGCAAGCTGTCCGGCATGGCGCGGCTGCGGGCGGTGGTTGACGGCGAGGTCAATAGCGCCAACTATCGGATGGCGCAGGACAGGCTGGTCCGCAGCAACATCACATGCAGTGAAAGTCCGTCACTGCTGAGCTTCAACGGCCCGCCCCGCACCGTGGCCGAACTGAAGCAGGCGCTCGAAAGCCGGCTCGCCAACAACGATCTCCACGCCAGCGGCGACTTCACCGGCGTGTCGGGACAGGTCGAGGCCACGCCGCTGGGCTACTCGATCTATGACCGGGGCGCCTTCACCGTGGAAGCGCTGAAGCGGTTCGCGCCCGACCTCAAGCTGACCAAGGCGGAAACCGGCAATCCCGCCGTGCAATCGCGCTTCAACCTCCGCGAAGTGCCGCGCAACCGCATGCGGCTGCCGCTCGACTACCGCTACTTCGAGATCGCGGTCTGCATGGTGCGGGTCGAGCCGCGACTGGCGGTGCGCCTAGCGATGAGCGGCGGCAGCGCGCGCGTGGGCGACGTTCAGGAAGCGCTGATTGACCGGGCTCGCGTGTGCGTCGGTAATTCGCCCAAGGTGCAGGTCGATCCCACGCAGTTCCGGCTGTACATCGCCGACGCGGTTTATCGCTGGGCGGTGGCGGCGCGGGCGGTGGACACGCTGATCCCGCCGGACGGCATCGCGCAGGCGGGCTGATCCGGTGCGCAGCCCGTGCCGATCGGCGGCGCTGGCGACCTGCGTCCTTGCCCTGCCGGCGGCGGGCCAGGAAGCGACGGTCCGAACGCCGCCCGCACAGGAACGCCCGGTCGCCGGCACCGACGATATTGTCGTTCAGGGCTATCGCGAGCGCAAGTCGCCCGAAACGCGCGCCGTGGTCCCGACAACGGTCAATGTCCTGTCCAGCCGCCGACAATATGAGTTCTCCGAACGGATGGCGAACTGTGCGGTGCGCGGCTTCGCCAGCCTGGCTCGGCTCAGGGCGGTGGTGGACGGCCTCGTCAACAGCGCCACGGCCCGGCTGGCGCAGGATCGCATCGTTCGTCTCAATGTCACCTGCGACGTCAGCGCCTCGTTGTTGAGCTTCGAGGACCTTGGCAGCCGCAACTATGTCTCCAACCGCGGTGCGCTGACCATCGCCGTCCTGAAGCGCTATGCCTCCGACCTGACGCTGACCCGCGACCAGATGGACGACCCGGCCGTCCAGCGGCGGCTGTACAGACGCGAGGTGCCGCGCAACCGGCTGCGGCTGCAGGCGGACCATCAATATCTCCGCACGGCGCTGTGCGTGGTCAGGACCGAACCGGCGCTGGCGGTTCGGCTGGCGCTGAGCGACGGGCCGGCTCGCCTGGGCGACCTGCAGGAGGCGCTGATCGACCGCGCGCGCGCGTGCCTCGGTAACCCCCGGCGGGTCGTCGTCGATCCTACCCAGTTCCGTTTGTTCGTGGCCGATGCGGTGTATCGCTGGGCCGTGGCGGTTCGCGACACGGACTCGCTCATTCCGGCGATGATGGCGGGCGCAACGCCACCGAGCAGCCAGCCCTAGCCGCCCACCATCGTCACGCCGCGCGCCGCGCCATCGCCTTCCTCAGCTTCACATGCGCGGCGGCCTTGATCTGGCACACGCGCGCGGCGCCGACGCCCAGCACCTCGCCGATCTCCTCGAGGTTCAGTTCCTCGACATGGTAGAGCTGGATCACCTGCGCCTCGCGTTCGGGTAAGCCGGCGATGGCGGCGATCAGCGCCTGGCGCTGGTCGGCCTCGGCCAACTGCTCGAACGCGTCCGGGGCCTCGTCGGCAAACCAGGGCAGGTCGTCGGCATAGACCTCGTCGATCGGTTCGAGCTGCACCGTGTTGGCGACGGCATAGTCCAGCCGCAGCTTGTCGAGCGAAACGCCCAGGTGGTGCGCGATCATCTGGTCCTCCGGCTTGGTGCCGAGTTGCTGGGTCAGGTTGGCGACCGCGTCGGCATAGGCGCGGCGGCGGCGCATCGCGCCGCGGGTGGCGGTGGCATGGCGGCGCAACTCGTCGATCATCGCGCCGCGCAGCCGGGTGACGAGATACTGGCGAAAGCCCGCGCCGCGCTCCTCGAACCCGGCGGCGGCCTCGACCAGCGCGACGAGGCCGACCTGGACGAGGTCCTCGACCTCCACCGCCGCACTCATCGAGCCGTGGACGTGCCACGCGATGCGGCGGACCAGGGGGAGGTGCTGGCGGACCAGCGCCTCGCCGTCGCGGCGCACCATGGGCTTGTAGGTGAGGGGGGCGGCATCCTCGAAGCTGCCACGCATCGGTTCGGCGCTCATGCGGCCAGCGCCTGTTGCCCGAACCCGGCTTGCGCCGGTTGGGGCGCGCCGATCACGGCGACCACCTCCACCGCCTTTTCCTCGGGCACCTCGAAGAACGACAGGACGGGCATGTCGGGCAGCACCGTGCGGCACAGCTTCCTGATCGCGACGCGGATCGCGGGCTGGACCACCAGCGCGAAGGGCTTGGCCTCCGCCACCAGCGGCCCGGCCGCCTGTTGCAGCGCGTCGACGATGCGGCGGCCGAGATCGGGTTCGATGACGTGGCGGCGGCCCTGGTCGGCGCGCGCGGCCTGCCCCAGCAGCCCTTCGAGCTGACCTTCGAGGGTCATCACGCGCAGCGGCTCGCGATGCCCGCACAGCTTGCCGATAATGAGCGGGCCGAGGCTCGGGCGGATCAGCTCGACGATCTCGTCAGCGTCGGCGGTGCGCTGGCTCGCGACCGCGACGGCGGCGGCGATGCGGCGGAACTCCTTCAAGGGGATGTTCTCCTGAAGCAGGGCCTTCAGCACCTGCGTGAGGGTGGTGACGCTGAGCGGCTGGGGGCAGAGCGAGGCGCACAGCGCGGCCGAATGCTCCTTCAGCGTATCGAGCAGCGACTGGACCTCGTCGGGGCCGAGCAGCTCGGACGCGTGGGTGCCCAGCGCCTGGTTGAGGTGGGT
>Ga0325400_1004952_pt1 | contig 12439 bp, 15 predicted proteins | sample PopdelMetagenome_2_FD_205662 | JGI IMG/M metagenome (GOLD analysis project Ga0325400, IMG submission 205662) | Populus deltoides microbial communities from Bellville, Georgia, United States - Xylem-PdKOR-R1 | ecosystem: Host-associated > Plants > Phyllosphere > Stem > Wood/Secondary xylem...
AAATTATAATATAAGCACAACCTATTCTAGTTACATGTGATGTAATTATAATGCTTATTGATGAAATTATTCTTATTCACATGAGAAAATAGAAATAATTTAATTTTCAAGTTTTGTCCTGAGTGTTCGGAAATGTAATAATTATTATTTTTTAAAATATTTTTTATTTATAAATATATTAAAATAATATTTATTAATTTTTAAAAATTATTTTTATATCAAAATATCAAATAATCAGAAAATAAAAAAAATAATTTAAAATAAAAAATTTAAAATTTATCCAACTTCTATTTATAACAATGAAAAAAAAAAAAAAAAAAAACCAAACAAGAATAGATTATTAATCATGGTGATTGGTGATTGATTGCTTGGTTTTTTTTAATGAAAAAATAAGAAAAGATTCATTGCTCCTGCCATCAAACGAAACGAAAGGCTAGATTTTATATATATATATATAAAGGCATATTAGTGTTATTAAACCTGTTATAATATAATGACTAAGCAATGATCTATCAAGATTTTTAAATTAAACTAGATTTTAAATTAAATTAGATAAAAATTGATTTAATATAGCTTAGTTGATTTGATTGGTAAAAATATAAAGGGTTAATTTGATTTGATTTTAAAAAGAATTAGCTCAATATTGTTTTAATTGTTTTCTTAAAAAAAAAAAAAACTCGAAACAACGGCAGGTAAACTTACCAGCTTGTAAACCGGGTTTAATAATATGAGATAAATTAAGAATTTTTATTTTAGAAGCCCATGAAGACACCCTAGCTGTGGTGAATTTGAAGTCCCTCGTCACTTGTCAGCACTAGCTTCCACTCCAACTGAAAAACCTCAAAAAAGCAAAAAACAGTCCCCCTCCATTCACAAGCAAATCACAACAAAAGTCACCACTGTTCTTCTTCTCTCAGAGTTTTCCCGCCTATATAAATACACACTCGCAATGCTTTCTCATCGATTACAATTCCATCTCCTCTCTCAAAATCCCAAAAAAGCCTTTACCTTTTCTCCTCTTTCTCGCTCCAATCCTCACTCTTTCCTTCACTTCTCGCCAAACACAACCAATCTCTCCTTTCCTGAACTAAAAATCAAAACCCACTTGAATTCCGCCATGACTTCGAATTCTAATCAATCCAACCCTCTCCAATTAGACCTCACTGAAGCAGACATTGATGGCTTCTCTGATGTAGCCAACAAGCTTGCTGATGCCTCTGGTGAAGTGATTAGAAAGTATTTTAGAAAGAAATTTGAAATTCTTGACAAAGAGGATTTGAGTAAGTAATTCATTTTCATCTTTTGACTAAGTTTGAGATATTTCAGTGTTTTGGTGGTTAATTAATTTTGTTACAGGTCCTGTTACTATAGCTGATAAGGCAGCGGAGGAAGCTATGATTTCAATTATACTAGAGAATTTTCCTTCTCATGCAATGTGAGTTTAATTGAATGCATACTGTTGCTTTATTTATTTTTCTTGCAGAAGTTTTTGCTTGGTCACTGCGTAAAGTAAAGAAGAGAAACGAAATGCTGATGGGTTATTGTTAAATAGGGAACTTGTTGCTCTTGTGAGATGTGATGGTTAATGTTTTTGAACCTGCATTATGGGTTTCTTGCTGTTTTAATTGTAGTTTCGGCGAGGAGAATGGGTGGAGGTGTAAAGAGGAGTTTTCAGATTTCGTTTGGGTTTTGGATCCGATAGATGGGACCAAGAGTTTTATTACTGGTATGCCTTTTGCTACTGTTCCTGTAATGTTAATGCAGTCAGTGTTGAGCTTTGAAATTTTTTAACTTGTAATTTGATCTGTTTGATCATTTTAGGTAAACCTTTGTTTGGTACGCTCATTGCTTTGCTATATAAGGGTAAACCGGTAAGAATTGCATTCTTTTTTTTGCCAGTATAAAAGAGAAATGGTTTCATTTAGTGCTAATAAGCTTGTTACAATGTGTGTGAAGTGAATATTCTTCTTAAAATGCTGAAAATGTCCTTGCAGATTCTTGGCATAATTGATCAGCCTGTACTAAGGGAAAGATGGATTGGCTTAAATGGAAGGAGAACGACATTGAATGGAGAGGAAATATCTACACGGGCTTGTGCCAAACTGTCACAAGCATATTTGTATGTTCTCTCATATTGTTATCCTTTTCTAAGATAAACAGTGTAGAACTTGTGATTCCATTAAAGTAATTGCATCTCTTGTGACATAGTTAACTCTCCATATTCATATCATGCGAGTAGCTTATAGCTGTCAACTCCTTCTTTCTTTATGCAGGTATACCACTAGCCCACATCTGTTCAGTGGGGATGCTGTAGAAGCTTTTGCTCGTGTTAGAACCAAGGTTTGTGTGATCTGTTCAAGATAAAGAGGCTTACCTGATACGGTTTAATGCCATTACAATGCCAACAGAAATGGAATAGAAACAAGTAATAAATGAACAATGTGATCTCTTTAAAATGATAAGATTTGAACTACAAATCTGCCTCAATCACGCAACTATGGTATTATTTCACAATATCATTAGAGATGACAATATCAATTCATGTCTGATGCTGGGAAATTTCCTTACTTCTCTTTCTTTTCGTCTTCCTTGTTCTCTGTTTCATGGTATATTTTTCTGGCACCAGTATGTAAGTTGGGGATTTTATCAACCTGCATCACTTGATAGATTATGTAAAGACTTGTCAATTTGCAACTGATATTTGTCCGTGGACCTCACCTCAATGTTTTCTGAGTGAACAATTGAATTGCACTTTTTCTTGAGTGTTTTGATCCCTTTCTCCCTCTTGTTTCATGTTCTTGTTGTTTGCAGGTGAAAGTGCCATTATATGGCTGTGACTGTTATGCTTATGCTCTTTTGGCTTCTGGATATGTAGACCTCGTTATCGAGTCTGGTCTCAAGGTAACTTGTGCTTCTATCTACAATGTTGATCGAACTGATGTATCCTTGACGTGTATAACTCTGCACTATGGAAGATAAGGGACTGTTTCTAGCACTTCAAATTGCTGTAATTAGAACAAGTCTTTTTACTTCAAATTTGGTGGCTAGCCTTTTCCAAGAAATGAATAGTTCAAAAGAAATGGAGTTTATAGCATCGTGCGATGAATTCTGTAGACGTAAAAGGGCCTTGCATTTGCATTTTTGTGCCTCTTTTGAAGTGCTTGCCTAATTTTTCCCAACAGTAAAACTAACCTTGTTGCTTTCATTCTCATACCCCATAAAGCTCTTGCTGAACAAACTTTATTGTCAATATATAATTCAATCATATTGCTCTTGTTATCAGCCCTACGATTTCCTTGCCCTGATACCTGTGATAGAGGGAGCTGGAGGCATTATAACAGACTGGAAAGGACACCACCTCATCTGGGAGGCTTCTCCAGATTCTCGTGCAACAAGTATTCTAGTTTATATCAAGTTCTCTTTATTCTGATTTACCTTTATTTGCGACACACGATTCATCTTATCCATGTTAGAGTTTGAACTTAGCCTTGAAAGCAGGCATCATGCTGGTCCTCACCTCTTTCATTTTTCAGGTTTCAATGTAGTGGCGGCTGGAGATGAACAAATTCACCAACAAGCTCTAGACGCATTACAATGGCATTGAAGATTTGCACCCGATTCTTACCTCCAATGTAACAATGTCTGCTCTTGTGGTTCAAATATTTACTATTTTAGAAACAGACCCCCTTGGGGAGCTAATTCGACTAGTACAAGTGAACTAGTTTTATTTACATCTCATCAATAATAAATCTACTTTTCTGTCTATCTGAGTAATTGATCAATCAATTTGTGTTCATGTCAAACCTCCTCGACACATTAGCTATAAAGACTTATTGAAAGTAGAGTGAAAGCATAACAGTGCTATTCAGGGTAAATTGAGATGCTTGAATTGCTCACCAGTTGATTGGCAGAGGGATATAACGATCAAATATAAGCATTTCAGTTGAGTAGAAAATGATTCAACTAAACCGGGAAAAAAAACAGCTATATAAATTAAATGTAAACGCTGCAATTCGCTTACTAGCGCATTACAGTCAACAAGTGACAGCTCCAAAAGAACAACGTTGGTTGCCAAGACTGAAACCATAATAGAATGGCAAATCGCCTTGCTGACACAATATTGTTTTTGTGAAATAGACAAGCAGCGATTCCACTGACAGGAACAACAAATGGTACAAGATCTGAACCCCTCCATTTCATTCAGGGTCTGAGTTGCCTGACATGCTATCGGAAAAATCAAGCATGATAAACAGGGTTTCAATCCTTTCCAAAGTCAGCATTGTAGTGCGCACTAGATTCAAGCTTCTTGGCCTCATTTAATTTCCGGACAGCCTGAAATGGCAGAAAGCCATAACATGTCAAACCATACAAATATACACAACGAGAGAAAATGTCTAGATGTCCATTGTCACGGTAAGATGACTTGAAAATAAAGGGTTTTCAATTTTCATTGCTTGCACAGCAGAAATGTGGTCTATTTTGCTAATGATTCTCTTAGTAAATGGGCAGGAAAAAAGATGTGCTCTCTCAAAGAAAACAAAACTGTCTGACAAGTAAAGGATTGAAGATTGAAGAGTTCATAAGCAAACAGACCTAACATGCATAAAAATTTCTGAAAATCTTACCTTCATGAAATCCTCATGGATGACGTAATCACGTTCTGCACGGATTGCAGACATCCCAGCTTCAGTGCAAACATTTCTAAGATCAGCACCATTGAACCCCTGCAACAGAGACACTTGATTTAATAGTCTGGTAAAAGATACTAACAATTTGTACAGATAGAAGCATCTAGGGCTCACCTCAGCAAGCTTCACAACCGCTTCATAGTCAATATCACCATGTTTGGCAATTCCAGCAGCATGGATTTTAAGGATTTCCATTCTTGACTGCTCATTTGGCAATGGAATTTCAATCTTCCTGTCTAGACGGCCTGGTCGAAGAAGTGCAGGGTCCAGAACATCAGGTCTGTTTGTTGCCATGATCATTTTAACCTGGAAACACAACTCAGAGTCAACAAGTTTCTAGTAAAACAAGTACTCCATGTCAAAACTAGTCATACATACAAATTGAGGTATAGGATTGGTTGGATGAAAACAAAATTAAGCTACCTTCCCAAGCTGGTCAAATCCATCAAGCTGATTAAGCAACTCCATGAGTGTTCTTTGGATTTCACGGTCTGCACTTGTTCCCTCACTGAATCGACGTCCACCAATGGCATCAATCTCATCCATAAATATAATACATGGCTGGCAAGCAGAAAACACTTATTAAGTTATGATTAATAAATCTTGTCACCGAAGGGAAAATATTCTATAATAATTTGAGCTCTTACTTGATGATCACGTGCATACCCAAACATCTCTCTAATCAATCTTGCACTTTCACCAATATATTTATCAATAATGGCACTCGACACAACCTAAATCCACAAGTAAAAAATCAGATTTCTTGGTTAACACACATACATGAGTGTGCAATCACTAGGGCATTTTGAAGCTGATATTCAAATTGTAAACAGCAATTTCTAACCTTCAAAAAGTTGGCATCTATGTTGCTTGCTATGGCTCTAGCTAGTAATGTCTTTCCTGTTCCAGGAGGTCCATAAAGAAGAACACCCTGCAAAATGTTGAATTTCAGCGTCTCCCTAATTATTATTTTCAATTTTCCAGGCCAACAGATGAAGCATCATAAAATAGTGTTATTACCTTGGGAGGCTTGATTCCCACCCTCAAAAAGAGCTCTGGATTCATGAGAGGCAGTTCTATAGATTCTCTAAGCTCTCGAATCTGATCTGAGAGCCCTCCCACAGCAGAGTAGCTAACATTACCAGGATCCTCATGAAGCATGTTATATACAACTGGATCAACCTGCAAAAATTCCACAACAGTTTAGGGCACAAACACTGGTTGAACAACTAATAATCTCATCCAATAGTTTATAGCATCAATACTTACCTCGCGAGGAAGAGCTCGCATGATTGTGAGAGTAGTCATATCAAGAACAACTCGGGTTCCAGCTGTTAGTTTTTCTTTGTCCACTTTACTACGACAACCAACCACATACCTAGGTCCGCTGCTTGCTTTAGCTATCACTAAGCAGCACAGCAATGTTTATTAGTTCCCCAATCTATCATATACCTAACTGCCAATAGACAGCATTCAAGAACAGGACAACAACAAAAAAAATATAAAATATAATGTCATGATAAAGAAGCTATTAATAACAGCAGGCTGCTGAAGCGAAATATGAATATATTTTTAAATATAAAAAAATTGATATATTTAAGCTGCACTCCGTGAATGAAAGAGAAAAAGAAAGTGCACGGCTTAATGTTGTTTAGAATGAACAAAACCCAACAGTCTCCCAATTACTTTTTATGTGGAAAAGTAGAGATTATTACAGCGTTCGTTGTCGAGTGGCCTGAGAACTTCACCAATGATTTGTCCAACACTCTGAAGGGACTTCAAATCATCTTCAGTTTTAGCAAATTCCTTCTTGGCAGCCCGCAAATTCTCTCTCACTGAATCCACCCAATTACAAAACATGTCAGTTCCTAACACGACAGACAAAAGCAATAGCACAAGACTCCAAAGACAAAACAATATTTACCGAAAATATAAACATGGGAAATTTTTCTACCAAAAAAACAAACTTCTAACTTCTAAGTATTAATTTCCTTCCCTAACATTTTATCCCCAAAATGGTATCTTTGTTAACAAGACCACAGGATTAGAAAAATAAAACAAAGAATTGGTATTCCCTCTTCCTTTAATGTGATTTAACTAATAAGTAGTGAACATTTACATCTCAAACCCAAACAAACCTCAGTCCATTTCCTAGTAATTCAACTTAATCCAGTCATTTAATCTATCAGCCAGAAACCATGTCAAATTCACTAGTTGAGCTAGAACAAAAACATCGCAGCATTTCATTCAGTCATGTTTAGCTTGAACAAAACCCACACTCAATCTCCTAAAGTTACATTACTAAACACAAACTAACAAAACCGAACATCAAGCCACTTCGAACTTTTATCTTCAAGCATCCTAATCTAAATTCCCAAAACTATAATGAATAATAACAGGAAGAAATCTAACCTTTGGAATTGCCACACAAAACCCAGAAACAAAACTCAATTACAAACTTAAACCCTAGCTCATGATCCAAAAATCTGCTCAATTTCTTTAAAATAAAAAATTCAAGATTGACAAAAAAACTTTTTTTTTCTGAAAAAGAAATCCCTAAATCTGCTAGAATTAAAATCAGGGTTTTGTTGCGGTGACCTGTACGGACTCGGGATTCGAGCTCTTTATGGTTCAGTAGCTTCTTGCGGTACTCGGCGATCGCTGTACGGCGTCGAGCCGCCTCCTCTACTTCGCTCGACATTCTTTGTTTTCTTTTCCTGTTTGAATCACAGAGAGACTGAGGTTTGCCTTTCTTTCATAAATTAGCTCTCACTTGTTTTTCAAGAAAAAAAGCTAAAGCAATCGACTTCTTTGTTTCTTCTCCTTTTTATTTATAGGTAAAGTCTAGCCTTCTAATTATTAATATAATCTTAATTAGGTCCTTTAACCATAAATTTTCTTTTTTAGAGGGGCGGGGATCCTCATGTTTGTTAATACCATGGATAAGCATTTACGGATAAAATCATAATTATTGAAATCAAAAGTCTGGTGGGTTGATAGGGGGAATTCATGAAGTCTAACCCCAGCTGGATTTTAATTTTAACAAAAACAGAAGAAGAAAATGCCCTGACTAAACACAACTGATTCTCAAGAAAAAGAATGAGAACTTCCTCATGTGAATAGAATGCGTAGGCCAAGAAAACTCAAAGGCTTCCTCCTTTCTTTAAGCTGGAAACCATGTAGCTACACTGATTGGGCAACCAAGAAAAAGGGCATTTTACTATATTATTTGAGGGTTGCTAATTGACATTCCCTTAATTCTATCTTCCGATTGGTTTGAATTGGATTCCTTTTGCCATCTTTCTAAGATCTTGCTATGGCAATTCATTACCGCACAGTCCGCTGAGGACGTGCCCCAAGTGAGTTTCATTGCTTATCTCGATCTCTCGCTCCCAGCCAAACTAGTCTAAAAGGGATTTCTTTTTTTAAAAAAAACGAATGAATCAACATCGTTATGATAAAAAAATAATTGACTCGAGGGGACCTGCTAAGTTGCAAGTTACTGGTGTCTGAAGGCAGAACCAGCAGAATTAAACCTATGGTTTCCAAAACAGAATTGTATAAAATTTTTGAAATGTAGAGAGGAAGAGAGGCAAGAATGGAGTTTGACCATTTCAGATAAGATTAGCTATTTATGATCATTGTGTTACAAAAATAGGAGGTAAAACCAACTAATTTTTGCAATACAAAAATCTCCTCACCATAAACATTGCCCCAATATTGGCAAAGCAAAGGCCATCTCACCTGTCAATTCTTCCCCTCCACTTATAATCAAGAAAAAGAAGAAGAAATGAAGTTAACCAACCCCATAACAGGGGGATTGAAAACCTTCCTTTTTGATATCCTTCTTTCTGTCTAACTCTAACCATCCCACCCTCACCCACAGGAGGGATGGAGATGGAAAAAAAGAGATTAAAAGCATCAAAAAAGAATCTTTTTCTACCTTCCTTATTGTCGACACCTATGGCTATCCTCCTTGTTCTCCTCGTACCCTTGCTTTCTTGGCCCAGCATTGTATCCGCGGGTGGCATTACCTTCAAGCCAGCTGATGAGTTTCTCATCAGCTGTGGAGCCAGGAGCCTGGCTTCTGTTCCTGATGGAAGACTCTTCAAGACCGACCATGAGGCCCAAGGATACTTGCAAACCAAGCAAGATATCTTAGTATCTGTTCCATCGGCAGACGTTCCTTCTCCTATATATCTGTCTGCGAGGATTTTCAAAGAGGATGCCACTTACGCATTTACATTGAAGAGTGCAGGATGGCATTGGGTGCGCCTGCATTTCTTTCCAATCAATAACACGGAATTCGATCTGCGAACTGCAACATTCTCTGTCAACACAGATAAGTATGCCCTCCTGCACAACTTCAATATAAATAACAATACTGAAGCTGTACTGAAGGAGTATCTAATTAATATGACCGATCCAAACTTTTCCATCCAATTTAAACCTCTGAAGAATTCGGCTGCTTTCATCAATGCCATTGAGGTTGTTTCAGCTCCTGACATTTTGATATCTGATCAAGCCACCAACCTTTTCCCAGTTAACGATTTTGCTGGTTTGAACGACTTTGGATACGAAGTAGTGTACAGGCTTAACATGGGGGGGCCTTTGATTACCTCAGAAAACGACACACTTTCGAGGAGATGGGTACCTGATAAGCCATACCTTAAGCACGAAGCCTTGGCAAAAAGTGCATCTGTCCCTACTTCCTCCATCAAATACGGTCCAGGAACCTCACCACTTATTGCGCCAGCAACAGTTTATGCATCTGCTAAGCAAATGGCTGATTCAGAAACAAGGATTCAAAATTTCAACATAACATGGAATTTTGTGGCTGATGCAACATTCAGCTACGTAGTTCGGCTTCATTTTTGTGACATTGTGAGTAAAACCCTCAATGATCTCTACTTTAATGTCTATCTTAATGGCAAAAAGGCTATTTCTGGTTTGGATTTGTCATCCATCGAAGACGAATTGGCAGTCCCGTATTTCAAAGACATTGTGGTGGATGCTTCCTTGATGTCTAATGGACTCGCAGTCGAGGTTGGTCCGATGGATGACGAAACTGGTACGAGAAATGCTATTCTGAATGGCTTGGAGGTTTTCAAAATGAGCAGTAAAGTTAACAGTTTGGATGGAGTGTTCGGGGTTGATGGTGAGGTGCTTGAGAAACACAAGGTAGTTACTTACGTAGGGTTCGGGTTGATGTTTGGTGCATTTATAGGCCTTGGTGCAATGGTGTTGAAGTGGCACAAGAGACCCCAAGATTGGCAAAAGAGGAATAGCTTTTCTTCTTGGTTGCTTCCAGTCCATGCTGGTGACCATAGCTTCATGACAAGCAAAACCTCAATGGGATCTCACAAGACCAACTTTTACTCGTCAACTCTTGGTCTAGGTCGGTTTTTCTCTTTGTCAGAGTTGCAGGAGGCTACCAATAACTTCGATTCAAGTGCAATAATTGGTGTTGGTGGTTTTGGCAATGTCTATCTTGGAACGATTGATGATGGCACCAAAGTTGCTGTCAAAAGAGGTAACCCACAATCTGAACAGGGAATCACAGAGTTCCAGACAGAAATTCAGATGTTGTCAAAGCTCAGGCATAGGCATTTGGTGTCATTGATTGGCTACTGCGACGAGAACGATGAAATGATCCTGGTTTATGAATACATGTCCAATGGACCTTACAGGGACCACCTCTATGGAAAGAATTTGCCTCCATTGTCATGGAAGAAAAGGCTGGAGATCTCTATTGGAGCTGCTCGCGGACTGCATTACTTGCATACGGGAACTGCACAAGGTATCATTCACCGTGATGTGAAGACCACAAACATTTTGCTCGATGATTCCTTTGTTGCCAAGGTTGCTGATTTTGGGCTGTCCAAAGATGCACCTATGGGGCAGGGTCATGTAAGTACTGCAGTGAAGGGAAGCTTTGGGTACTTGGACCCTGAGTACTTCAGGAGGCAGCAACTGACTGATAAATCTGACGTATACTCGTTTGGCGTGGTGCTGCTTGAAGTATTGTGTGCGAGGCCCGCCCTTAACCCTCAACTTCCAAGAGAGCAAGTTAACTTGGCTGAATGGGCGATGCAATGGAAGAGGAAGGGGTTGATTGAAAAGATCATCGACCCTCTTCTTGTCGGTACCATCAATCCTGAATCATTGAAGAAGTATGCTGAGGCTGCAGAGAAGTGCTTGGCTGAGCATGGTGTTGACAGGCCAACTATGGGAGATGTGCTGTGGAACTTGGAGTATGCTTTGCAGCTCCAAGAATCTTTCTCTAAGGGGAAAGATGAGGATGAAAGTAAAATATCAGCCGCTGTAGCTGACTCCCCTGCTGTTGTAGCTACTCCTGGTGCTATTTCCACCTCTGTCGCAGAAGACAACAAAAGCCCTGCTGAAGTTCAGGTCATTGATGAACATTCAGGAACTGCAATGTTTGCTCAATTTTCTGGGCTAAACGGCAGGTAAATTGTATAAATTCCTTGTTCAAATCGATCAGTCACCAAGAACAGAAGAGTTTAAGCATCTCATGGAATATCTTAAACTTCGGAGCATCAATGGTGGCTTTTGCTCTTGCTTCAGAATGAGAACTTGATGGGCTAGCATCACTCTTATAATAGCATGTCATGATGTATGTTGCAAGTTTCCTATCTAGAGACTCTATTTATCTTCTTTCCTGTGTGTAGTATTTGAGTCTGAGTTTATACAAGCTGTAAGAAAAATGAATTGATTAATGTACTGGTATTGATAGATGTATACCTGCAGTAGTATTATGCCTACATCCTTCAACCCCTACTATATGACATGATGGGAATTTTGGACTAATTGTCGCTGCAGAATCTGTAAGTGGATTTTCAAGACTCGCTTCTGGCTGAGTTTATATTTGCTTGAATCTATGTTTGCCAGAAAACACAGGGCGGTTCCTGGTTAGAGCATTTAGTCCAAGAGAAACTGTAGAACAACTTAAAGGTTGTAGCCAAGCTTCCATTCGAGGCAAAAAGTATAATAGCTCGGAAACTTGTTGCTGAAAATTTTGCTTAAGAATTAGCTTTGTACAGATTTGATCTCTCAGTTCTGTGAATGGACAATTTTTAATACAAGTACCCTCATAGTAGGTTTAAATAGTCTAAACTGAACCGTTAACTATCCTGCTGCTAAAAGAACATATCATTGTTCCTGTTGTTTGAACTATAGCTTCAGAAATCGTGTCCACGAAATGGCAGACAATCTTTATTCATTTATAACAAAAAGGTCCGAAACCTAGCTATCCATGAAATAAAAGATATCAGCAGAAAGCTAGGAGGAAAAGTCTCCATGGTGTTATGAAGAAGTCCAAGCAAGCTGCAGCACCAATCCAGTACACAGTTCAGAATCCATAAGCAAGATGTTTTCTAGATCAAAGTTAATGTATAAGTTGGGAGTTTAAGCCAATTGTCATTGATATTAGAAATCTACTGGGTGTAAACTATAATTTCAGGTTAGCAGATAAGGTGCCTGACTGGTTGGCAAAATCAGCTGGGTCTTGATGTGAAACCACCTCCTGAGCTCAGAAATCTTGTTGTAAAAGACTTTTCTGCAGATGCTTGAAAATGGTTCTTGTCGATGTTAAAAAAAAAAAGACAATTAATGTGGGATTAATTTCCAGCTTTGCCTTTGGCTTTGTGAACCGATTAATACGAGGTCGAGATTTAATTTTTGGTTTTGATAATTAAAGGTATCCTTGGAGCACCTTTTGACCTTCCATA
>Ga0325400_1004953_pt1 | contig 12438 bp, 16 predicted proteins | sample PopdelMetagenome_2_FD_205662 | JGI IMG/M metagenome (GOLD analysis project Ga0325400, IMG submission 205662) | Populus deltoides microbial communities from Bellville, Georgia, United States - Xylem-PdKOR-R1 | ecosystem: Host-associated > Plants > Phyllosphere > Stem > Wood/Secondary xylem...
ATAATATCCGACCTGTAATGAAGACCTGTGACGAAGAGGGGGTTAAATGCCTTTTCTCTCTCTCTCTAAAATATATGTAAATAATGATGTGATAATCTCCAACATAGAACATTATACGTTTTGAATAGAGAATAAAGAGAAATTTGAGGAGGAAAAATGGAGGGAAGAGACACTAACATTAATAAAATCCATTGCTGCCAAAATGCAAGTAGACCGTCACTGGGAAATATTCGAGGCAGGAGAGACAAACCAAACAAAGCGTCCGACTTCAGAACTTCATCCAATGTCATGGCCAAATTTGGGAAGCGATGCAGAAAATCAAAAGCAATATCTGGTATTGCAATAGCCAAAAGAAAAGGCACAATCAGCAACAAAAAACAGATGAGGTTTTAGAGTCTTTGAGCACCAATTTAATTTACAAAAGATGAGGAATTAAAGAAACGGAAGGCTTGTGAACAAAACATGAAAAAGAAGAAGTAATACTTGCTCTAACCTTAATTAATGGCAAAATCACAAGCAAACCATAAACGCAGATGCTCGGCGGCTAATTGGCCTTAAAAAAGAAGTAATACTCGCTCTAACCTTTTCAATACAAGATTCAAGGGTTACTTAACTGGACCACCTTAGAGTGTATTCCATAATGTGGTTTTGGAAGTATTTTTCGACCGATACCGTATGAAATTGGTGTTTTTTGCGTTCTATTCCACCATTTTCAATAAATAAGTAAATAATCGATGCACGAATATTTCCATTATTTTCTTAATTGTAATTTTTTTTTAGGAGATTGAACTTACTTCATGCAACTCATTGCATTATTAAAGAGTGGGGAAAAAATTGAAAGCCAAGAACCAAGATATCATTGAATTAAAGCCAGAAAAAAGAGCAAAAAGAAGACCCCATGAAATACTTACAAGGTGTGGTGGCAGTTCATGTAAAGAGCAACAATCTAGATCAAGCTGCTTCTTCCTTTCCCTTCTGTACGGAATTTTCCAAGAATCATCTAGAATGGGATTGAAAATTCCCATGCTGGTCGATGTTCCAGCTTGATGCCAGCAAAATTAACAACGGCTGGGTTAAATGTATAGAATGCCTTAGTCGCCCTTCATGCGAGGAGCCAGGTCTTTGTTTATTATTAGAGGAGGTGCCCTCTGTACCTCTTTCTGATAGAAATCTAAATTTTTTTGATAAAACAAGAGAACAGTTTTCATTACGAAAACTGTAAAAAACCAAGACATCATGCATGTGTCCTAGGCAAAGCAAAACGCTAGTCCCAAGTGCCTTTAAGGCTTCTGCTGATCAAGAAGCTGATCTAGCAGACACCAATGCTGCTGCGCCTGTTGCTGAGCCTCCAAACACCTTTAGCCCTTTCAATTTCTTTTGAAACATAACTAAGACTACAGATAATTTTAATGAAAATCATGCCCATGCTGTTTCTTCTCTTAAAATGATAGCATGACTCTGGCAGGACTCATTCAGAACGAAAATAAGCATGCACATGAATGGAATCGGGATGCCACGAAAAGATTTCTTAACCATCATCCGGATGCAATACATGCGAAAACTACTCCTTTTGGTGGAGCAGCTCTTCATGTAAAGACTTTAGCCCGAAATGCAGAGGCTGTAGAAAAGATTGCAGTATTGATGTCACCCAAAGACTTGGAAATAGAAGATAATTGTGGTTGCACAGCTATGGAAGGAATTGTAGCAAATTTTTCTTACATTTTCTCAGCCACCGTGACTTTTAACCACTATATTTATTATAGTAGTTAAGAGTTGTTTGTTTTTTTTTGTTGGTTGCTGCCAAGGCTCTAATTTCTCCTATAAATAGAGACGGAGACGAGAAAGTGAAATATATAAAGAGTGCAGGTGTAGAGGAAGTGTGCAGTGAGTGCAAGTGTAACTGTGAGAGTGAGAGAGTGTAGATTTGAGAGAAACACCGAGTGTAAGAGTGAAACACTGGGTTTTATGGGATTGTACTGGAATGAGTGGAGTGTTTATATCATTCCTCCAATAATATATAATTTGCTGTCTCCGTGGACGTACCTGGTTTTGAAAAAATACATAAATCTGCTTGTTTTGTGTTTTATTTGTGTTTGCTTTCGGTATAATATGCACAACAGAAATCACAAAGATGGCCACATGCATGATCAGAGAAAACGAAGGAATTGGTTAACCTTCCATCTGTAGAAAAAGACTCGGAAGAAACTACAGCACACAGTCTTGAATGAGAAGTCTCTTGTTTATTCATCACAAACAGCAGGCTTATATAGCCTTTTACAAAGAGATGCAGCAATCAAAATAGCAACCCACGCTATGTACATGCTCTAAACAGACTAAGAGGAACAGAAAACAACCAGCCCCATAAGAATAGGACTTACTAACAGAATTGTAGAACAGAAAACAGCTCATCCCGGGGAATTAGGAATTGCTAAACAAATTGGAACAATAAACTGTTAACCTCTAACTGTCTATCACCATTAATCAGTACCAGCGTTTCATTTTTCTGTTGAAGATTCCTGGTCCATATGTGGATACAAAAATCTCCACTAGCAGGGGAAATTGCAGCCACATGAAAAAAGTTACAGGGATAGTAGCAAGCAGTACAATTGGAATTATAACTTGCAATCTCCCATCCAACATGATTATTAGAGCAGCACAGAAGGTTACCATCATGGCTGCAATAGAGAAGAAAAGCATGGAAAGGCCGATGATTAACTTAGTGGGCAAGGATTTAAGGAAATCTTCCTCTGCGTATCGCGACGTAAGAATTCCTAAGAACATCAACACTGATGTTGATGAAGAAAACAGAGAGATTGCATCCGATACTATCAAAACTGTAAAAGATTTCTCATCTTTAAAACCCGGATAGCTAACAATAAATGCAACAGCAAACATAATTGTAATGATGAGAGCACCCACAATTGTACAAGAAGTTGCTGCTTCTTTCATCCATTGCTCTCCTTTCACTAGCAAGTCCTTATGGTCAGACGTAAATAATTCCCTGGCTGTCTGATTGTTCTTATTACGATGATCCTTGTCTGTAGGATCCACAATGCTTTCCACTTCCTGCATCAAGATTTTTGAATTCGAGTGAAATTAATTCTTTTTGGATAACAATGAAAATGTGTAAATGGGTAGCCTAAATTCAAATCAATCAGGTCTTAATCAGGTTCAATCATTTTTTTTTAAAGATGTTGAGCGTAGAAAGCTCACCTTGTACCATTGTAGTTCTCTTTGCATCTGTAGAGCTGCACCAGAGATCCGAGCTAGTTGAGAAGGAGGTGATAGTTTTGCTGCCAAATGTAACATTGTATTTCCAGAGCTATCTACGATGGAAACAAATCGTGCTCTTTCTGCTTCCAGTCCATAGAAAAGGCTGAGCACTTTTTCTTGCCGGTTTGCAATCGAGGACATAAATAGGTGCCTTCCGTTGGCATCTACACTAATCATTAAATGAGGACAAGCTTTAATCACCTCAGTAATAAACTCAACCATGCCATTCTTTACAGCTTTGTGGAATGCTCCATGTATATCTGCCTTGAGGGATTCCTCATAATCCAGAGTTGATATAAACTCACACATACACCGTAGAATTTTATCTGAATAAATGTGGATCTTCTTCAAATCATATATTTGCTTGATTCCTGGATCAGCCATTAAAGAGTGATCAGATAAAACCATGATAATGATGATAGAAATCAAGAGATGTCAGATATATTTTGCTTACCTAAGAATGCGAGGAGATTTATTGCAAACCCACGCAAGTTGCTTAACACTGAAAAGTTGGACAAAAACAAATTAGAGAAATTGTCACAAGCAGCATACATGTATACTAATCAAACTTGCATGTATTAAGTTTTCAATGCAATGATATTTTTTTTTAATGAGATTTATCGGATTTGGGATTGAATAAAGGATCGGATACTTGGATTAGGGTTCAAAAAAGTCTATATTTTTGGAAAATAGAAATAAATATATCAAGAAACTGTCCAAAGTTTTTACAATCTTGAAGGGCCATGCAGCCCAATTGGACTTGTATACATATGTCCTGTGCTTGCCATACCCCTTTAAAGGAGAGGGAGCAAAAACAGAGAGCGATTGGTGCAAATACGTACCTTGGAGGATAATGTTCTTCGACTCACTTAGGCTTTGACGAGGCATATTAATACGAACATTGTCATCAGTTGTAGCAATTGATTGCATGGGAATACCTGCCATGATTTTAGAATCAAGTCAATCTTAGTGAATATAACTTCAAGTTTGCCTATCATAACTTATGAAAAAAATGATTTTTTTAACATGAATCATAATTTAAAAAGTTTTTTTTTTATAGATCATTTATAAAAAAAATAAATTCAAATAACTTTATTTTAGAAATATGTTTGATAAAAATAATTTAAAGTAATTCTTTTAAAGAATAGATATATTATAAGTTGAAATTCATAAATTAAAGTTTAATTTTTTCCTAAACTTTATATGACATTAAAATTTTGACTCGGTTTTATAATAAATTTTGATTTAAACAAAAAATCATTTCTAACTAAATATTTTACAATTTTTCTACGGGTCAAAAATTAAAAAACAACTCATATCAATTTACAAAAATTATATCAAATAGAACCTTCCGCTTTTCTTTCCCTTTAATAATCTCCAAAAACATAGAGAATTATACGTAAAAAAGATTGGCAGAGGAAATGAAGAGAAATGGGAGGAGGAAAAAGCGAAGGAAGAGATACTAACATGAATAGATCCATTGCTGCCAAAATGCAAGTCGACTTGCACTTGGGAATATTTGAGGCATCTTAGACAAAGAAATCAAAACGTTCGACTTCAGAACTAATTCATCCGTTCTAGTAGCAGAACGTGGGATGCGAAGCAGAAAATCATAAGCAATATCTGGTATTGCAATAGCAAAAAGAAACAGCATAAGAAGCAACAAGAAAGATATGAGGTTTTACTGTTTTGAAATGTTAATCAATTACAAGTCATTTTGTTTCGTATCAACTTATTATTGCAATAATTTCCCATCTTACCTGATTTTTCTTCCCTTTTCTATTATTTAAAAGAAGAACAAATAATAATTAAAAATTCACATGAAATTGACAAAATGATTTTAAGTTAAAAACAAAAGGATTATTCATATATTTCTTAAAACCATAGTAATTAATTATTTTTTTTAAATTACAGGAAATAAATAATAATTTACTCAAAAGGGAAAATTTATGGAAAAAAAATAGACAAAAAAGGGAAAATGAGTAATTAATGGGTAAAGTCTCTTACCAAGCAGTTGAGAAGCAATAGCAGTTCTTAGGAAGCGAGATCCTTGGTCGACATTGCCTCGACAAAGAAATTCAATTGGAGTAACAGAGTATAGATAAAGAACCATATCCTTGTCACTTCCTACAGATGCCTCAACAAGTGGGATCTTTTGAAATCGATTTGCGAAGGTAACCAAGTTTTTGTTCTTGCGCACCAAACATTCTGCCATCGTTCTTATTCCAACATTGGCAGCAACAGAAAGAGCTGTGTTGCTTTGATTATCTAGTATTTCCAATTCTTCTACTGACATCAACTTCACCAACTCCTCCACAACTTTCAGATTTCCAGAAGAAGCTGCTACATGAAGGGCTGTTCCACCATAGGGTTCAATCTGGGCCTTTTTTGCATTTGGGTATTTGCTAAGATAGTTTTTTATGGAATCCCAGTCTCCATTATGGGCATGCTTGTACAGGGTTAGCAAGGAAGCATTCATTTCATTGCTCACCGCTCCTGCCAAGTTTTTTTTTCTCTCCTGTGTTAACATTAAGAGATTGAAGTGACTGTAAATCTAACAAAGGAAGAGAATGAGATCATGGTATACCTGGACCTTGTGACTCTGCTTCAACAGATTGCTCATCATCTTCTGATGGCTCTGCTTCAACAGATTGCTCTTTGTGGCTTGGTGAATGTTGTTGCTGCAAATTGGCTAGAGTATCCCAGGCAACTATGGCTGAAGTGATGCTTCTAATGTTGGAAAGTATGTATAGCGCACAAGAAATTTGAATTGCATGTAAAGCTGCAGCATTCTTTTTTCTCAACGCCTTAGAGTCACCTTCTTGATTATCAATAGGCTTAGAGTCAACTTCTTGATCACCTTCTTGAAGACCAGTACTAGGCTCAATAAAATCCCAAAGGTCTTGAGCTAACATGTAGCTTTTCATGCAGGCACTCCAATCATCATAGTTATCATCTCTTAGGACTTCAACAACAATTGAAGATGGGGAAATGTTTGTTGTCGTCATGTTAGAATCTGTGTACAATGGGGGGTAAGAATCAGAGAAACTACTGGTGCCAAGATCTATTGAGCCAAAGTTTGTGGGAAGGGCTTCGACATTGGTGAGTAAAGAAATGATGTTATATGTTCTTTGACTAATCTATGAGCATCATCAGGGTTAGCCTCACATCTTGTTTTTTTTTTGGGTCATTTGTTTTATTCTTTTATTGTTGAGTCAGGGTTTAATTCACCGGGGCAATTTTCTTGATTCGTAAAATTAAAAAAAAAAAAAACCTGTCTTTAAAGGTGAACCCACGTCAAGATGCAAGAAGAGTTGACTTGCATGTTCGGGGTAGTTGTGTGACTTGTGTCTATGACTTCCCTTTTAAACCGTACATGACCCAGCGTTGAATTTAGTGGCTGGCTAGGGTCACAGTTGTCGGACACGGATGACTTCAAGTTAATTTTTTTAAAATAATTTTTTTTAAAAATATTTTTTTTATTATTAATTTAATAGATTTAATCAGGTGGATAAAATAATTAAAACGCACTTGAGTCAATTGAAAGATGCATAACATAATTTAATTTTAATTGAAAGATGCATAACATAATTTAATTAGAAATTCAGTCGGATAAAGTTTTCAATCTCAGATTTTTCTAGTTCATGCTATTATTGTCTCTCGAAGAATGTAATTATGATTGCTTTTTAAAATATTTTTTATATGAAAATATATCAAAATAATAATTTTTTATTTTTTAACAATTATTTTTGATATTGGTGTATTAAAATGATATAAAAATTCAAAAAAAAATATTTTAAAGTAAATAAAAATAAAAAAATTTAATTTTTTTAATCACTTTTAAAACATAAAACTATGGCAAGAGATGGCTTTACCCACCAAAAATTGAGAAGTTTCCAAAATGACTCCCAGTAAAAACTTCTACGTATTTTTACAGAATCCCCAAACTCAAAAAAACAATTATGCCTCCGATTTCACCTCCCACTTTGCTAAATCTGGATCCATCCCTGCATGATCCACACATAACAGTAGAGTCCACAAGTTGTTCCACCAAAGCAGAAAGGGATAGGCCCATACTTTCTGTGTTCTAAATAAATACAAAATATTGCTGGAAAAGAGAATAGAAATTCCTTGCTTCCTGTCTGAAGGTCCTACCTTAGATCATCTTATTGCATAGAAGAAAAAAGAAAGATACAGGGAATGGACAAAAGGACAAATAAAGAGTAAAGGTAACTGTGTCCTGCACTGCCCTCTTTCCATTTGAACCACTAGTTTTAAATCAAAATTGATGGCTTACATAACTGTATCACTTTAGAGCGTGTTTGATAATTTAGTTTTGGATGTGTTTTTCGACGGATAAAGCATCTATTCCATCATTTTCAATAAATAAGTAAATAATTATGCAAGAATATTTCCATTATTTTTAAGTGGTAAGATCTTCATGTTACGCAAATTTTCTTTAGGGCTTCGAATTTGCTTCATGCAACTCACTGCATTATTAAAGACTGGGGGGAAAATGGAAAGCCAAGGACCAAGATATCATTGGATGAAAGCAAGAAAAGAGAGCAACAATAAGATCCAACCAAGTACTTACATGGTGTGGTAGCAGCTCACAGTGCTACTTATAATTCCCTTACTTCGCTCTCTCAAGCTTGACAGGACTGCTGAGAATGTCTGAGCGATGGCAAAAACTTGAGTAACGGTATGTTGCTTGATGCTAATTATATAGTTAGACTCAAAGCTGACAAACTTCCCTTCTCTTTAAACATATGGCAAGGGGTTGCTTCTTCCTTTCCCTCCGATATAGAAGCGTCTTTTTTTTTTTTTTTTTATTATAGTCTGGTCTTTGTTTATTCTCCCATTTAGGCCTTAGAAAACTGCACCAGCTAATTAAATCAAATATTTCGCTTTTCCCTTCCTTTTCCTTTTCTTTTTTGGTACAAAAGGATAAAGCAAAAGCAGCTAACGCCGTATTTTAATTTGGAGCAAGTGCTTTTTTTTTTTTTAATTATAGGTATTCGGGTTAATTTACGTGTATTTTAATTAATCATCGAAATCTTGAAGTTATCTATTATATAAGCTTTTAATGATTCTAATACTATAACACTTAGAACAATAATTTCTAGACAACAAATTCAAAACGTAGATCCAACAAAGAAAGTACTTACATGGTGTGGTAGCAGCTCCCAATGCTACTTATAATTCCCCTACTTCTTTCTCTTAGACTTTACATGTGGGATAGTTTAATTAGAGGTGGAGTGTGGTTTAGCTTTTTTTTGGAAGTGAAGATAAAAAGGTATACAAATTTGATAGTTCCCGCACTTATTCAATATATTCAAATTGCAAATTTTTAGATAGCCTATCTGCGTTAGGAGCTTCTTTTTTTTTTTCCATTTTGCTTTGGAAAGGTTTTGCACCTTCAAAAATCGACATGTTCATGTGGCTCCTGTTTAATAGTAATCTCAATACGAGTTTTTTTAACTGAGAGGGGGATTATAAATTATAAAGATGCTTTTTGGTTTTTTTTGTGATGAGAAGATTGAGACTATTAATTATTTGTTTCATCATTGTACTAGTATTTGGAATTTTTTTTAGGTAAATTCATGCATTGGTTCGAATGTTTAAATTGTCTATCTAGAAATCCTAATTAGAATCTTTAGGAATGGTTCAAGTTGGTCAGAAACAACTTTCAGCGTAGGGTTCTTAATCTTCTTTGCAAAGGCTTTTATTGGTTTATTCGGTTAACTCGCAATCAGCTCATTTTCGAGTCCAATATTCCTTACTGGGATATGATTTTTTATCTTATCTTACATTGTTTGGCTTTGTAGTTAAAATTCTCAATTAAAAATTTCAGTTATACAAGATATAATCTAGTTAGAAATCCTGAATATATCCTACACTAGACTAATTAGTTTAGTCTTTTGTTTGTTTGCTTGCTCCTCTTTTTTTTAGATGGCCTCTTGTAAATCTTTTTTTTATTCTGTCATCATCTTTGTAATAGTGATGTTTTAAATATTAATTCTGCTCGATTACTATAGAAGGGTCTTTTTTTTTTTTATTATTGTAGTCTGGTCTTTGTTTATTCTCCCATTTAGGCCTTAGAAACTTGCACCAGCTAATTAAATCAAATATTTCGCTTTTCCCTTCTTTTCCCTTTTCTTTTTGGTACAAAAGGATAAAAGCAAAAGCAGCTAACTCCGTATTTTAATTTGGAGCAAGTGCCAGCAGCATCACCAAGCCTTCTTTCTTTTCTTCTTCTTCTTCTTCTTCTTCTTCTTCTTCTTTTTTTATATATATTAAAATAAAAACAAAGACCTTTTTGTTCAGATGAGCTCTTTTCCTATTGATGCAATTTTCCCTCCTCGTTGAGATTTTCATTTCCGCGTATGTACCGGGCATCTTCAACAGGAAAATAAAGCTTTGGTACTGAATACATTTCGTCTCGCAAATTACAATGCAAGACATATTGATCCTTTTGAACATTTATCAAGAGAATATTCAAGCATTTTTTCATAAGAATCATAAATCACAAGTCCTCATTTTGCAGCTTGCAATACTAACATAAGCGGATGCATTTCTGGCTGCAACAGCAATGATATCTGCACAAGACACTACTCTAGGACAGATCTTCTCAACTTCAGTGTTTTTCATTATAACCTCTAGCAGAGTTATGATTGCCGAGGGCAGTCTTCTCACTCTAGTAAGATCGAGGCATCACAACGGTGCAAAACCAATGATTAACTCATAAGTAGTACACTGGCTCCAAGATGATACATAATCAGAGAGGAGAAATGTGGCTGCCAAAAGTGGTTGCAAAAAGTACCTGGACAAAGCAATCGTGAAAGTGTAAGCGGATGAGAGACGCGGCCATTCTCCTGTCGCTCGCAATTGCACTTCTGAGAGCTGTCGTAAAATTTAGGGAGAGTTGTGCTTGGCATGCTATGTTCAGCAAGAACAGCATGAACATGAAAGAAGCTGCTGCTCCTGCTTTTGCTGCCATTTCTTTGAGTTGTCTCAAGTGCAAGACTAGTAAGTAAATCTGTAAAAACTTATTGCTCCCCTGCCTTCCATGTAGTCCTCGACCTTCCATACTGTCACGACCCGAATCTCGGATCCATGACCGGCAACGCAGGAGTAGTGTCGAAAGAACACCTCATCTACGCTAAGCCTTAAAACAAACATATCAAAAGAACAACTTATTCAAAAATACACAGCATTCATAATCTTAAAAAATATTATATTATTCAAAAATGATGAAATCAAAAGATAGTTTAAAACTCCTCATCAGTAATTAAAACAAAAACAATAATTCATAATACTCATTACATTATCAAATCCAAACTTAATTAAAATAAGGTAATAATGGAGCATCTAAGACATCAAATCAAAACTAAAAGGAAAGCCTCACAAAATAAGTAAGGCATACCGACCAAAACTGAAGAAGTAGGAACACTCAACAAAGTCCACTTACTAATAGAAACTAAGAACCTGAAATAATATTAAGAATGAGGGGTGAGTTTAACCAACTCAGTGAGGGAATAATATTTAATATACATTTTAGATATTTTAGATATTAATAGTTTGCAAGATGAGTTATCTTGATATACATATACATATACATACTAAACATATTATCATAACGTAGTGGAATACATGTCAGAGATCAGATGACACCCAAAGGTGACCAGATGACACACAAAGGTGACCAGATGACACCCGAAGGTGACCACTGTGGGATGATCAGTCGCCACAGGCCGATGCCTCTCTCACCAGCTAGGTATACAGAATACTATGTGCACATAAGTTAACTACTCTCCGTTAGCATGGAGTTACTGACAAGTCCTATATCAAGACATAATAGATATTCGTAGAATCATCAAAGAAACGTATATCATATCAAATAGAATTTAGTTCAACAGATTGCGAGTGCAAATTCAAGAATAAATGAATACTCGGAAAATAAAGCAATATATATAAATATTCAAGAAATTTACTGGTTGTACTCATTGTGTAATCAAAATCCATATTTATTTATATTATATGCATATTAAAGATTATCCCACTCACCCGGAAAATATAGAACTAAAAGGAATGTCAGATAAAAGACCCGAAATCCTATTGAGGATCGTTAGGAGAACCTATAACAATATATGAAATATACTCAAAAAAAACTCAAACAAAATATCCCAATGCATAAAATAAAATCAGGTTTAGTCTCCTAAGTTTATGGACTAAAACGACAATTTTCCAAAACAGGGACCAAAATGTAATTTTACCAAAATTGGAGGACCAATCTGGAAATACATAACCATACTGAATATTCACCCATAAACCATCCTAAATTCTGTCTAGAACATACCAGGGACCGAATTGTAATTTTCATAAAGTTCAGGGACTAAAATGTAAATTCCTAAAATTGAGGGACCAAACTGAAAATATTTCAAATTAATTATCAAACTGAGATTCATCATCCTTAATCTCATAATAACACTGTCCAGAATCTCAAAATACATTTAGGGGTCAAATTATAATTTTTCAAAGTTTAGAGACTAAACTGTAATTTTTATAAATCAAGGACCAAAATAAAATTTGGTCATCTTCAACCTCAAGACCATTCTGTCCAGATTTTACAGCAAGGTAAAATTGAATTTCTTAACCCATAAAACTTAATTTAAACAAATCAACTCATAAATTCTTATTTTCAACAACATACTAATTAATCACCTAACATTAAATCCTTAATAATCATAAATCAATCATCATGAAGAGGAGGCTCCGGACCCCATTTGTTTTCTCTCCAGTTTTGCACCGCCCTATGTCCCTATCCCAATCAACTTAAAATTGATTTTGATTTTTGTTTTCCCTATTCAATAAGTAGCTAGGTAGTTTAATCAACTAATTAATGACTAGAATATATAATGAACATCTTAAAATTGTGGGTTTTGTTCTTAAGATGAGTATCATTTTCAATTCTTATGTTTTCATTTGATTTGTTTTTTCTTACCGTGGAGGAAAATTATGTGGCGTATGGGTTGCTGTCAGGAATGAAATTACCGTTTTCTACAACCCCCGTTGGAGTTTGAAGATGGCAAAGATCCAACACAGTCCCTGCTTTCTTACTCTTTACGATATAGTCCTTGCGTTTGATTTTCTGATAAACTACTT
>Ga0325400_1004959_pt1 | contig 12433 bp, 12 predicted proteins | sample PopdelMetagenome_2_FD_205662 | JGI IMG/M metagenome (GOLD analysis project Ga0325400, IMG submission 205662) | Populus deltoides microbial communities from Bellville, Georgia, United States - Xylem-PdKOR-R1 | ecosystem: Host-associated > Plants > Phyllosphere > Stem > Wood/Secondary xylem...
TTTTGCATTAAGAAAAGTGAAATTTCAATTCGTTCTTTAAGGGATTGACTTATGAATATTAAAATGCTTGCAGCTGGAGAAAAGTGCCACACTCTTTAGACCAAAACTTATAGTTGCTGGTGCAAGTGCTTATGCTCGCCTTTATGACTATGCACGTATCCGTAAGGTAAACTCCCTTAAAGTGGATGGCACAACTGCAATTGTTGTTGTTACCTATCATTTAAACTTCTATCATACTTACTGTTTAGAGATTAGGATTAGGATTTATTGCCCCTAAACATTGAGATTTTCAGTTCTGATGGATTGGCAGGTCTGTGACAAGCAAAAGGCAGTTTTGTTGGCTGATATGGCACACATCAGTGGGCTTGTTGCAGCAGGTGTTATTCCATCTCCTTTTGAATATGCAGATGTCGTTACAACCACCACGCACAAGTCACTTCGAGGTCCACGGGGGGCTATGATCTTCTTCAGGAAGGGGGTGAAAGAAATTAACAAACAAGGGAAAGAAGTGAGTCCAGATTTCAAATAAGAGGGGAGGATGACTATTATGATCAACTTAAAATAGATTAATTAATCATTCAACTTGGCTCTTCCTGTTTGCATGCAATCATCTTTTCAAATCTTTCATTACTGAACATAGAAGTGCTAAAATAGAACACCTACAGTAAATAAACTAATAATTGAGTTTCATCCCACAGGTGATGTATGACTATGAAGACAAAATCAATCAGGCAGTCTTTCCTGGACTTCAAGGTGGTCCACACAATCATACCATATCTGGTTTAGCGGTTGCACTAAAGCAGGTCAGCTCCCCACAGATCACTCCCTCTGACTACTTTACTAGTTAAAATGATGCATGATTGCATCCAGAAATTCCTAGAATCATTTTGGCCAGGCTTCCTGATGATCTGGACCCTTGAAAATCATTGATTCTAGGCGAGAACTCCAGAGTACAAGGCCTACCAAGAGCAAGTTCTCAGCAACTGTTCAAAATTTGCTCAGGTACCATGAAGAGTTCTTAACGTTTCATTGGTGCAGATTGGCCATAGCTGTGCTTATTTTTTTAACAAGTGCGCGCTGTATCTCATTATCTTTTCAGAGTGATTTAGCAATAGTAATCTACTTTATTTGCAGAGCTTGATAGAGAAGGGCTATGAACTGGTATCTGGTGGCACTGAGAACCATCTAGTCCTGGTGAATTTAAGAAACAAGGTATGACGAATGGATTTCTTTATCTGATTAAATAATGCACCTCGTAATTGTGTATTTTAAACAGGGAATTCATATTACAACTATGGTGATGCTTATGCATGATGGACACATCCCTACGACAAGTTTCCATGTTTAACTCGAGAGAATTTTGTCTGAAACCATCAGTAAATTTAGGAAAAATGTTGCCTGTGAAGCTTAATGATTTGATATAGAAACACTCTCAGATAAACCTTTCTGCAGGGAGGGTTTTTTTTTTGCTTATCAAAAAAGGAATGGATGAAGAAATTTTTGAATCCTGATTCTGACAAGAATATTGATGCCATGAAATCAAAAACTTCAAATGCCTTGGAAGAATTATAATTTTCCGAACTTAAGAAATGTAGTTGAAATCAGTCTGGATTCCTTTTGCATGGGCTCGGCTAGAAACCATTTTTAGCATAAAAAAGAGAATCAATACTTTATTTTGAAATTTTGTTTGACAGGGTATTGATGGATCAAGAGTTGAAAAGGTTCTGGAATTAGTCCACATTGCAGCTAATAAAAACACTGTTCCTGGAGATGTATCTGCCATGGTTCCTGGTGGAATTCGAATGGGTAAGGTGTTCCTCATGTGTTCGTCCATCTTGTAGTTACTGATTGTTGATTATGTGCTTCAATTTTCTTAGAACCCCTTGCTTTTTGGTGCTCCAGGAACCCCGGCTCTCACTTCAAGGGGTTTTATTGAGAGAGATTTTGTGAAAGTAGCTGAATTCTTCGATGCTGCTGTGAAGTTGGCCTTGAAGATCAAGGCAGATGCACAAGGTCCTTTACTATCCTCTCTCAAATTCAAATTGGATTTTATTTTTAATGATATAATGCATGGTCCAGAGTCATATACTCCATGGTTATACGCTGATAGCGACTTATAATGCTGCAAATTCAGGAACGAAGTTGAAGGATTTTGTAGCAGCCATGAAGTCAGATGGACATCATTCTGAGATTGCGAGGCTCCGTCATGATGTTGAAGAGTATGCAAAGCAATTCCCTACAGTTGGATTTGAGAAGGAAACAATGAAATACAAGGACTGAGAAGGCTCTAATGGTGCAAGGTGTGTGGATTCTTGAAACCATATGTCAAGAATGGTCATGACTACTTGAATAAAGGCATTGTAAACCGCTTTCCTCGTACATGGTCACGATGCTCCAACAGAAGTCATGTATACCACGCAGATCTAAATTTCAACGAATGCATGAAAGTTGATAGGCATGTCCATGTGTCGTTTTATCTCCCAATGTCTTCAAACAATGTCACATTCGAATAGTAAATTTGACATCAACATTATCAATCACATCGAGATTCTACATCTTCATCGTTGCCTTCAATTTCTCTCTGCAGATATATCGATTGCCTGAACCCGCCGTGTTTTTAATTTCAAAGCGAGCAAAGAAGAGATGAATGCGTTTTAAATCAAAGGATCTTGTTGGACTTCCCTCTACTAATTCAAGATGAAATTATTGTTGTTTATTTGGTCGCGCAACACCGAGAAGATGCAGAAACAAAACATGAGAGGAATGAACGTTTTGTGTTACAAATGCGAATAATCATACATGTATATGCAAGCATTTATACCTTTCTCTTTTATTATAATATATACATTCTATAATATTAACATTATAGACATGTATACATATAATATCTATAATTTCATTATTTAATGTATGTATACGTATCTCAAAATACATAAATATTTATATTTATATGTGTGTGTGTGTTTATGCATATATTATTTTATGTTAAATAATAAATATTATTCGGACAATGAGTTCTTAAAATCCAATTAATTGATATTCTAGAAGAATAATAAATAGGGTATGTATATTTATTTGGATATTAGTTATAGATATACTAGAAACATGATCTGTGAATACCCACTAGCATTCTTATTAGTAGTAAAACCCAACAAACAATTGAAACCGTCGGCATCAAAAGGAAAAAAAAATCGAGAATATCCTAGGGAGCCTAATATTAGGATATTTCACTCATTAAGTGTCTGGTAGGGCAAAATAGATTGTTTGGTCGAAGAGAAGTCGTGCCATCATTGTCGAAGGAGAGAATCTATGAAGAAATCTACCATTTATTTTATTTTATAAAAAAAATCTAATTCATTAAGTATTTAGTTAGCATGGCTCTTTTTTTTTTTATGGTTGTGTTTCTGTTGCTTCAAAGTGTTTTCATTGCTGATTTTTTCTCTAAACTTCTTCTTCCTGGTTTTCGGTATTCTCCGTGTGCAGGGTGGAAGTATTCAAACTCTCTCTTCCTTAGTTGTGCGTAATCAAAAGAAACAGAGCCCGTATGTATGTATGGATGTCAAACAACATCTTTCCGTGTCTTCAATTCTTTGCTGTACTGTTGGTGAATGGAAATAATTTTTACTTGCTTTTCATTAAGAGCTAAATTAATAATATTCTTGAAAATGTGGTTTGGATGTGTTTTAGTAACTGACCAAATACTTGGCTTTGGCTTTCCTATTTTCACTCTTTGCTGACACTGAGTTGCATCTGTAAATCTTAGAGCCCCAACATTTCGTTTCACAGAAGTTCTATAAACTCCCGATTGGATGCAAACTTTGAACCATTTAAGCCTTTGGAGTTTCGCGAAGCGCTCTCATTGATGAAAAGAGTGCAAACAAATTTATTCATTATTTTGTTCCTCGTTTACAACATTGCATGGACAAGGTTTCAGTCCAAGAGACTGAAATTGTTCAAGCCCACATGATAGAGACTAGAACCCATCAATAGTTTTTTGTGATGTCGTTTTTTGTTAATGTTTATGCTAAATGTGGGGTGATGGTAAATGCTAGAAAAGTTTTTGATAATTTGCCTAGAAGTAATGTTGTCGTGTGGATAACTTTAATCACTGGTTATGTTCAAAATTCACAACCTAAGGTGGCTGCGGTTTGGGGAGACGTGTTCTTTTCCTTCAATTTCACTCTATCAATTGCTTTGAATGCCTGTTCTTCTTTGAAGTCTATTGCATTGGGGAGACAGTTCCATGCCTTCATTCATTAAATACCGGATCAGTCATGACTCCAGTATTGGAAATGCTCTTTGTGGTTTGTACTCAGAATTTGGCAGCTCGGAATCTTCGGTCAAAGCATTTCGCGAGACAGGAGAAAAGGATGTAATTTCCTGGACTATGATTCTATCTGCTTGTGGTGACAATGGCAGAGCAGGAATTAAGACTTTTCATTGAAATGCTTCTTGAGAATGTCGAACCGACGCTAACTAGTGTGTTAAGCTTGTGCAGCACAATATAATCTTTGGATCTGAGGGTGCAGGTTCATTCATCGAGCACTATACTTGGCCATGAATCAAACCTGCACGCATCTCAAATTCTCTCAAGCATTTTTACCTTAAATGTGGATGCATTGATGAGGCGGAGAATTTGTTTGATGGAATGGAATACAAGAAATTGATTACGTGGAATACAATGATTGCAGGTCATGCACAAGCAATGGATCCTGCAAAGGATAATTTTTCAGCACAGCACTCAGCATGTATTTGATGTTGAATCTCTCCGGCAGGAAACCTGATCTATTCACCTTGTCAAGTATCTTAACAGCATGCAGTAGGTTGGCAGCCTTAGAGCAGGGGGAACAAATACATGCCCAGACTATGAAATGGGTAGTTTTTATCAGATGTAGTTGCTGGAACTGCACTTGTGGATATGTACGGTAAGTTTGGGAGCATTGAGAGGACAAGAAAAGCTTTTCTGGAGATCTCTAAAAGAACTTTGATATCCTGGACTAGTATATGATCACAAGTTTCGCACAGCTGGGTTGAATACATGAGGCTAGCTAGATTCAGACCAAACACGATTCCTTGCGTGGGCGTTCTGGCTGCTTGTAGCCATGCTGGAGTGGTGGACGAAGCAAATGAATATTTCGAGATGATGCAAAAGGAATACAAAATTAAGCCTGTAATGGTCCATTATGGATACTTGGTTGGCATGTTTGTGAGGCTGGGTTGGCTAGATGAAGCTTTTGATATCATCAAGAGAATGGATGTAGAGCCATACGAGTTCATAAGGTTGCTCTTAATTGCAGGGTGTACGAAGCATGGGAATGCAGAACTGGGTTTTTATGCCGCTGAATTGTAACTCAAACTCAAGCCCAAAAATACTGAAACTTATGTCATGTTGCTAGATATGTACATCTCTGCAGAGCGGTGGGACGATGTTTCTATATTTGAGAAAATTGATGAATGAGGAGAAAATCGGAAAGTTAAAGAACTGGAGTAGGATCGGCATTAAGGGACAGGTTCAATCTTTTAAAAAAAAAAAAAAACTGGCCCCACAACTCAGAGCTGCAAACTCTTGAATGATTTGGCTGACAAAGCAAAGAATCTCGGTTACAAGCTGGTAGAAAATATGGAGGTAATTGACGACGAGGAAGAGGAAGCCGGAGAGAAGACATTCTCTTCTGCTGTTTACCAGTGAGAAGTTAGGAGTAGCATATGGGTTATTGAATACGCCCGTTGTGCACCTGCACGGGTCATCAAAAGGACCACTATGTGCAAGGATTGCCATGATTTTATGGAGGTTGTCTCATCACTGACTTGTAAAGAAATCATCTTTAAAAACAGAAAGCGGCTTCATAAGTTGGTTAATGGACAATGTTTATGTGCAGATTCCCATGCTCTTCTGACATTTCCATATGGTTGAGTAGGATTACCTGCTAATTTATTTTCTCCAACTGTTTGGGATTTCATGAAAATTCGTTTCATGTATGCTGGCTAGGAAGAGTTATGCTACTCTGACATGGAAGGCTTCTTGAGCTCTTGCTGTAAACAAAGTCCGAGGACATTTGATTCGAGACGGAGGCCCTTTTTTTTATTCACTTGAGACGGCTACAAATCTTAGATTATGCCGTGGGATTAAATTATCTTTAATATTCAAAAGATGAACATTCTCATTGAAAACTTCATTATCAATTCATCCTTTTAACATACATACATATATAAATGTTACATGTTATGGCTACAAAACAGCATTACAATGGTGGAGCTCAAGTGAACAAAGATACACGCAGTAAATCATCAAGAAAAAACAAAAACAACTATGCATATATTTTCTACCCTTCCGGAACATGGGAGAGGTGGAAGTGTTAGATGACATAAAAGGAAGGGTTATGTAAGCTAAGACCACATCACCGAGAGATGTCAGTACAGTTATGCATAATCAGCAGCATGCATCAAAACACTGGTACTGCAACGTGATGATGATCCAGGAAATGAAATCAGCGCCTTTTGCTCTTTGACTTGGTCATTCTAGATTTGCTCGACTCGGTGGATGGTTTCCAGATGATATCCTCAAGATTGCAGCAGAAGTTCTTGTAGAACTGCACGAAAGAAGAACATCCTTTTATACTAGCAGTTTAAAGGAAGCGAGAGACCGTTTTCAGGAAAGTTTTCTCGCAAGCTGACTTCAGCTTGCGACTACCATCACAGCACTAAATGTGAATAGATGCAAACTGGATAGATCAATCTCTAAACAACTGACCTTGAGGTATTCGGCGGCATCTCCAGCAGCTCTCTGGATATCTACCATTAAAAATGTTGGAGCGATTTCAAATACCTTCAACCAGAAAATTAACAATAAATTGTGATTAGTAGTTAGTAGACTGAGATATGGAAGCAGCTGAAAAATGTACAGCAGAATTGGAGCTGAGAGCCTACTTCCAGAATAACTGAGAAATGACCAGCCTTATCAGCTGAAAGACCTTCCACTCTCATCTGAAAAGTAACACAGCATCTCTGCTTAGATTGAATATAGAAATTCTAGAATTTGGCAAAGTCTAATACTGCTACATAACTGTACCAACATATTAATTCATTTATTACGACCATTAGGGGGAGCAAAAGAAAAGAGTACAGTTATAAGAACCAATGCTGTCTACCTTAAAATTGCGAATATGAGTCTTAAAACCCATTGATTGTGCAACAACTTCCATGCTTGATAATACAACAGTTGCCGGCTTCTTTGAAACAAAGCGTGTCTGATGCTTCAGAGAGTCCTAATGGAAACAGAAATTAGACCCTCCTAAATCTTTAGAGCCTACATACCTTAAACTGTATACAAGAGCGGAAAATGGTGAGATGATACAAAACATATAATCTATGATACTGATATGCTGGATGGGAGGCGAAGAGCTTTACAATAATAGTTTTAAGAAAATAATTGAATCTCATAATGTGCCTGGAAGTGATAAATCATGCTGTTCAAATATAGCACTCTTCAAGAGACAACGAAGAAAATGTAAGTGGCACATTTGATGATCCATACCTGCCCACGGTCAAATAGGGCTGCAAGATTCAAGCCTTGAGATAAAATTATTAAGTCGAATGCATTAAGAATCAAGGGACTCATCTCCTCATTCCCGTGTTGTTCATCAACCCTTTGCTCCTACAGCAAACCATCTCATCAAGAATGCAAATAGGAGAGAGAAGACAAAGCCACTTCCAATTAAAGGAAACACATCTTAAATATACGACCACATTGATTTATTCTGGATGGCAACCATAGTTACAAGGGGTTAGAGCAGCATGTTTATTGATAAAGAAAGGGAATGCCCAATTCAAGTGACTTCTAGAGAATTTGACCACCAGAAATTAGAGCATGCATGTGCAGTGAAACCAAAACTGAGGGCTAGAGGGTGACATCAGTAAGCATGAAACTACCTCCAAGTTGAAGGTGAAATGTCTTGTTAAAATTTGTTATGCTGGCAAACAGTAGTCTTCTTGTTAAAATATAAATCAATGATTGAACACTCAGAGCAGTAAATAAAGCCAAAAGCATCAAACTGAAAAGCTTTCAAGTTTCAAGATTCTTAAATTATGGAACAGCATTTAGCATCATCTGGACCAACCTCGGGATCATCAAAAACTGCATTTACATCATCAAGGTTCACATCTTCATACTCAACAAGTTTGATAGGAACATAACTTTTCTTGAACCACTCGTCATTCCTAATCTGTTCAACTGTAATACGCTGCATGGAGTCAGAAACACCAAAGCAAATTAACTAACTTAAGACACTAAATTAAATTAAACACTTGGACACTATTATCAGCAAAATATGATGGAGATGATATGCCCAATAAAGGCACTGAACATCACCTTTACAAGAGATTAGGAGCACTAGATTATCATGCAAATGGCACAGCATATGTGCATGACACTAGATTTTTTTAAAAAAAAAATTCTGAACTAGTGAATCATGCAAAACTCATCTCTATCAACTGCATAATTAGAAATTGAGTTCAGTTTTCAGATGAAAATAAAATAAAGAAAAATAAGGACAATTCCAGTTCAGTTTGATGTTGAAACATTTTTTCCTTAAGTGGGGATCTATTTCATTACTTCTAATAAATTTTCAAGTTGGCTTGCAACATATTATACTAATTTTAAGTTTTCTGTAATTGACCACAGTCTGCAACCTAGAGCAATGTCTTGTAACATAGCCAATACTTACTGTTTCAGGCTTCGGGTCCAAAATTCTATGAATCAAAGATTTAGCTCCCACTGGAAACCAAGATGGGCAAGAAAATTCTGCTCTGTCAATCTATTGAAAGCATTTGAAAAAATCAATAAAATCAATAAGATCATAAGAAAAGAATAACATGATGAACAATACTAATATATGCTAAGAAGTGCAGTTTGACAAGATTGAAGGATGACGATAAACATGGAAGAGATTTAGCTAAAAGTTTTGATTTTCAGATTTATATGTTGTACTATATAATATTTTTTGTTAAGAGTAGAGCTCTTTACAGGATTTCAAGATTAGATGGTGCAAACTGAAAGTACCTACTTGATTTGATTAGTTTGCTAGTTCAAAACTTAAGCCTCACTAAGACCTCCGAAGAGTCTAACATAAGAGAAAGAATCAATAGTGCCCTGCCATTAAAGGATTGCAAAACATCCAAAGATACTTTATTCCAGAGTTCTTTCCTTAATTACTTGGAGGTAAAATGAAGTCCCAATCCAAGAAAAAATGGCAACAAAGACAAAACAATCCTCATAATTAAGAAAACACAAAATTTACCAATAATCCCAAGTAAGTGCACGTGATATAAGTTCATGCCTTGCTATATAATGTGGTGAGATCAAGCTCATCAAATGGAAGATATCCTGCCATCAGAACATAAAGGATGACCCCACAGGACCACACATCTGCGATAGCACCATCATAACCCTTGTGACTGAGTACCTAGACCAGAAAATGAAAACTTACAGAAGCATGCTTGGATTTAATTTTTCATTCAAGCTAGAAGCTAAACACTATCATAGTTACCTCTGGTGCAACATAGTTAGGAGTTCCACATGTTGTCCGCAACAAGCTAGCTCCCTGCGCACACAAGAATTGCCAAATTAGCAACCATTGTGTTGTTAATTCCTTCAAGTCTGATGATCTAAAATAGTAACAACAAGAACTCTCAATGAGGATCTTACTTGTTCAGGCAGTGCACTCAGACCAAAATCAGAAATTTTCAAGTTTCCTTGTGAATCGAGTAAAAGATTTTCAGGCTGTACATAACATGAACTATCAGATCCCAGCAAAAAAGAAACTGAACAACAGCTTTCTGGATGTCAGCAAAACAACACCTTTAAATCTCTGTGGTAGACTCCCTTACTGTGGCAATAATCCACACCATCAATAAGCTGTTGAAAGTATCTCCTAGCTTCAGCCTCACTAAGTCGTCCATGATGCACCTACATAATCATGGTTAACAAGAATCATGTATTAGTGTTGAGCTGGGAATATTATGTCAAGACTACAAAATGCCTATCCATCTTGAGTGTTGGATTTGAATTTTGACTACTCACAATTTTGTCAAACAATTCACCACCTGTAATGAATTCCAATATTATATAAATCTTTGTTCGGCTTGCTAAAACCTAACATAAAATGGTAGGAGTTAGGAGGAAGCACAATTGGTAACGGAAAAAATACAAACCACACAGTCCTACAAGACATAATATCCTTAAAAAATAAAAATTTAATACTCCATGCCTCATGCAGGCGCACGACATAAGGATGTCGAACAAGCTTCATTATAGATATCTCCCGTTTTATCTGCGGGGAAAAAAGAAAGATGTTGTGAGGAAGATAGAAGCGGTTGTGTAACAACCTAAAGTGTTTTAAATTATAGGAATATAAGATATGATGAATTTTAGCCAAAAGAAAGCTACCAATATTCAAAACATCATAATATGGAAGACAACAAAATCCAAGCATTTGCCTCAAACCAGAAAACTTCAGCTCAGATGCTCCCTGTTGAAGGGGTTTATGATTGGATCACATGATATACTACTATGTATCAAAGCAAAGTCATTTCTAGCTAGTATGTTGCAGGTCACTGGATCAACCTGGGTGAGTGAAAGAGAGGGTTCAAATCCAATAAGCGACGGGGAAAGCAATCCCACTCATTCACATGTTTGAAATCCATAATATTGTTAAAGGAGACATTGTTTTTCCAGAATCCAATCCATACACTTGCCACTAAACTAACTAGCTAGTTTCTTTATTTACAAGCCGTGAAGTGATGATTCCTCTGGCATGAGATCATAAAATTAAGAACATAAAGCTGATGCCTTGTCAATTTAGCCATTTCAAAGATAGGATCCTTCCTTCCTTCATTTCTTTTCTTCTTCTTCTTTTTTGACAACTTATTTGGCTATTAAAAAAACCCTTCCATTGATTCTTTTCCTGTCCAATCTATCGAGCACCCATCAATTCAAACTGAGATTTCTCTTCTTTTGCCAGATTACTGTGCTTTCTTGTAATCTAATTCAAACCCAGACAAACAAAAAGAGGTTAACTTGCTAACCTGATCGACCATCTTATGTTTGATGATGGTACTTCGATCGAGAATTTTCATGGCTACACTTTCACCAGTCTCCGTGTTTTGCGCGAACTTTACCTTGGCAAAGGTTCCTTCTCCTATTGTCCTTCCTACCTCGTACTTCCCTACTTTCCTAATTGCCACCATCGTGTTAATCTCTTTCTCTCTCTCTCTCTCTTTCTCTGCTACCAGTTAATCTCTCTTAGTTCAAAATCTCTTCTTCTTGCATTTGAAAGCAGTCCTCTCTTCTCTTTAAAAAGCGAGGTCCTAATTTTCAACAAGGAAAAGCTATCAAGTGTTAAGGGGAGAAGAAGCTTTTTCGCTTTATAGATTTAAAAAACACAAGTAACTGGCATGTAGAAGGTAACCCTAAGCTACTATTAAATTGCTTGTTTGGTATTTGCGTTTTCAATTCTGCTGGATGTCTCTTAAGAATATATTTATCTTTAAAAAATATTAAATTTATATTTTTTTATTGTTTTTAATAATTTTAAAATATTAATATTAAAAATAAAAATAAATCTAAAAAAATTATTTTAATACATTACTGAATAAAAAATATTTTTAAAAAGTATTATTGTTGAGAGTATATTTAGGACGTGATATTAAAAAAAATTTGGGACGTGATATTTAAAAATATATATTTTAGTTAGAAATATAATATTAGCTATGATAAAAATATTATTTTGATGGTTGTTTTAAAAATTAATTATATTTTAAAATTTAATGATAATATCAATAAGTTTTTTTAAAAACCTGGAGATTTATTTTACTTTTAAAAAAATCCAGGTACCCTACGAATAAAAGAATTTGTCCGAACTTTGAATTCAGTAAAGATAGTTAAAAAACTGGCTGTCTTGAGAATTTTAAGGCCAGAGAAAGAGTGAAAAGTAGGGAGACGAAGGGGTTGGGAGACCTCAAATCTTGTCTTTTAAGGTTTCGAAACTGAAATTTACAGTGATAATTAATGTTAGGCGATCATGAGAAATTAGGAGGTGGGGTTGTTTTATATCAAGCTTTTGATTTGGAAAGAGTGGGGAGACCTCCGGTAAGCCGACGAGACATCCATGGGGCCGGGGTTTCTGGTCGCCAAAGGACCTCTCTTTTAGTGGCTGCTACCTGCTAGTAATATCTTCTTCCTTGATTCGTGACACATTCCCATTATTTCTTGGATTTTTCCTTTGTGTTATCATGATTTTGGCTGCCCTAATTATCTTAATCAAATATTAATGGCTAATCCTTAGTTATGATTACTTGTTGAATTACAGTTTTGTCTATTTGTGATCAAGAGTCTGTTTGTTTTTGTGTTTTAAAAGCGTTTTTGATAAAATTTAAA
>Ga0325400_1004963_pt1 | contig 12430 bp, 6 predicted proteins | sample PopdelMetagenome_2_FD_205662 | JGI IMG/M metagenome (GOLD analysis project Ga0325400, IMG submission 205662) | Populus deltoides microbial communities from Bellville, Georgia, United States - Xylem-PdKOR-R1 | ecosystem: Host-associated > Plants > Phyllosphere > Stem > Wood/Secondary xylem...
AATAGTGATGTATTAGATAGGAGTTCTGTGTTATGCCATGGCCTGACTCAAGTTTTTTTAATGTTGAAAAAAAAGTTTAGATGATGATAACGATATTTTGAAAGAGAGTAAAAAAAAATTGATAATCAAATTATTAATTTAAATAGATATAATAAGCTTGATTAATTAATTTAATAATAATATAATTGTAAAATAAAAAGTCAACGACAAAAAAAAAAACAATCGCCAAATAAAAAAGAGCTTGCCAATATTATAAATAGGGCATCTAGTAAGAAATTTTAATAATCTCATTTAATAATAAAATAAAAATTAAATGATAATGAGATAATTTTATAAAAAAAATATTATTCGCGCAAACATTGAATTAATACTAGCTCAAGTCTGTATGCCAAACACGTTGCTAACTTATGAAGGTGAGATATCCCTGTATAAAGAAACCTAAAGAAAACAATGGAAGTCAACTCCTAGGCAAATAAATAAATAAATAAATAAATAAAGGCAAAATAAAAAAAAATCAATAAAAAAACCTAGAGTTCAACCTGAGTTAACAAGATCAACTCGTGATTTTGGATATAAGATCGGAATAGTCCTATAAAAAAGTGACAAAACTCATGAATTTGAAGTCTTAATAATATAATATCGAATAATAAAATTAATATTTTTTTAAAAAAACCTAAAACAAATACCAAAGTCAAACCAGGTAATCTCTGAAACTCGTGTCCTTAGTTATTAGACAAACTTACCTCATAGAAGGTAGATTGAAAAAATCACGAAGCAGATTTCTTAACCATCTAAAATTAAAAAAAAAACAAAATAAATAGTAATCAAAAGAACGAGGATCAAATATGGTATAAAAATTAAATAAAATAAAACAATGAGAGATGAAATTGAAAAATAAAACAAATCAAGAAAAAGATAAAAAAAACAAAAAAATAGCAATAAAAAAACGAGGATTAAATCTGTTATTAATATTAAATGAAATAAAAGAATGAGGGATGAAATTAAAAAATAAAATAAATCAAGAAAAAAACAAAAAATTAGTAATCAAAAGAACGGGGATAAAATCTGTTATTAATATTAAATGAAATAAAAGAATGAGGGATTAAATTAAAAAATAAAATAAATCAAGAAAAGAAATAAAAAACAAAAAATTAAAATTAAAATAATAGGGACCAGGTTTGATAGATGAATTTTTTTTAATAAGGATGAAATTGAAAAGAAATTCTAAATCTATAAATTATCTCAAATAAAACATGCAATAATAAAAAATAAGGACTAAATTCAAAGAAAAACCAAGTTGAAGGGTTTGGTGCGAGAATCAAAGGGTCTCTAGGGAAAAAACAAATGTCATTAGCAACAAATCAGCAGCTCGTTGTTCACACGCACCACTCAGGCATGGAGGGAATGCCGAGCACTTTTCAATACCGCCCTGAAATTTGGTGTTTGACCAATGAACGATGTTGTACGTGCCGCCTAAAATTCACGGAGACACCCATGTGCTAACGCGTGCAATTTATATATCAATTATTTTTTTTAATAATATTTAAATTTATTAAATTACTCACCTCACGGTATAATAATAATAAAAAAACTATAATGAAAAGATAAAAAATTCCTCAACAATAAGTTAAAGATTTTTTGCTATTAGAAACAATTTAGTCATTTTACTATTAAAAAAATAAAGAACAAGCATCCCTCGGATGTTGATGTCTGGCAAATGATGAAAATGTCACTAAAATATAGTAATCCATTGAACAATAAATCTTGCTACATAGTGAATCACCAATGCCTCTTAGGTTTTTTTTTTTTTTTTTTAATATATATATATATATATATGTATATGTATATATATATATATGTATATGTATATATTCCACTGTTATAAGCAACCTGTTTTGCCGAAGAATTTATTTATGCTCTGAATTTATATCAGGCAGAGGCCAAGTAGTTCTAAACAATTGAAAGTTTGAAACTATCTCATTGTCCGTATTCTTTTTGCCTTTTGTCGCATCACAATTGAGGCCAAGTAGTTCTAAACATTGAAACTATATCATTTACTTTATTATTATTTTTTAAATATTAAAAAAATTTTATTTTTTTAATCATTTATGGATTCATTTAATATAACTCGGTTGAGTTGATAAATCTAAAAATAATCTGAACAACTAGAAAAAAATAGTTTGATTAAAAAAATTTCAAAATGACATTTAAAAAAATAAAATTAAGACAATAATATATCAGATTAACCTGGGTCAATCCATATTACCTGAGATATAAAACCTTGATAACCTAATAAAATATAAATAAAAAAAACATATTGAAGCTCATTTTTTAATCAACCTAATTTTAAAGAATGAAACTGAAAAAAACCAATTAAAAAAAAACCAAAAAGAAAACTCAAGTCAACCCAAGTTAACTTGCCAAATTTGAATAATAAAGCCAATAAAATCAAATAGAAAGCAAATCAAAGTAAATTATGTAGCTTAATTTATAATTAATTCAATGTTGAAGGATGAAGTTGAAAAAAAAATCAATTAAAAAAAAGAGACCCGGATTAACCTGTCAAACCTTTGACTCGAGTAATGAGATTTAGATAACTTCATAGAAAGCAAACCTAAATAAATTATGAAACTTAATTTTCAAATAACCCAAATGTTGAAAGATAAAATTGAAAAAAAAACTTAATTACAAAAAAAACTCATAAAAACTTGAGTCAATCGAGTTAACCTGTAAAAACAGGCGACTCGAATCATGAGACTGAGATAACCTCATACAAAGAAAATTGAAATAAATTATGAAGTTTAATTTACAACCAATTGAAATGTTGAAAGATAAAATTAAAAAAAAATAAAATAAAAAAATCTGAATTAACTAAGTTAATCCACAAATCCATGTTATAAAACTAATAACATTAAAAAATTAAACTGAAATAAATTATAAAGATTAATGTACTGTTCTAATCTTGTGAGGAGATGAAAGTGATATCCCCTCGTCAATTTAGTTTTTGTTAATAGCAAGGAAGAAGTTTTAGTATGTGTTGGCATGGAAAAAGCCCATCTCTACAAATATATCGCAATGATCTTCTCCAAGTCTGTCTACAGCTTTGTGATTTAACTCTTATGAAAATTTTTAAGTCTTACCATCTGTAATTCTATCTTGTTTCTGCCTCAGTGACACTATTAATTACGCACCCAGAAAAAACAAAATAAATTTGCAGCCTTCTGTTCCTACTAAAATAAGCTTGCAGGACTCCTTTGCTAGATTTGGAATGCTTCATGGGCTGTAGCTCCACTTGTGGCTCCCTCACTCAAAAGCTGAACCAATGTCATGACAGATTTCGGCTAACTGGTGATGGTCCCGTGCGTCTCCTCCACCTCTCAATTTCTTTTCTTTCCTTCATGTCCATACACCACCATCCAAAGAATCAACAGCTGTGCTCAGAACAGCATAGAAAAAGCAATGAAACTAAAGTGAAAGAAGCATCCAAAAAGAGAGATACCAGTCTATTTTGCTCAAAGCTAGCATTTCCCCACTTGCACTCAACACAAAATCTGTGATTTACCACAATCATTTCATGTGAGTCATTAAAGATAAAGGTAGATAAAGCCTACTCTTTGTCTATATAAACCAGTACTCTCTTCTACGTATCTGCAAGTCTCAGGCAAACTATCTCTCGTATTACTCTTCACCAACCTTATCACTTCACCAGAGCTAGCCATAAGATGAAGCTACTCTTGATTTTTATCTCCATCCTGCTCATTCAGGTAAATTGTACAGAAATGTTGAAAGACTTAATTTCAAGGTTAAATATTATAACTTGTACTTTGATATATATTGCAGGCTTTTGTAGGGAATTCATTCCTTAGCAATGCTGCAAATTCTCCAGCTAATGTGAGTCTCTCCTTTAGTTTCCAACTTAACCCCATTTTTTCCTTCTTTTACATCATTCGTTTCCCAGTATGCAAATCACTTTTTGGATGCAGATGGATGAAGAAAGCGATGTGGTAGCTATTGATAAGAAACATTATCCTAAAAGAATCAGTAAGTTTGGTGTCTGTTACCTCAAGATGTTGTGAATATTTCTCACATAAAATTTTAACTGCGGCTATTTTGAACAATGTAATCCTCACTCTGCCATCATGTGTCCTCCAAAGCCACTCAACTACAAAGGAAAGAAGGACAGAAATTGCACATTCTAATCTTCCATGTTGATGGCGGCTAGACCACCTTTGGCCTTCCATTCTAGGCACTCCGCACTCCAATTTTATCTTTGAAATAACACAGCAGAGAACGTGACACAACTTACATAGTCTGAATTTTATTTAAGCATTTACGTTGTAATGTTATTAACCTAAACAAATTCATCAAGGTTCGTATGCATTGGATTCATGAGCTGATATAATGCTTTGGTTCAAAGCAATTTAGGCGCCTGGTTTTCCTGTGCAAATGTTGTTAATGGTCTTTAAGGGAAAAAATAGAGGAAAAGAAAATGCAATCAAATCCTTTCTCATTATTACAACTATTAATTGGCATAGCTAAAATCTGACACCAGCTTTTCCACTGCTGTGTTTCAGATTGTGGTTATTTATGCGCAAGGAGATGCAGGGCATCGTCAAGAAAGAATGTATGCCACAGAGCTTGCAAAACCTGCTGCAACAGATGCCGGTGTGTTCCACCAGGTACCTATGGCAACAAGAGTGCATGCCCATGTTATGCAAGCCTTAGGACCCATGGAAACAAGCCCAAGTGCCCTTAAATTTCATGCAACTATGTAGTTTCTGGAGTGCAGGACATCCAAATGTCTTTTGAATGTTGGTTCTACTATTTCCTAGCTGTTAATCTATGTGTTACCTAATAAGGGGATAAAATCAAGCTATGCTTGAGGATTTTTAAGGCCTCATCGAGAGGAATTTGTTCTGGTTATAAGTAATTATTTTGTCTCCATCTTTATACTCAGTATGTATTTTGTCAAATTCTGTTCGAACCTCTCTGCTCTTTTTCTTTCTGATTAGTGAAGTAGGATAAAGGCAAAGATTCTGCACTTCCTTGGGGAAAAAGGAAAAACATTAAAAAGCACTGGTAAGGTGGTTACCTCAATTTAGGTGGCTATTATGAATGCATAATAGCCCTAATGTAATTGAGTTTGTTCCTTTCTTTATAATATGAGAGCAAGTCACAGTCTCATTTATTATGAAAGCATTTATTTAATTTTTTACCTTGATGCCTCGCTGCACCTGTATGCACGTTTGGACTTGTAATCTGATGGTTACAACAGACATTGTAAATGATTAGCCATAGCATTTTTTATGAGTTCAAGGTTGAACAGATGTGTGTCATAGCACATGCATGTATGCATGGTATTTTCATATCACCAGTGCATTATATACATTAGGGCACATATAGCTTTTGTGATTGTATACAAGCCATGGCCACCATGTTAATGTTTCAAGAAACCTTAACGTGCAATCTCAAAGAAGAAGAAATTAAAGAAACCTTAACACAGACGTCTACATAAAGGATCCAGTGACCCTCCAGTTTTAAAATAACAAGAGTGCAGCAGCAGGTACTGATCAGTCCTGAAACCACTAATATTTCCCTACAAAAACAGTCAGTTGAGGTGACATATATCTTTAAACTTTAATTTCCTCTCAGGACTGCATCAATGAAATTATAGCAGAATAAAGGTCCTTTGGTCCAATTTTGGAAGAATATTTGCTTAGAGCAAAGCAAGAACTAGCTCAAGAAAAGGGGCTGGCCGGGGTGGCCATTAATATGGTGTGTGAGGTCTATACATGGAGAACTATCAGAACAAAGGAAAATTGATGCACAAACAGAAACGATCAGAGAAAAATCATTTGTACTGCTGATGTTCAGAATCTAACAGGCTCTATGAACATGTACCTCGTATATTATTAGGGCCAGGCGCAAAGTATTGCCATGATAAATGTTGTCTTGGTACTGACCATTCTTAGGATAGGAAAACAATTCAAAATAGAGAGAGATACAGGAAAGGCAGTTTAAGGTTACAGTACTGGGAACTGACTCGTGGTAGTGTTTATAATGGTGAAGTTGCCTTTCACGTACAATTGCATGATAATTAGTGTGATCTCCAACAGACTTCCCAGCTCTGTTGTACTAATGCAAGATCTTAGCCACTACTGTAATGATTAAGTAAGATCCTAGATCTTAAAATTCAACGGTTCACACTTCGTAAGTTTTATGGTTAAAAGATGAAGCCATTATATTTCATGTGATCAACTAGTCTAATCAGAGCTAGTAAGTACTTACGCCATCAATGCTAATGTTCTTTACAAAACTCTCAAGTTTAAACCTCTTTTTTGTAAACAACCAAAAAGGTTTAAAAGAAAGAGATCTAGTTACAAGATTAGGAATGACAAAATTATTATATGCTTATAAATGAAAATAACCCAACAACTTAGGTTTTTGAGTTGAGAATGATGTTCATCAATGTGCATGAGTGTATTTTTGCTATTGTGGTAATTAATTTGATTTGTAATTACGATTATTGTGTTTTTTTTATAATCAAGATTAATTTTAAGAGAAAGTTATCAATCAGATTTAGATAAAACTGTAAATTAACTAAATATTTTAAAAATTATAAATATAACAAAACACGATTTCAACCCTAGCTCACCAACTATGAATCTTTGTACATGCAGCTTAATAAAGAAGTAACTAGACTATCCAGTGCATATTTCCCCTGACGAGTCATAGCGGAGTGAGATGTTCGGTTGAAACAAGAGGTGATGATGTGGTTGGTTGAGCTCACATTATTTGCCTTCCAATTATTGAGCATGTTGTGCACTTCTCATAATTTCTCCACCAGCCATGCATGGTCGAGTAAGAGAGAGAGAGAGAGATAGGGCTTTTATCGAAGAGAGACGTTGGATTTGATGTGGATATTGAAGGACTCGTGTATGGTGAGGAGAGGCTGTTAACTTTCATATGCGAGTGAGTGAAGAAATCCCTTATCAATTACTAACGAGAAGCATGAGTGTGTGTGTGTGTGTGTGTCTATATATATATATATATATATATATGAACAAATTATGTTTTCTGTCAATTCTGAAAAATGTTGCTAAGCAGGTCCAAAGCTTTTGAGTAGTGGAAGCCACCTTTATCATATGGGCATGCTAAACTTTATTGTTTTAACTAGCAAGGGCTATAGTCCTTTTAGGGTTCTTTTAGGTTGCAATTTGCCACTCATGGTTGGATGGCCCGTGTTGCTTTTTAACAATTAAGGGAGGAACAGCTTTGATTTTGCTGGATAGTTCTGGGATATTAATGGGCACAGAAGTGGGTGATTGATTAGGATTAGGACATGCAACTAATATTTTCCTTCTATTTCTTGAAAAAATTGAGCAAATTTTCTCTGCAACACATTTACAACCGTGGGGCTGGGTTTGGAGCGCGTGTATTCAGCTTATTAAAGAAAATTAACAAGAAATTGCAGAACATACTCCCAAGTGCTGTGGTTATTTTGTTCCAGGCGCCCAGGTGCTGGAGTTTCCTGACTTTGAATGAATGCACAGGCATGGCGTGCAGTATCTGTCCGTGGTTAAAAACCTTGAAGGAACTGCCATGGAGGGTTTCTTTTTTCATCTACATGTCCACAGCAAATTCACAAGCTACATGACATTGGAAGAGTACTGCTATTCCAGGTGCAGGTGCATGTGACTTGATGTACAATATTAGATGGTAACATATCAAGAATGTGATCCAACACGACGATATGCATGCAAAATCTGACAGATCTTTACTCATAACAACATTGAATTGTGATGACGACAACTTCACACAAAAACTGAGCTTTTCATAGTGTACAAAACTGGATCAAGGCGCGCGCGCGAGTGGTCTTCGTGTTTGGGCTTTTATCTATGCTTGGATATCCTTGAAAAAATAAGTTCTTCGTGAAATAAGGCACTCTCTTATGTTTAGTTAATAATTATATGAGATAAATAATATAAGAGAAAATCGAGAGTAAGTGTAGAGATTTGATAAACAATCTCCTTTTCAATCAACATTTCGAAGAAGAAGTTTAATTTTGTAGAGATTTTCCTTTAATTCCCCGATCCTTCTCCAGGATCTTCACATCACTTCTCAATTCATGTTCGAGGCTACAGCCAATTAGGACTCCGGGAAACTTTTTAAGAAACTCATAGAGATCATCATCATCATCTATGAGACCAAGACTCCTCGGATAATCCAATGTCTCACAAACAATTTCATAGCTGGGACTTCTTGTTCTCGTTGTTCGCCCTAGCTAGTAAGGAGAATAGGAGTGACCAAATGCTTTCCAGGAATCTCGTCTCTCCCCTCAGCATTGAAATCAAATACAGAGCTTCTCTGCATGCTTCCCATGTCTTCCTGTCCTCGTTACTCGAAGTTGTGCACTCAATCTCTGCAGTAGATTGTATTGCTCACTTCTTAGGTGAAGAATGGGAGTTGCAGTACTATCCTCGTGTTACATTTGATGGAAGAGCCATGGGCAGACAAGCAACATTAGGTGCAGCTGTAACAAGATCAGGCTGCAATCAGAAGTTAGTTGATTGGCCGACAAGCATAGAACTTGTTAAAAAAAGACAATCACACTCCCTTCAGGAAGTCTCGTTTTGGATTTAGCTCTATCCCTTTGGTTCATAAACATTTTTACAAGGCTACCCATGATTATTCAATTAAGATCGATCTACAACTAACTAATCAGAACCAGCTGCATGGCATCCTTGTACTGTTAAAAGAAGAAGAAGAAGAAGAAGAAGAAGGATGGCTTGGCTAGACAAATGGAAAAGGAAACCAATTGAAGTAATCTACATAATTTTATGAAAAGAAGAGGAAAGCAAGAGTGATAAATTAATAATAATGAATATTATGGCTGCTATATTACTATTAAAGCTACCGTACGTGGCTGTTATATTACGATTATTACATCAATATACTCTCATTATCCTTAAAATTTATCCGGTAATTAAACACTCAATTTCCTTAACAAAACATTAAAAGCAACCATTGTTTGACATGAAGCTCCAATCTTTCATACAAGTACATAAATCCTAGGCTGTTTTACGTCAATCCAATTATACAAAGTTATAATTAACAAACAACGTCAGGAGCCGAAAAATTAGAGAGAGAGCCAAGTTATGCTAAAGTGAGCAGAAAAAAAGAAAAAGATCAAGACTGAAAAATTGTAGAGTACTGGTTGTACAGTAGAAAATTCAATACTGTTCAATTTCTTGATGATTTATTCCGAGCAGCTCCTTTCCATCCCTTCCTCGATCGGAAAAACTGAATCCTCCCTCTGGTCCCTTTCCATCCCCACTGTTATCTTTACTTTACAGCCACCCTCACATTCCTTAACCTCTTGTAGAGAAAGAGAGGAATACTCCACCTTTTAAGAACTAAAAGCCCTTGGTGTCTATGTCTTCTGAGCGAGACAAGTTGAGCTTAGGCATTACAGGCTCAGCTGAAAGGGGTTCTTCAAGTTGAGCCAGACCATCACGAGACAACAATTACTCAGACTTTTACTTATAAAAGCAACGGAACCCACCTCATGATCATTGGCATTGTTTAAGGGATTTGATCTTCAACTGATTCTCGTGATTTCCTCCACCACTAAAGCCACAACATCATCTTCCTCCTGTGACTCCCTTCAACTTCCAGTATCGCTAGCATGTTCACCAATCTGCTCTGATTTTTATGAGAAGACATAATTCTTGCAAGTAGCACCCCCTTTGTCGGCGATATGCCCTTCCCCCTTGTTGGAAATATATTTGGTCAGACAAAATTTGTGATAAAACAAATCCAAGAGTACAAAACCTGTTAGAATATTTTTATAAAAATTTAAAATCCAATTATTATGGAGTTGTTATAATAAAATACAACATTTTCTTAATTTATTTTAATTGCCTTTTAATTGTATGTAATTATTAAACTTTATATGCAAATAACTTTATATGTAATTATTATACTCTCTCTAGAAAACAAACTGATTGTACCTGTAGTTAGTCACTTAGTCACCTAAATAATTTTGTTTAAGTAATTTTTTAGTGTTGTCCATCTATTTCATTGAGCAATATCCTTTTAATCTTCGTCAAAACTCAAAGGGTATTTATTTATTTATTTATTTTTTTGCTAACCCAGGTATTTTTATATTTTTTTTAAAGAATGAAATTATTTCTATTCGGGATTTATAGTTGCTCCTTCAATAAGTACGTTTCTTGAGAATCAAACTTATATTTTTATATTTATAGAGATATAATAATATGTTAATTGTAAAATCAATATTTTATTGGTGAATATTTATTTTTTAAATAAATGCAGTACACTCATTTTTCTAAAAGACTTTATTGTCACAAAGATAACGTAAACAACAATGACAGGTTACAAATTCTAAAGAAAACATATAAAAATAAAACACAGCAACTTGGAGCTTGCCATACAAAACAATAATGCAACATTCAACATCCTTCTGTCAATGTTTTATGGGTCCACCAAAGCATGTTATCGAAACTTGGAGCTTTGCTCCATGATATTCATGAAATTAAGTCTATTCATTAAAAAAAAAAACATTTTAGCAAAAATAAATAAATTATTAAAATGGAGAAATATAGTTTAACTAATTAAATTTTAGATTTGTTTTCTAAAAATTACTAATTCGAGTGCTATAAGTTTTAGGACCGTTAGAGACATGCATAATTATTAATTTTAGAGTTTCGAGAAATTAATTGAAATACGTATAAACTGGTTCGAATAACCATAATTAACAAAAATAAAAAAAATTCATTATAACATAATAAAAAAGGAAGAAGATAACAAAGCATACTTGGAAGAAATATTTTAAGTGAAAGGGTTCATTACCCAAACTCTATAAAAACAACTCTATGATCTCATCAAAATCATTAGAAAAACCACATTCAAGTGGAAGAGAGACGAGTATGGTCCTCAGTTTCAAAAAGCAAAAGCAAGACGAAGAAGTCTTCAAACGTATATAGTCGGTCTCCTACGTACTACTAGCCCTATTAAGTGCTAAAAAAGAACATGAAAAAGTTAAATCTTTTCTAAACTCATGAACAGCTCTCTAAACATCACTAGGATTGGAGTTTTTGTCGTGATCAAGAGGGAATAATTTGTGCAATACCCACCTCTTATAAAGGGTGATAGACATGCATATAATCCTAAAGAGTGTCATCTCTTCCACATAGAAAAGAAGGAAACGACACCAAGAACTGTTGCACTTGAAAAAAAGAAAAAAAAAGGAGATTAATCGTCATGCAATACCTCCAATAATTTGAAAACAGATGCTCAAATGTAATTTAATTAGTTAGGTGTTGAATTTGTTTCTTAAAATTATCGATTTGAATTCCATAATTTTCAAAATCATTGAAGATTTACATGGTTATTAAGTTCAAGATTAATAGAATTAGTTAAGATATGTACAAACAAACTCCAATACCTACTTAATAAAAAAAAAAAAAAATATATCCAGCCTGAGTGAAGCTGTCGGAGCACCACGCAGGACACTGCTCGAAATTAGTGTAATCCAAAGCAAGCTCTCTGCAGATGGTGGTTCTAGTCGATCGGGGAAAAGAAAGCTAGTGAAAAACAAGTATGGTCTTTAAATCATGAAATCAATGCTTAGTAGTCATGCATCCATTATTGGATTTATTTGTTCAAATGTAATATCCAATGATTGATGAGTCAATTTTGTTTTTTTTTTGTCTTTCAAATCCCTGAAAAAAAAGTTTAATCATAGCTTTAATTAGGGTTATCATTTCATCAAGAGTTTAATTTTTAATTTTTTACAAATAATAAAACTAAATTATATTTTACAAAATTGATAACCAACTTGAAATTAAGGTATTTTTTTAAGGTTGTAATAATCTATAGAAAACAATATAAAACAAATTATTAATCAACACCGTGAAATAATAAAAATATAAAAATATAAAGCTTGATAACCGAATTAAATTATTTTTATTTTAAATAGAAGCTTTCATTTAACCTCTTTTTCACATAAATAATTAAATTAAATTTAAAAAGTAAAACATTATTACAATAAATAATATTTCGTGTGTGAGGTAGGGGTGCTGGCGTATGATAAAAACTTTTTTTTTAGTTTTTTTTGTTAATTTTTTTATTACAATTTAATCATTACTTTCCTAAAACAGTTTTCATTTATAATCATGCTTTCCTGTTTCAACGACTACAATCAATTAAAAATGAGTTTAAAAAGGATAATTAGTAATTTCAAAACGAAATGATTGTGAGCTTTGGTAAAAGGGCTCACATACAATCTTCAAGACTAAAAGGACTAACATACAAAAACATAAAAAATACAGGGATTAAATTATAATTACTTCATTGATTCATGAGCGTTAGCGTCGACGACGGAGCCCACCGCCATGATTTTAAC
>Ga0325400_1004966_pt1 | contig 12425 bp, 4 predicted proteins | sample PopdelMetagenome_2_FD_205662 | JGI IMG/M metagenome (GOLD analysis project Ga0325400, IMG submission 205662) | Populus deltoides microbial communities from Bellville, Georgia, United States - Xylem-PdKOR-R1 | ecosystem: Host-associated > Plants > Phyllosphere > Stem > Wood/Secondary xylem...
TTTTTTTATTTGAAAATATATTAAAATAATATTTTTTATGTTTTAAAATTTATTTTTAATATTAAAAAATAAAAAAATAATTTAAAAAAATAAAATTTTTAGAAAACAAACAAGCGAAGCAGAAGAAAAAGGTCGTATCGTAGTATATCGAAAGGATTCCAAATCTTGTCGAGCGAGTAAACGAGAATAAACAAAACAGAAGAGGGGAGGGGGGGAAGGGAGGCATATCAACTTTCGAACAGCAACATGGCCCATGGTGGCTATGGCAAACGAAGAGTGGCTGAGCGCAAACCCCCTGTAGGTCGCCGTTCCACAGGATTAGGCGTAGACAAGAAGCCTAAACAAAAGCCCAAATCCGTCTCTATCAAGAACCAAATCCGCTCTATAGATCGCATGCTCCGCAAGGTACTACTTCTTACTTCCTTTTTTCACTTTCAATTAGGGTTTTTTTCACCATTAATTAGTTCTCTTTTTAATACAAGGAACTTCCACTTCAAGTAAGAGAAGCTCAAGAAAAGAGGTTGGAGGAATTGAAGAAGCAACAAGAAATTCATACTCGTTTGGCTCTTGAACGCAAGATTTTCTTGCGAGATCGGAAGATTAAGTTTTTTGGTAACAACTTAATGTGAAATATATATATTTTTCATTATTTAGTCTCAAGCTAAATCCTCAAAGTCATGTCCTTTGTTTTGTTTAGAGAGAAGAAAGATAGATAGAAGAATACGGCGTCTTGAGAAACTGCTGCGCGCTTCATCTGGTCAGCTACCCCAAGATGCTGATGTTGCTGACCAGCTTTCTAAATTGAAAGAAGATCTTGAATATGTTAGGGTAAGCTGCTGCTGCTCTAAATGTTTTTTTTTGCAACGCTATATTTTGCCCTTTAGTTGAGCAAATATGTAATGGACATTTACTGTTGCTCTGTACTTACCTGATTGAAACTAAAGATACAGTCTACCATACAGTGTGAGATGAAATGTTGACTGTATTGTATTTAGTTTGCACTTGAGTCTTCTTGGAGGTGTATTTTAAACAAATACATGAGCTCCGCTTGTCCTGCTTCTTGTTTTTTTTTCCCTTTAAAAAAAGAAATCTTTCTAAGCTGAAGTTTTTTTTTTTTTTTTCCTATTTACATTACTATTTTCTCTTGGAATTGTAGTTTTTCCCCAAGACCGAGAAATATGTATCTTTATTTACTGGAGGTGATGATTCAGACATAGTGGATAGGAGAAATAGATTGCGCAAGCAGATTAAAGCCAACTTAGTTGCTGCTGCAGCCAGCGGCAAGGATTTGGAAGGTAACTTCTTTCTTTTGCTTACCTCTGCAACTTTCTAAATAAAATGATATGAACTTTCTTGCTTGGCTACTGGACCCAAAGAATGACCCTTGTATAAGTTATAGCAGTGAGTGGTGGATATGGTTTGTTCTCGAAATCTTGATGTAGAAACATCACCATTTCGTGCTTGTGGATCTGCTCCATGGATTAAGTTTTTTTGCAGGCATTTGTGTTTAGACAAATCATTGTCCTCAAGAAATGAAGCTAAAATATACAATTATGTGTATCTGTATTAATAAAGAATACACTGTCGGTTGTCACAGGAAGAATGTTTTTCCCTATCTTACCATTCTGTGCACCACAATACTTTGTGAATTTGTACATAGCTAGAATGAAGAAATGAGGTTTTTGTTTGTGCCCTTGCCAGTGGTGGGAACCCAGCCTCTATGCCTGTTAGATATTACTTAGCTTTAAATGTTTTCCCATTTATTGGGTTGTGGGCAGATCTCTAGAGTGACAACTTTGATTTAAGATAAATGATACAGGTCATAAGCTGAACGAGCAAGCACCCCCCAATAATGCTTTCCACATTACAAAAGGCTTTGTGGATTATACTCCTATTCATGCTGTTTACCTGCTAATACATTCTCATTATAGTTTTCTTGTGATATCTTCTTGTTATTGTGATGAATGTTTTTTTTTAACTTACCTTAACAGAGACAGGGAGTGAGGATGATGGTCTTTTGGATCTGAGTGAAGACGATTTCTTTTTAGCTGAAACCTCGAGTGATGAAGCTGATGCAGATGATGAATGGACAGATAAAAGTACAAGGTATATACCATAACTGTGAGGGAAGATTCTAGTTTCAAGATCTACATTTGCAGTTGGGCAAGTTATTTTATCTTATCAGCTGCTTGATTTATATTTCCTTCATGTTTTTATCAGTCACATTTACTACTGAATCCAGATAGCAATGAAAAAAATAAATATGCATGTACAATGGTTTATTCTGCAAGCTTTATGCTGTGACATTAGACTGGAAGGCTCTGCGCACCCATTTGGTCCTATATTTAGATTGTCATAATATAGTTTTGCATATGGTGTAAACTGGTTTATACCTTAAAAGGTGCATATTATAATTTGTTTTCAGGGAACCAGCTTCTAGTGCTTCTGGCAAAGCAGCATCTGGAATGTCAAGCGATGAAAGGAATCAGGTCACTTTTTAAACCTGAATATTGCACTGTTTTAATGAAATTATATATCAGCTATTTTTTTTATTATTTTTTTGTTATTTAAAAAAGAAAATGAACATTTTTTTCTGACATCAATTTTTTCCATGGAGACAGACAGCTGCCAGAGCTCTAATGCCTCCTCCTCGGCCTTCAAATAATTTGCAAGCAAATCCAGTGCATGCTCAATCAAGGTTTGGAGCTTCATCAAGCAAAAATTCATGGAAACAGAGGGCTGGAATTTCTACATCTAGTAATACATCAAGTAGCATAAGTGGATCTTCCTTTAGGGCAGGGGTTTCTTCAAGTACAAGGACAGGCCACAGCAGTAATCTAAGTTCAAATTCCGATGCTCATAAACCCCGAAGGAAGAGGAGGCCAAAGAAGAAAAAGCAACAGGTATGTTACCCTTGGCTGTAATTATGTCCATCTTGCATTCTATCTCTTTATTTCTTTCAACCATCCTAGACTGCTGTATTCATTATCTTCAAAATAATTTCATGAGTTGGAGTTTGTTAGGTGTGCAAGTCAATTTGTGTAACATGCTTCTATTTGCTGTTATATTTATTAATTATCAACCTTACGCGGTGCATGATTTGTTTCTTCCTCCATTTGCAGGCCTGAAGTGGATGAAATCAGCACGCATGTAACTTCACTATAATCAATTTAATTAGCTTGTCATCATATATCTATGAAATTCTTTTGCTGATCTGTTATAACTTATAACCGCCAAATATTTTTCATATTTTTTATATCAACAAACAGTTGGGAATCTGTTGTTTTTTCTTTTTGAATGTTAACTTGGCCCAGTGTCTCTGGAATGCTAGCGTTATTTGAGAATTCTATCCGACAGAAACTCACTTTCTGATCTATATGTATCCCCAGACCCATTCTCCCGTTAAATGAGACGAAAGATTGGCAAACCTTGGTGTTGTTGAGGTAGAGGCAGTTGGATCTGAACATGGTTTATCAGGGATTTGAATGTGTGTTGTCATGCGCTGAAAATTTGGCTTTCTCGCCCTTGAATTCCTTTCTTTCTAAAGAGAGTTCCTGTAGGGCTCGCTTGAAAAATGTATCCGTGCTCAATTGTTATCTTTGCCATAGCTCGTTCGAGTCTGCAATCACTTTCTCTCCAAAACAACACGTTAAAGATGTTAAGATGCAATATTATTATTTTATTACGGTTTCTTATGGCTCCGATCCTTTCTTTTTTTAATGGGTGAGACGCGGGGCTCAAATGCACAAGCAAGTGATTTTCTTTTTGTGTTCTAAAGTGTTTTTTTAATATTTTTTATTTTTTAAATTTTTTTATTTTTGGTAATTTTAAATTGTTTTGATGTCTTAACATTAAAAATAATTTTTAAAAAACAAAAAATATTATTTTGATATATTTTTAAATAAAAATTACTTTAAAAAATAATTATTTTCATATTCAGAAGTGCTTAGCATACCGACTTTGTTTCCGAAATATTTCTTTTAATTTATATTCATAGAGGTTGCTGGAATAGTGTTGAGAGTTTTTCTCTTAACTTATATTCATAGAGGTTGTTGGGGTAGTGTGAGATTTTTTATATATACACAAAGAAGAATGCCTATGTTGTGTTTGATGGATTCACCAGCAGGCAATATCTATACATAGTTTGGTACTAATTATTTTACCGGTGTTTGGATTGGATAATTATTTTTTGATAAAAATAATTAAATATACATGCTTCTTATAAATGTGTTTTTTTATAATAAAAATTTTAATTATAAATCAAAAGTTCTGCTTCCAATTAAATAAACTAATAATTATTTGTGCCAATAAATAAAAAAAAGAAGAAGAAAAGTGTTAAAATGTTTATTCGACTCTCTTAGTTTACAGGTCGGGTAATTTTTTTTAACATGGATGAATTAATATGTAGGTGATATTAATATATTTGTTTACAATATGTAAAAAATATAGCTGTGAATTAATGTTTACATATGATAAAATATAATGAATATTTCATGTGTTGATAAAGACATGTAAAATCTCAAATTTATTTTTAAAGTAGTAAAAAAATGGAATGATATTGCAATTGTTATATTGAAACACCCTTTTTTTAGTTTTTATATAATAATTTTTTAAAAAGAAAAGTGTAAAGAAAAAAAATAAAAAGAATTGACGATAAGAACATAGATCATAATATAAATAGGCTTAGCGTAGAGTTATAAATATGAATAATATTTTTTTCAAAAAAATAAATAAAAAAAGAAAAAACTAAAAAGAATATTATAAAAAATAGTGATAAATAGAAAAAAATATAAAATGATAAAAATATAAAGTATAAAAAGTAATATTAATATCATATACAAATTATAAAAATGGATTTATTAATCTTAAGAGATTATAATGAACTTGATAATAATTTAGTTTTTAAAATTTAACTTATTGTTAATTATTTTAAATTATTTTAAACATAAATACAAATTCACGTAAACATATTAAAAAAATGTCTAAAATGATTGATGTTTGATTAATTTAACAGTGTATTTGAGAGTATTTATGTTTTTGTTTTTTTTGAAAAGTAATTTTAATTTAAAAAACATTAAATTGATATTTTTTTTAGTATTTTTTATAATTTTGATGTTTTAATATTAAAAATAAAAAAATAAAAAAATTATTTAAAAAAAAATCCATACACGACAATCAAAAACACAAAGTAAGTTTGATTTTTCTTTCAACTCTTTCTTGTTATTGCCAAAAAGGAAGGTGGGGAGGTAACACTTACCAAACTCGGTTGTGACGGAAGGGAAATGGTTTCGTAGTAAAAGTAAAACTGAACAGCACAGCAAAGAGAAGCTCAATTCTCAGTAAGGGCACAACTCAAACACGAGCATTCATTCATTCATTCATTCATTATATCTATTTATTTATTATTTACTGCCATATATCTTTGTTGTTACCAAAACAGCAGAGAGACTGGAATCAGAGAGAGCAAGGAATGGAAAAAACCTGGAAACAACGATGCCTGCCCTTGTTGTTGTTGCTCTCAATATTATCTGCCGACACCAACCACAACAACATTATCTTCCTCCGACAAACTGCGGCTGATGGTGTCACTCCCGAGGAAGCCACGCTTCTTCGAGACGAGGTACTCCCATCCCTCCTTCCTTTTTTAAATTTGCCTCTTCTTCTTTTTAATTCACCTTGAAATATCATAAAAAGAAAAAAAGAAAACTCTTCTTCTTCTTCTTCTTCTTCTTCTTTAACATTGGATCTGTCATTGCTCAAGCATTCACCTCTTAGCTTTATCATCGAATTTCAAGTTTTTTAGCTGTTTCCTCTCTCTCTCTTTTCAGTAATTACTGGACTTCGAGAATTGCTCTTATTTATGGATGATTATAAGTAAATTTTACAAGTTTTATAAATCTGATCCTGCCCATTTATTATTTAATTGCATTGATGAATTTATTTGCAATCACACTAATTGAAGCTTTAAGCATTGCTCAATTGACAAAAATCCCTCTATGTATTTTTTCCTCTTACGAATCTTTGGTGAATTGCACCATCTCTGTTTTGGGAATAGTATTAATCTTTTTAGAAAAGAAATAAAGAATTGATTTTTCTTCATGTGCGTGATGTGTTTTTGTTGATGGTATGATATAGGTTCATGAAATGTTCTATCATGCTTTTAATGGATACATGGAGCATGCTTTTCCGCTTGATGAATTAAAGCCTCTATCATGTGAAGGAGAAGACAGTCTTGGTGGTTATGCTTTGACTCTGGTTGGTGATATCCTTGTTCCTGGTTCTTTGTCTTTAAGCTATTATATGAAAGTTTGGTGAACATATTAATGCTGTCGCAGATTGACTCCTTGGATATGCTGGCTCTACTTGGTGACCGAGAACGGTTCACTTCCTCTGTTGATTGGATTGGTAAAAATCTTCGGTTTGATATAGTGAGTAAGCATTTACTATGACGATTTGAGCTCACATGTTTTGATACTTTTGATAGGAATAACCTTTTAACAGGCATCAATGCATTTTTATATTGAAATTTACATCATAGAAATTACAAGCCATGCTACCCCTCCTATCATTTTGGTCGAGCAATCAAATGACTATCCTTCTGAAGTTATAAAACCTATGTCTGTAGTTATCAGAAGACATCTTATCTATTTTTATTTTTTTTATTTTTTTGATTCTGTTATCGTGTTTCCAGAATAAAACAGTATCTGTCTTTGAGACTACCATCCGGGTCCTTGGAGGTTTACTCTCTGCTCATCTTATTGCAAGTGATTATGCTACGGTAAATACAATGATCACCTTTGTAAATCTTTTCTTTGCAATATCTTTCTAGTCAAGGATAAGGAAGAAATGGGAAACATTTAGTAATGAATTTTATCGCCTTTTACTATGAATAAATATCAAAATAAAGCATTAAGAAAGCAATGCGCATGACACATAAGTGTGTGCATGCTGCACGTAAGTTATAGCTTAAAGACAGTATGTTCTTGGGTGCTAATTTATCTTGTATTTGAAACTTGATGTACTTGATTGCACCTCAATAATGAGTAAATGCTTAGATACCCTTTCAATATTCTATCCGGGGAGAATGCCACTTCCATCTTTTGGTTGCAGGGTATGAGAATTCCATCCTATGACAATCAATTGCTTGACTTAGCTGAGGATCTGGCTCGGAGAATGCTACCTGCATTTGACACTCCTACAGGTATGACTACTAGATACTGACATTTGCTGTATTTCTTGTGGTTTTTGGCATTCCATCCTCGGGAGGTGGGTGAAATCTGTGGCATGGACACAGAATTTGCACTATATCTGTAGTTCTATGAGTGGTCATGACTCATGAGTTTATGTTTCTGGCAATTCATAATGAATTTATATTTGTGGTTTGTTTTAAGCCTATCATATTTTTGACATTTTTTTTTATTACTAGGACCTCTTAGTTATTGTCTTCAAGCTTAGCTTTAGGGGATGTGTTTTGTAGCTTTATTTTTGTTGGATAGAGTCTGTCTTACCATCAATCTCTAAATTTAAAATTTCTGAAAGCAATTGCATGTTTCGAATATTGGCCTTGCAAGTTCATAAATGCTGTAATATTATATTAATTTGATCTTAAGCTATGATGTACTGCAGGAATTCCATTTGGGTCCGTCAATCTTTTATATGGGGTTGATGAACAGGAAAGCAGGGTAAAGCCACCCTCTTTTTCTCCTTTTATGTGAATTTCTTGAGATAGTTGCCAATGCTTCCCTCACCTTATAGCACCCCTCTTTTTCAAACAGTTATAATAACTGTTTTTTGCTGCTACATGTTATTCATTGTAGAATTGACTCCATGAATTCAATATCCTAAAATGACTGGGTAGCTAGTGAAATGCAATTTTTGGTATATTTAGATAACGTCAACTGCTGGTGGTGGAACCTTGACTTTGGAATTTGGGATGCTTAGTCGCTTGACCAATGATCCAAGTAAGTATTCGTAGCATGATACATTTTCCAGGCTAGCCATTGAATTGTTGTTTTCCGTCTAGCAACTGAGGTTTCTGATTTTCTCCTATAGAAATGAGATGTCACGATTAAGTTGAGATAAATCTGTGTTTTTCAACCTTTAATATAGAATTTATGTATAAAAATGTTATAAATTGCATCTTCACACAAATTAGATTGTGCTTGCATTATTATATCATGGCCCAGCAGTGTTTGGCTTACTGCCAGGTTTCATATTTTGCAATCTCAAACTTCTTAGCTTGTCAGATGTGCCATTTCTTAGATGGAATCCATAGTTTGTATATCATTTATTGAATAGAAACTCCTGAGCCTTGCAAAGCAGCGGTGCCAGATTTGTGATCTCTTCAGTTGCTGTCCATGGTCAATGGTGAGATTTTCAAGATCCGAATAGAATTTTTTCCATGAGGATTGGCACGGGCAGCACCTTTGTCTGCTCTTTTTGGCAGTGTGGCTGAAGAAATTTAATTTGGCTATATTATGGAAATATTAAGGCATTTATGTAACATTATTATGAATAAGACTTTCTCTAGTCATACTGTAGACAGCTACAACAGCATATGAACGTTTATTTTATGCACATGAATATTCTGGGATATAGTGATTTGAGAAAGTCAAAACAAGAGTGACCTATTTCTCGCTCTTTCCTGATGGTTCAAATTGAAAAAACAAAAAAAAGAATCCTCCTCCAAGGTAATAAATTTTTCACTTGCATTGGAATGAGCGTTGCTGCATAAGAGACTTGAGCAGAAGAGGCAGTCCATTGACTCCCTAGCTGTTGCACGCATCTCAACCTGACTTGAAACTGTGTTCAGTTACTTTATATTTAGTTAATTATCAAGCAACTTCTGTATATTGACCAGGGGCTTTGCCTCAATTAATAGTTACTGTATAAACTTTCTATAAATTCACTGGTACTTCAAACATAATAGGGTAACAGCCCCTTCCACCTCAACTCCAGAAATAAAAACAGAAGCAATCTTCACCTTCTGCTAAATTGTTCCATAATGTGGTGGTACTGTATCTAGCAACTATGGGTATTGTGTGTTCACCCATCAAGTGGACCTTACAGTGCCTTTCTGGATTCTGACTTGTATTTGATAAAAGATTAACTTTCTAATGTCAATTCAGACTTTATCAGAACGTTATCCTAAAACTGCCTTTTGTATCTCCATATCACTTTGTAGCTTCTTTTCTTATATTGACTGGTTTCTTTTATTATCCTTTTCCTTCTCAGTTTCTGTGGGGAATTGCAAAGGTTGATTGTGATCCACTTATTGACATTGATTATTGTTCTTATCTCATCTTCATGGAAGTGCAGTTTTTGAGCAAGTAACAAAAAATGCCGTGCGTGGATTATGGGCTCGCCGTTCAAAGCTGAATTTGGTTGGTGCTCACATCAATGTATTTACAGGTGAATGGACACAAAAGGTAACATTTTTTTTTTTTGAAGCATTTCAAAGTGTGTAGAAGATCTCGTGTTTTTAAAATTACCTGTATTTGACAGCAACATGGCAATCTCCTAGACATTTTCTTTTAAGTTGAATAATGAGGAATAATTAAATTGTGGGAGAAAATTACAGATTGCTCTATGGTTTGTCTGACTAGTCCATCCCTTAAGAAAGTTGTGAAAAAAAGAACAGAAGTTTTTGAAACACATTGTAATGACCTTGTTAATTGATGTCATCGTGTGTTTTAAAAGTATGAGGAGGGCACATATTAGCAGTTTTTATCTCAGCTTCAGTATTTATTTAATTTATTGCATCCACCCACATCCTTCCTCTCCCCCCAAAAAAATGCAGCATATCGATATCTAATATGGGAACTTGGTTGAAATCTCAGTATTTAGCTGATGACATGATTTGGTTTGAGAATAAGAATTTGGGTTAATCGAAGTCACATTGCTTGATATTTGGCTTGAAATTGTACATGTCTGATGATATTTGACAACTTTGTCTTAACTTGCTCAGAAATTATGGTTGAGAGCATTTTTTTTAAATTCCAGAGAAGGTGTTATTCTTTGCTCGTGCACTCTTTGTGACCTTAAAATTAGGGATGGCATTCACTTGAAAAATTCAATCAAGCTTCTTGTCACATATTTCTTCATGGTTGAGTTTTCTCAACGTTTGGGCAACTCAATTCAGTTTTTTTCCCCAAGGGACAATACTCATGTTCCTTTGCTGCTTTGCAGGATGCTGGAATAGGAACAAGTATTGATTCTTTCTATGAATATCTCTTAAAGGTATGTGATCATACAGTGATTCCATCAAAAAATTATTTAATTATCAGAGTCACCAAATTTTTTTTCCACTTTCTTATGACTTGTGTTCTATATATCATGAATGAGGGGGGTAAAAATACTCAACTCAACTACGCCTTAATTCCAAACTGGTGGGCACCATTTTTTAAGGTTTTTAGAAAGAGCACTTCAGAAATAATTGTCTATGCAGAACCAGCACTATCAAAATGCTTTAATCATTTCCTGTTCACAGATAATGGTAGAGATTTCTTTGCTATAGCAGATAAATCAGGTTCTCTTTATACAAAGAGTATTTGTTCATTTCACAAGAATCTTTGGGCTGAAAATTTTCTTCATCTTTTCAGGCTTATTTGTTATTTGGTGACGAGGAGTATTTGTTTATTTTCCAAGAAGCCTATGCAGCTGCTATGCACTATCTTTACAATGATCCTTGGTAAAATCTCGTGGCTATTTTGTGCTTCAATATAAATATATCTTTTATATTTGGTTTCTTTTGTTATTCCTCTTTTATGGGGCAATAATTCACCCATTGGATCTTAATTTTAGATGTCTTTATAGGTATGTTGAGGTAAACATGGATTCTGCTGCTATTGTCTGGCCATTGTTTAACAGTTTGCAGGCCTTCTGGCCAGGCCTACAGGTATTTTCTTTTTCTTTATTCTAGATTTAGGACTATAGATTTTATGACTGCCTTTTTTTGAATCTATATTTGGTTGATTGGATATGAGTAAAGGTTTTAGCAGGAGATATTGATCCTGCAATTCGAACTCATGCTGCATTCTTCAGTGTCTGGAAAAGATATGGTTTTACTCCAGAAGGCTTTAATCTTGCTACTCTGACTGTTCAGGTATCCAAATCATTTTTATTGGAAGCCCAAGAAAGTTATTATTCATAAGTGTTCCAGATGTTAGGCCCATTCTATGGGTTTACAAATAGCTGTGCAGGAAATGTCTGTTCTGTTGACCTGACATCACCATAACTCTTGCCTTTTCCCTCCACCGTGCACTTTTCTTTATGTAATTTACTTTGCATGCTAATAGACATCTTGTGTGTTATATATTATCTCATATATTTGTATCTTTTTTCCATACATTTGTTTTATAGCATGGGCAGAAGAGTTATCCACTGCGCCCAGAGTTGATAGAGAGCACATATTGGCTTTACAAAGCTACCCGACATCCGAGGTCAGATAAAATCTGTGACAACTTCATTCTTGCATAATGTTTTTTTGTTTTTCCAGTATTGAGGATTTCTAAATTTTATATACTGAAAAATATCATTGCTTCTTTATGTCTACCAAGAAGAAACCAGTGGATCTGGAAAGGATCGCATACTGACGTGCCAGTACCATGAAATTTCTATATATGTTTATCATAGGCAGTAGATCCCAGTTAGAAAATTGGAGAATAATACATTCATATGCATTGCTGATTTACTAGCTGTTAGCTCCTTCAACTTAACCTTCACATTTAGCATAAAAAAATAATAAAAGGTTAACCAGATTTAATTACAAACAGATAACTTGGGGTAGACTGGAATTTCCTGGATGCAAAATATTACCTGGAAAGAAATTCGAGAAATATTCTGGAATGTAAGCTGCTATAAAACAGATTCTGGTCTGTTTGCCAGATGGCATAGCCTCCTAACTTATTTGTTTCAATTCCCATGCTCCACCTAATGTGGCTTGTACTGTCATGAAATTTCAATTGAAGCCATGTCTAATTATCCTCTGCAGATATCTTGACGTTGGAAGGGATATGGTTGTGAGCTTGCAATATGGGGCTCGATGCCCCTGTGGTTATTGCCATATAGTAGATGTAGAATTTCACAAGAAAGAGGACCACATGGAGAGCTTTTTCCTGGCCGAAACTGTTAGTATTACTTTTGGGTAACTCCAGTCAGATATTTTATTTTCCTTTTCGCTTGGTATTATAGAGGAACCATACCATCAAATGGGATGGAATATTTTCATCTTTGTGGATTTGGTTAATATCAAGACTGTCTGTTCATCATGTTTAGGAGTAATCTCTAATATTATTGCCCTGATAGATGGTCTTGTCATCCAATAATGGAAGGTTGTGAAAATGCTTGAGAATGTAAAGATTGTTTATGATGAGAGGGAAATTTTACCTTTTCAAATGTTTGCAATGAAAAAAATAGCATGAAGA
>Ga0325400_1004967_pt1 | contig 12425 bp, 3 predicted proteins | sample PopdelMetagenome_2_FD_205662 | JGI IMG/M metagenome (GOLD analysis project Ga0325400, IMG submission 205662) | Populus deltoides microbial communities from Bellville, Georgia, United States - Xylem-PdKOR-R1 | ecosystem: Host-associated > Plants > Phyllosphere > Stem > Wood/Secondary xylem...
TTCATTAAATTATGAGAAATTAGTAGATAGAATTAATTAATACAATTGAGAAATTGAAGAATTAATATATCAATTAAAATTATGTTAAATAGTATTTGAATATTAAAATGGAGTGAAAGAATAAAAAAAAAATTTTTTTAAAGGAGGGGTACTTCTATATTCTTTCCATTGGTATCGGTTAAGAATACAAAAAATGAGAGGGTTGAACTTATAGTGAAGGAAACATGTTTAATTAAGATTAATTTATATGTTCTAATTAAGAAAAATATATGTGAATCCTATTGACTTGTGTTAATTTTAAATTTGAAAATTTTATATGGAAGATAGGATTAATTCTCATGGTAAACTATGATTAGTGATCTGTAAATTTTGGTAATTAAAGTGAGGTGTGGAGTTAGGCCAGTAGCAGGAGACCACATCACATGCACGTGTATGATATAGGTGTCCAGTACCTTGAAATAAATTATTTATTTATTTCTATAATTTTATAAGGAATTCCTTTTAATTAGAATTTAGTGAATTTCTATAATTTTATAAGGAATTCCTTTTAATTAGAATTTAGTGAAAATATGGGGAAAAAAATGTAAATAACTTCATGTTGAATTAGATGTGTCAAAGATTATTTTATAGTTAATAAAAATAATGCATTACTGAATGGGTGTGTCGAAAGATTATTTTATATTAATGAAAATAATACCATGTTAAATGGTTATATCCTGGTTAATAGAAAAATACTTAGTTAAGGATTGTCAGGGACGTTAACATATCGATGATAAGTTACTTCATTAAATGATATAGTGAATGTATTATTAAGTATGAATTAAATGGTTTTTATTTTGTTTGTTTATTGTAAAGTGTAATATTTAATTTTTACCTAATATTTACATGTCATATAAATATATTACTATTTACCCCGCACCCACAAGATGGAAAATAAATGCATAGATAGAAACCTTTTGTTTAAATTAATTATGTATTTGGAAGCGTTGATATTTTGTTGTTATATATGTAATATGTGTGTTTAAGAATTTAAATACTTAAGTTATTTTTGACTAGCGATGTAATTAAGAATACTGTCTATATTAAGCTAGTATATAGTTTTGTTGTGTGCCAAATTAAACATATTTTTTTCTTAATAAATTAATGCTTGTTGTGAACTATATTTATTCTGGTTGTTATTTGCAGCTTGAGAAATTCTTTGAGTTGATAATTTGGTATTAAAGATATAAAGAAAACTCTGTCATTTAAAAAAAAAGCGCACCAAATAAAATCGACACATGTATATACTTATATATGTTTTTTTGGGGGTTGTTACAATAAAAAAATATAAAATTAAAAAAAAATATGACTTGAATAAATCTAAATTAGTGGTGGGCACAACGGCTCGGGTTGGGATAAATTTTTAAGGATGTAAGAAGAAAAATGTCAAGGAAATATTGGGATAATATTCCAAAATAACATGAAATATGCAAAATATAAGCTCAATTAATTTAATAATATAAAAAAGACAACCTTAATTTAATATCATGCAAAACAAAGCATGTTTGGATGAATTTTCAAATTTGAGTTAATATATATTCCAAAATTGTAGCCTGATAAATATAAGACCCTCGCTTAATTAGGAAACTCAAATCTCAACTAATTTAAAGTTGAAAGATAAAATAAAAAAATATCAAACTAAAAAACTTATCAAGATATAAAATTAGCAATTAAAAGAACAAAGATCAAACCCGATTGAAGAAAAAAAACAATTAGAGGATGAAATCACAAAAATAAATAAATTTTATAAATCACCTCGAGTAAAATAAATAGCAATTAAAAAAATAAGGATCAAGTTTGAAAAATAAAAAAATTAAAGAAGGATAAAATTAAAAATAATATTTTCAAATAAAAAATTTGCAATTGAAAGAACTATTATCAAATTTGAAGGGTAAATAGATTGAAGGTTGAAGTGAATTCTTTAAAAGGTAGTGACCAAATCCAGGTAGATGAAAGAGAAAAAAAAACTGAACTTGCATTAAACTAGACCTAATTACCATACACATACTATCCAGGATGTTAAGACGCATCAAATAATACAGCAGAAGCAAAACCACAACCACTGGAGTTAGTTGCATGTGATGTCCAAAGATAGCTAACAAGTGATTATCATGATTTAACATATATTTTTTTTTATTTTTTTTATCTTGAAAAATACTAAAATGCTCTTATGATTAAATGATAATTCAAGAAAATAACATTATAAAATTACTACTAAACCCCTAAAGTCAAGGCTAAAATACATTGATAGTAACGGCAATGGAGTTATTACATTGTTTATAGTAAAATGAAAATCCTACAAAGCCCCTAGACCGAACGTCAATTTTTTAAAAAGGTAATATAATAATTTAACTATTACAAAAAAATAAAAAGACATTATTGCCTCTAGACAAATAAATAATGACAAATTAACCTCATGAAAAGATCAATAATTTTACCTTCAAGGTCATTTTATTTGATTTTTTTTTTTTTGTTAAAGGCAAGACCATAATTTTACTATTATAATCCGGTATTTCAATGCATATCTATAGTATTTTTCCTGTATATTTTAGGTTTCGTAATAGTTAAAACTGTGAAATTCTAGTTCAAGTGTTTGTCTTGTAATGCAGTGTAGTGTTATTTTTATAAATATTTTTTTTAATTAAAAATATATTAAAATATATTTTTATTTTTTAAAAAAAATTATGATATCATCACACCTATATTAAAAAAAAAACTCAAAAGCATCAATTTTATGCTTTTCCAGTAGAAAACAGTTTCTAAACCACTTTTAAAAACAGATAATCCGCAGAAACAAACACTATATTTTGTTTAATTTATATTTGCTGCTTTTTTGCCCCCTGACTTGGCTTCTCATGTAGCAGAGCAGATTTATTCAGAATGTTGGTGGTTTACAGTCCGAATAGTTTGGCCGATAGGGAATATCATGGCTGATTTTTCAAGGCAGCCATAAAGCTCCCAAAGAAAGAGTATCACGGTCCCTGACTCTTTTTATACCTATTTGTTTACCCGGTAATGCCTTGTTTTTTTTTAATAAATATTTTTTTAAAAAAATAATTTTTTTATTTTTTTATTATTTTAAAATACTGATGTTAAAAATGAATTTTAAAAAATAATAAAAATATTATTTTCATATATCTCAAAATAAAAAAAAACACTTTAAAAAATAATTATTTCTATAACATCAAGTACTGCCTCAATATAATTTGAGCTTCAATTAACAAAACATTAAGTTGTGTGGCATTTTCTGTTCTACGTTTTATTGTTCACTTTCTTGTATATTCATTATGAATTGAAGCAATTTTTTTTCTAATTTTTTATTTTTGTCTTTAAATTTGCTTTTTGCCCATTTGCACCCTTTATAGCGCAAATTAATACTCAATTGCTTTTTTATTTTAAAAAATGTTTGAATTAAAAGACAGAGACTCAAAGTTACAAAGACATGCAAAACATGTGGCAACTTTGAATTTTATATAGAAAGTTAATTTTGGTCTTTTTTTTTTTTAGATAATAGGTGATCGATCCTTTTAGTTATAAATATCTAATTTAGCATAAAACTTTACTTTTTTTATTTTTCAGTTCATAGTTTGTTTGATGAGAGAGAAAATTACCAAATTCTAGTATAAAAAATAAAAATAATTATTGACACCTATTTCAACAACAAAAATAGTTAAAATTGATGTCAAAAAGTTTTAAAGAGTTTTACATGATGAGATAAGTGTTATGGTGGTTGATTAACCTTAATATTGCCTAAAAACACGTTGAAGTAAAGGAAGAAAAAAATTAACGGGTTTGATTTTATGATTTGAAAATTTTTTTTTTGTTTAGTGGGTTGGTAAATTGGTTTTGAAATGTTCTGAGAGTGTTTGCAAGATGTTTTTGGGTTAAAATGCATTTTTTGGGCTAAAAATACTCTACCTTGATTTTTTAATCACCATGATGATGGCTGAAATCTGGGTGGATAGATGACATGTTGTTTGCTTGAACAAAAAAAGTGTTATTTGTTATTTTTAATAAAAAAAGAGGTGGATGACACCCATTGAAAAGATTAAAACAAATAAAAGGTTTGGAAACGCTGACACGGGCTTAAAGGCCCACACGCCGGAGCTCATATTTGAAAAGTCCAGGTGCATTGGGGCACTGGATATGATTTTGTACTCTTTTCTAACTTTTTATTTAATATTTAGATTTTAAATATATTCAAGAGAAATTTTATTTTAAACCTGGTTGAATTTATTATTCAAATCTAAAGTTTGATAGGTTAAGCTGCAATGTTCAGGCTATTTTTTTGTTGTCTAATGCATTTTTGGTCCTTTAATTAAAAAAATACAATTTAACCCATTTTGTTATCAATAATTTTTTTATTTATCTTAAAATTAAAAAGAAAATAATTGTACTGTTGTTATCAATTATCTATTGTTTTTAACTTAAAATAAAAAAAGAAACTCCTTTTGTTGTTTAGCTTAAATAAAATCAGGCATGTTTTTGCTGTTTTATTCCTTCACAACCGTCTTCGTAATTTTTTTTCTTTTAAAAAACTATCCCATACTAAAATTTCTCGTGCACTTTATTGTACTGTAGTTTGATGAAAAAACCATACTGGTTAAAAAACATATTGAATCCAAGTAACTTACATGATTTGGATGATAAATTTAGCTGATTGATTCAAGTTTATTTAAATTTTTTATATATAATTTGGGTATTGTTTTTTTATACCTTCTAACATTGAGTTAATTGAAAATTAAATTTATTTATATATGTTTCGTAAGCTAACACGAGTTGATATGAATTATGAATTCAGTATATTTTTTATCTTGATATCAAATAAAAATATTGTTAGGTGTGTTACGATATCATTATTTTTTAAAAAACTATCTTCTATTATATGATAGATTTTGAATTTATAATTAAGTTTTTTATTTAAAAAAAAAACATGATGGCAATATCTAAACCCTTTTTTTTCATTTAATTTTTTTTATTTGCAGTGTTGTGCGGATTAAACTTTTCTCTTTGAATGATTATAATATGATAAGATTTCAACCTGAGATGTAAAATTATTTTATATATATATTAATTAAATAATGATAATAATAATAATAATAATGATTTAAAAAAAATAAAGAAGAATTATTGATAAATAAATAAATAAATAACAATCACAAGATATTAAAAAAAAAAAGAAGGGAAGTTTGACTTGAAAAGGAGACCGAATTGTCTTTCTATGACATTTTTTTCTGTAATAAATAATAATGGCATTGAAAAACCAAGGGTCGGCGGCCCGATAGGCAGAGTAGAGTGGTTTCTCTTCGAGAAATGAATAAACGTTATATAAAAATAGTCAAATATACATTACAATGACTTTTGAAAAGTCATGAAGGCTAATTAAATTGGACAAAACGAGTACTATATAACCGTTGTTTTTTTTATATATATAGCAGTTGATATATATATATATATATATGGAAAATCAACGACTCCGGGTCCCCCCATCGACATGACAGTGAAAGAGATTAATTTTAATTTTAATTTTTATTAATTATCTTTTCCTGTTGTTTTTCTTTCCATACATTTTTTTTTATTTTCCATTAAATGTTTCTCTCTCTCTCTCAATCTTAACAGCGAATATTTTATTGATTTTGAATTTATTAACATGAATTGTTTGGGTTGAGATCATCATATTTTCAAAGAAATTTCTTGGTAATTAACTACTATTCAATTTATAAATGTTTATTTTTATTATTATTTCATTAAATTAAAAAAATAATTTTTTAAACAAAATTTTTAAACTCAGCGGAGTTCATGATTTGGCTTATGTGTTTGACGAGTTAAACCGCGAAGCGAGGATCATTTCAATATATTATTATTTTAATATTAAAAAAATTATTTAAAAAAAAGTTTGAAGCCAAACTATATTTTTATCGGTTGTTCATGTTATCTTTAGAGCCACTACTTAAGCTAAGTTTTATAGAGACAACTCCTATATAAATTAATTTTAAAATCAGACTGGACAATAAATCAAGTTGGGAGTTTTAAAATTGACCTACTAGATTAAATTTGATAATAATGCAAATAATTTTATTTGTTTTTTTAATTCTATCTTTCATTTTTGTTCTTTTTACTGAATTTTTTTAATTTAATATTTAATTAATTTTCATAGTTTGTTTTATTTTACATGAAATTATCATTATCTTAAACAAATATTTTAGTTTTTAATTGATAATCAATTTTATACATGTCAATTTTTATTATCATATCTATTTTACAGACTTTTATTTCGCATTCAACTTTTTTTAATCCAGCTGCGCGGGCCTGGAAACTAGTGAATGCATGTGTAGACAAAAATTATTATTTCACCACAACTAAAGTCAATAGGTATAGGTTTAATTCCACTGTACATCCATGCATTTTTTATTTCAAAAATCTCTATTTTATTTTTCTATCTTAATATCAATTTTATATTTACGATTCTGTCACCGTCACATCCTTTTGTCAGTGGGTGGAATTAAGTACCAACCACTATTTATTTTTGTATTTTAAATTTTTTTTTAAATTTTTTACTTTAAATAAATATATTTTTATATTTTTAGATCATTTTAATGCGTTGATATTAAAAAAATATTTTTAAAAAATAAAAAATATATTATTTTGATATGTTTTAAAATAAAATATACTTTAAAAAATAATTACAATTACGTTCCCAAACATGTAGGAACATTATTAAATTTAACCACCAGCTCCATTGCAAAATTGTCCAAGAAATCAGAAAATGTTACAATTCTCTAATACGAAAATTCTTCACAAAAGAATTGCCATCCCACTGTTTTTTTTTTGAAGAATATTTGAAGGCCCGGATCTTTCAAAGCTAGAGATTTGATGCTTCAAGAGAACACGGTGAAGATTTGATATACTTTTCTTGGCTTGACTTGATGAATACTTTGAACATGTTTCTTGATCTCTCTTCTAGGTCTTGCAGGTGAACTTTACAAGGCGTGTTAGGCTTGATCTAGTATAACTTTAATGTTCAAAGACATCAAATCAATAGAAAAAATATGTATGCTTGAGAAGTTTCTTAAAAAAATTTTGTTCTTGAAGAGAACTCGTTCTATGTCTTTTTTTTTTTAGTATGAATCCCTTAATTTATGAATATTTGGAGAGTTTTTTCTTTTTAAAATATTGAGATAAAATTCATACAAGAATTTTTTTTTATGTTTTAAGAAAACTTGTGTTTTTATTTTATTTTTTTTGCGATTATAAATCCCTCTACTTGTAATTATGTTCGGAGTGCTCATGAGAAATATATCATAGAGATAAATGCGAATTGTAAAATTATTTATAAATTAATTTTTAATGACTCTTGATAAACTTAGAACACATGATTATATATAAAAAGTAGTTTTAGGTGATTAAAAGATAATATATAGCCATGGAATTTTGATTTACCAAATACCTTCCTAATATTTAATTAAATGAACAAATAAAACTAAGAAATCACTACGCCCACAATAAAATTGGTGTGACCACTAAAATAACTTGGCAATTCTCATTGGAAAATTCCACAACCCACAAACAACAATTGAATCCTCACAAAATCAATTCGTCAATTTAACCCTTCCATCGTACGCAAAACAACCAATAAACCCTTCAAACATGAAAAAACAACAACACAATAAATCAAAATCATAAAAAACAGCCATATCCATGATCAATTGATCGGAAAAAAAACTATCAAGTAAAGAAAACGTTAAAGGATCTATTAGCAAAATCAAGAAGAATATAAGGACTGAGCTATTACCTGAAAACAACTCATGTCATGACTGTTTAATTGCGTGCCAACATACTAGTATTAGTCGCATACACCAACACAAGTGGCGTGACAACATTGAAAAAATGGCTACATAAAAGGTTAATATTAAAACAAAGAATACTCGAGGGACGTTTTAAACAATAAACAAAGAGTATAAGGACGTACGGAATGAAAGCCTTAAACCCTGGAATAGATATGGATTGGTTGGAGGTGGGACCGAAGGGCAACTTCAAATTAAACGGTCAAATTGTTTCTAGAGGGTCTTAATTTTATTACGCCATTGCGCGTTTTCCAGCTGTACACATCTCTAATTTCCACGCTACTGTTTCGGAGCTGTTTGTAATTGTGTTTTAAAGGGTATTTTATGAGAAATTAATTTAATTTTATTTAAAGATAATGTTTTTAAATTGTTTTAATATACAAAAATTAAAAATATTTTTTTAAAAAATATTATTTTAATATATATATATAAAAACATTTTCGAAAAATACGAAGCAGCCTTCCCTAACCGCATTGTGTGCTGGTACTATTTCTTCTTTATTTTACGAGACCACAATACTGAACGCTACAATTCCTTCCCGTACCTGACAAGATCCCCCTCCCATTCTCTTCTCTCTCTAAGAAACCAGAGGAAAATGGGGCTGGACGATCAGGTTGAGAAAATGGAGGTGCGTAAGAGTTATAGGAATGTCTGGCACACCAATCTCTTGAGCACCATCTCCGCCGATACTCCTTGTATGCACTCTTCTCTCTTTCCCCACACCTTTTCTTTTCGTTCTGTTTCTTCGTTTAGAATTTCTCTTACTGGTTCTATTATTTTGTTTGATTCGTTGTTATTTTTGTCAATCTTGATTTGATTTGATTTCTGAACGCGATTCTGTTAATGCTCTGTAAACAGAATTTTCGCCAAAACTTAGCCTAATCTTGCTTTTCTTTTTTATTGCGTAGTTGACTCTGAGATTTTCATAGGTTGACTTTGTCTTCCCTCTCGTTTTCTCAGCTGCCAAACAAATTAGCGCCCTTTGTTTTTATTTTTGTAGCCATCTGTTTGGTTGTTTGAAAAAATATAAACGTAAAATTGAAACCGAAATGTTAATTTTTAGGACTCGTCCAAACCGCTTGTTTTTTCCGGTTAATATTCTTCTTTTTTTTTATCTTGGCAGTTGAATTTATTCTTTTTGTTTATAATTATACTTTGTTTTATCGCAAAATTTGATATATTATTGATAATATACTATTATTTACATTTGATCTCTGTTCTGATTTTCTGCTTTATGGTGGACTGGTATGCAGATTGTCTGTTCTCATTATTTTGGTAAGTTCTGTCATCTTTTTAATGCACTGTTGCTTTGATACTGCATTTGGATCTTGTTTTTTGGGTCAGTTTTTTAATTTGTTTGAAAGAATTTATGATTGTGGGATTGCTATATGAGTTTGTTTTTCATATATTCTTGTCGATCAGGAATATGATGTTTAGTGTTTTTGGTTTTGAGTTTATAATGATTCAAATTGCAGTTCCTGGTCAGTGTCATGGATTGTTTAGCAAACACGTATGACTTAATGATTCGAAGACTGAAGTTATTTGTAGCTACTAAAATCAAGGATACAATAAAGATATTTTTGCTGCATGCTTGTTAACAAGATCGGGAGAGTGATGAAAGCAGTGTTTTCTAATGAGTATGGTTACAAGTTCATTGTGTAAATTAGTTTTGAGCTAGTGGGATTTGGTTTATGAAGCTTTTAATGCCTGGAAACTGAGCGCCTGATATAAGATTAAATGGAAAGATTTTTCCTAACAAGAGAAAAGAAGTTCCTTTATTGCATAAGAACACATCACTATGGAAGTTGGACTTCGAAAAATGAATTGTCATTGTCATGGACTCTGGCTTACTTAAGGTGTTATGTGATTGCCAGTGTTGCTTTTGCTGTGTTCGAAAATTTTGAATTGTGTGAAAGATATGGGAATATTTATCAGATTAAAAACGTTTTTGTTTTGTTTGTGATAGTGGACCATGTGTCTCATACATGCTGCGCAAACGAGCTCTTTACAATGACATGTCAAGGTAATTGCTATTGCTTTCTCCTTAGGTTTCCACTCTGACAAGAATCAAAGCGAGTACTAGCATAATTTTCGCATCTGCTCTCCTGTAGGTATGTCTGCTGTGCTGGCTATCTTCCATGTAGTGGGAAGTGCGGAGAAAGTAAATGTCCTGAACTTTGCCTTGGCACCGAGGTTTGACACTGATCTGTTATTTTTTCATCTATTTATGGAGTTCCCCAACTTCTTGTCAACAACTAGAGGGATAGGCAGAGAATCTTTCTTTTGGACTCTTGTTTATGGATCATCAGAGTTTTTAACATGCTGTCCACCCACCCGACAATAAGTATCCTTGAAGATTAATTTCTCTTCCTGTTTCCCTTATTCTTCAGGTCGTGTGCTGCTTCTGTAATTCAGTTGCCTCAACTCGCTTCCTATTGCAAGATGAATTCAATATACAAACTACACAATGCGACAACTGCATTATTGTACTGTCTCTCTCTCTGTCTCTCTATTGTGGATGATGTTTTCGCATGGATAGCTCTTCCATTTTTCAGAAAGCTACCTCAACTATGACATGCTTCCTTTTGTAGGGATTTATGTTCTGCCTGCAGCAATTAGCATGTATATGTTCATTAGTTGCTTGCATAACTGGAAATGATGAAATTGGAGACCTTGCCCAGATGCTGAGCTGTTTGTCTGATTTGGTTTATTGCTCGTAAGGAATTTAGTTCACCTATTTCAATGTTCGAGAGACATCAAAATCTTTGAATTAATTCTTCTCCTTTTTTCTGTTTTGGCAGGGTCTGCGCATGTATTCAGGTATGCTATAAATAAAACCTCAAGTGCCTGTTGAATGGATCGGCATATTACTCTTGTAGCCAAAACAACAGGAGCTGCTTTAGGTCATCTAGGATTGTTGAAATAATTTATTAGTATAATCTACAAGTTACTCTTCTTTAAGAAACAGGATTGAAAAGGTTACACATCACAAAATCTTGATGCCCAACTTTTGCAACCAGTGGCTTTTAATAGATTGATAAATTATCAATCTTACTCATCTAATTCCTTGGTGGGTTAAAAGAATCGTTTTACAATTACTTGTTTTCTGCAAATTCCTGGTTTATGCAGACCCAGCACAAGGTTGAAATGGACAAGAGAGATGGCAAGTTTGGGCCACAGCCTGCTATGGCAGTTCCTTCGGTGCAGCAGATGTCACGTTTTGACCAGCCAATTCCTCCACATGCTGGCTACGCACCTCAACAAGCATATGGCCAGCCTTATGGCTATCCTCCACCCCCGCAAACTCAAGGTTACCCTCCTGCCTATCCACAACCTCATGCTTATCCTCCACATGGCTACTCAAGGTGAACTGGATTGAAATGCAGTCACACGCCAGTGAAAACATGCTTGTTCTACTCATTCTTCCATGGTTATGAGTCTTTTTATGCTCTTTATTTAGATACTAATAGTTCAGCAATTGTATCCGGGATTGTCCATTATCCTAAAACTTTAGGAACACTTTGCCTGAGGATGTATTGATGGAGAAGTATAGTCTGGAACATCGAATACCTTTAATCAGATTGTTCATACTGTTTAAGTGTCGGTTGAAAAAAAAGTTAATTGTTCAGTGTTGAGTTTGGACTAAGAAGGTTTTGGGTTTTTTCTAGTTGAATTTACCAGTAAATATTTATGCAGAAGCGTTGACATTATTCTCTGTTAATTTAATTCACGAGGGCTGGACACTTGATGAATGCTTATACACCACAGCTTACCATTTTCAACTCATTGCGTATTTAGGGTTATGCTAGACTTTGCTTCCTTGTGCATTTTTTTTTACGAAGACCAGAAAATAGAGATAGGTTTTAGCCCATTGTCAGGATTTGTGCACTTTGATCGAGTGATTGTCTGTATAGTTTCGGATACCCTGCAATTGTCATCAGAAGCCTATGAATAGTGTGGATTATCATTGTGAATCGCAATCAGGAATTGTGGTATCGACATCTTCATCACCATTATTAGTGATAGGTTCTGGAATTCTGGATGTTTCTTACAGTTTCTTGGTAAAATTGGTAGACCTGCAACTGCGTTTGCTTAAACATGAAACCAAAATTCTGTGACACGCATGAACCAATGACCATCAAGTGGGTCTGGATGACCTCTCCGACTGATTAACCCTGCGGCGCATCTTGTTTATTTAAAAAAAAATCTTTTTTTTTCTTCAATATTTTATTTAATAAAGATTAAACCTTTTGATTTATTATGTTTTGTTTTCAACATTGATATTTCAGTTTCACAACCTATATTGCAAGTTAACTCAGTTAATATAGTCTTTTAATTCAAGTTATGAATATGATAAATAAACTCGGGTTTATCAGGATAAGTTTTTTTTAATTGAATTTTTTTTCAATTTCATCATTTAATATTATATCGATTGATAATTAAATTTTATAATTTATTTTGATTTATTTTTTATAGATTTTAACCGGTTAACCCGACTCTATCTAGATCAATTTAATATATTATTGTTTTGATATTTAATAA
>Ga0325400_1004968_pt1 | contig 12424 bp, 10 predicted proteins | sample PopdelMetagenome_2_FD_205662 | JGI IMG/M metagenome (GOLD analysis project Ga0325400, IMG submission 205662) | Populus deltoides microbial communities from Bellville, Georgia, United States - Xylem-PdKOR-R1 | ecosystem: Host-associated > Plants > Phyllosphere > Stem > Wood/Secondary xylem...
TATTGAATTGATAATAAATTAAATTGTTTAATTTATTTAAGTGTTATTTTATTTAAGATTATAATTTATATTTGGATCAACATATTAGGAAACATAATAAGTCACATGGACAAAGAACCATGAGTAAGAAATTAAACTATGATAATTAATTAAGTATGACTTGATTGTAAATAAGTTTTAAAAATTAAGGACTAGATTGAAATTATACAAAAGGATTATTATTCTAGACTATAAAAAATCAAATAGATTTGATTGCATAAATTTATAAAACTATCATTAGATAATAAATGTGGGGGGGGGGGATGTGGGGGGGGGGGGATGATATTTTATTATGGGTTTTATGGGTTAACCTGGATAGACTCTGGTCGTTTTGTTGTTGTTTTTTTAGATTGGATTTTTTTTCTAATTTTATCATTTAACAATGAGTTTATTGAAAGTTGAGTTTCCAAAATTATTTTTGTATAGATATATATATATAGGGTCACCTCAATCTTATGATATGGGTCGCATGTTTGGAAGGTTGACTCAGGTTTTTTTTTTCTTTGAAGTTATCCTGATCTCATGACTCGAGTTATGGGTTTGACGGGTTAACCCGAGTTAACTTGATTATTTGTTTTTAATTTTTTTAATTTTATCATTCAATATTGGGTTGATTGTTAATTAGGTCTCATAATCCAAGTCAAGGATTTGACATGTTAACTCGGGTTGACTTGGGTCAATTTTTTTATGCTTTTTTAAATTAATTTTTTTTATTTCATTATTTAACATTAGGTTGATTGAAAATTGAGCTTCATAATTTTTTAAATTTCTTTATATAGGGTTATCATGGTCTTATGACTTGAGTTGTATGAAATTTGATCTTTAACTTGGATTCAATTTCTAAATTTGGATCTTGTTTTTGGGTTAGGAAGCCTAGCCCATGTGGCTGGGCCACGCCTGTTAGTTTTTTAAGGGTGTGTTCGGCATGCCGAAAATCTATCAGAGAAAAAATGCAATATTTTATCCTTAAGACGTGTTTGTCAAATATGAACTTAAAACAATTTTTAAGCTTATGATTTTCAGCTAAGGAGGTGCTCGACAAATACGCTTTACTGATTTTTCCATCATTGCTTTTTTTTTTAGTGTTTGCCAAACACAACCCTTGTTTTTAATTAATTTAATTTTATGCCTTTAAGGGATCTATTTGCAATAATTTTTTTTTGTCTCTCATATTTTGCTCTTTATTTTCAACATTTGTAATTGTGACCCATACACGAGGTGCCTTTCCAATATTAAATAAACATGTTTCCTTCTACAAAAACAACAAATTTTTCTTTCAAAAAGTACATTTAAATATTTTTATTGTATATGATCAAGTCTTTCAAATAAAAATCATATTTGCATCAAAAAATAATAAAGAATAAAAAACACTTGGCATGATTTAACATTTTTAAAATACTACAATTCAAGAAAAACTAATTTTAAAATATATATTTTTGCATGCATTTTCTTGATCTATATTTCAAAAACCAAAAAAAAATCAATTTGTTTATTTTCATACAAAGGATTATGAACTTATATGTAATGTATATTCCTGGATACTAAAAGATACAACAACGCGTTTGAATTTTAGAATGGCTAGGCTCGACCTATAAAGCAATGATCCATTTTATTAGGGTAAACCTGCTTTGACCAATAGATAGACCATCGCTAGAAAAATACAACAATGCCTTAGTAATCAGACAAATAAACAATGTTGAGTACCTTAAGCAGGGTATACTAGGGGTGATATTTCTCTTTTTATACACAACGAGTCCCCTTATCCAAACTCTAAAGACTAGTAGGGTTCTTAGTAACCAAAATACTAGGTGACGGCTCCAAATCTTTTTTTAACGGATAAAAGACAAGAATTCCTTCTTTTTTTTTCACCCACACATGAGGATCTCGATATGGGAAGATGATCGCACGTACGACAAGGTGGAGAATATCATCTTATCAAAAAAGACATGTCTCGTTTCATAAGTATCAACCCACCACTAATTAGGATTGTTTACTATGTTAATCTCATAAATAACCGTAGACAAGCATATTCCTGACACATCATTAGAGAGTTTCTCAATTTTAGTATCATTGGCTTAAGCAACCTTTCCTTTATTAGGGTTGCCTTGCTGAAACTTATATCTACAATGTTTTGTTTGACGTGTAGTCTTGCTCCAGATACAAGACTTGCTATGACAATTTATGTCTTTGAACTTTATAAAAAGATCTTTCTTTTGTTTGTTTTTCTCATGGGACTCCACTATTTGTTCAACCATTTTCTTCCTAAGAGCCATTAAGGAGGAGCTTTTTCTCCTCCTAGACAACTTATTGTTCTCTTCTATTCTCGGTCTGATAACAAGATCTTACTCCCATCTCATTTTTCTTATGCTTAAGGTAGTTTTTAAAGTCTTTTCAAGATGGTGAAAACTCCTTAATAATAGTAGTCACTTGAAGATTCACTTATAACCATCGCCTTAGCATGAACACCATGCAAAATGAGTTAATTATCTTGGACTTGACTTATTATTATACTTGAATGGACTATTTTGAAGTGAAGAAATATAGTGACCGTAAATTATTTCAAGCCAGCATCCTCAACCTTGTACTTCTAATCTAAGGAATCTCATGACGCTTTAAAACTATCAATGGTTATACACACTATATAGTATATTCTCCAAACCAAAATTATTGTGCTTTCATATATCAACAATTACCATTATAGTGAGATTAAACTCCTTGTATCTTCTCCCAGGAATAATATTAAGTTCAAGGCAGTAAAGTAGATAAAATATCTTTTATAACACTTTTAAAGTTCACAACACTGATCTTTTTAGAATTCTTATTATACACCACAAAAAGTGTGATGATGGAATTCTTCGTATCTAGCTTGATCACGTCAAATCAATATTTTATTTTACTATTTTCTATAACAATAACTAAACAAGAAAAAATAATTGTTTGGTACAATAATTGTAAAGCTGAATATTATATTAAATTATTCAGCTAACAATGATTCAGGCATGCAAATGTACAATTAAGATAAAACAAAAAATCAGCCAAAAAGATTGGTAGAAATGTTTATTTCTATCAGAATACAGATGTTTTTAGAAAAAGTTAGTAAATCAATGTCCAATCAATAAATAAAGCATTATTCATAAAAAAAAAAAACAACTTTAATTCAAATATTGGCTACTTATATGTCTCAGACAAAAATAAATAAATAAATAAATAAATCTATCTATGCATGGAAAGCAATACACTAGACAAGTCATGCATCAAGATGGATGACTACTGAATAACTTATCGAACGTGGATTATGCGAAATGAAACAAGCAAAGTTGCGTCCCCCACTTCCCCTGATATTGTACACTGACAAATGTCGAGCAATCTTTGATCACTAATCTCGTGCAAACATAGACATGCCACGTTCTCCTTCTTTCCTTGTTTTCTCCCCTCTCCTGGTGCCGACGTGTCCCTTCCTGAGATGCCACGTAGATGCCCTGCCTTCCATTTACGTCCAGTGTTCCTCTTGCCGTGCGCATGTCTTCTCCGAATAAAACAGTTTCGTGTGGAAACAAATTAAAGAGGGACCCTAAATCATCATAAATTACTAGGGCACCTCTTCTGTTACCACCTGTTATTTTTATCATGATTTACATACACGTGGCGCCATTTCATGGGTAGGCACAGCAGCACAGGTCATTGCTTGTAGGTTAGGCTCGGGGGGCACTCCAAGATCAGTCGCGTCATGGTCCAAGTGGCAATATCGTGGCAAGTATTTCTTAAATGGGACATTGTATGGGTAGAGCCAAGCGTAACACGTTTAAGTCATGTCTCTGTCAAAAATCTTGGATGAAAATATTCTAAATTCTTTAGATTCTTTTAAATTAAATATCTATGCATTAAATCTACCGGGATAAATTCTAATTCCCTGAAAAATCTACAAGCTGAGTTTTGAAATTATAATAACTATATAAAATATAAATTAAAATCAATTAATTTTATGGAACTAAAACAAAATATATAACTAAGATAGCCTTCAAATATTTTTTTAAAAAAATATTGAAATAACAATATATTTTATCAAACTTTATTTCTTAGCTTAATCCATTAAATTTGCAATCTGAAAATAATTTTTTTAGATTTATTTTTTACCTAAATATATGATAAAAAAGTTTTTTTTATAAAAAAATTAAAAGATGAAACATAAAGAAAAAATTTAAATGAAAAAAAGATACAACAATATATTGGATCAATCCAAGTCTCGTGACTTAATCCATCCAACTCGCAGCCTAGGACATGAACTTTATTGGGTTTAATAAAAAAAATTTGAAAATGTTTTTTTTTTAATCTAAAGGATGTAATTGGATGGAACAAAATCAAGGAAAAAAAACACTAATAAAAAGAGATCAAGCGCACGGGCTTAGACTAAATGGCCTAGCACGCATGGGCCTAAAAAAAAGAACCCCGGGTGTTTGGGCCTCCAGCCTAGGCTCACACTTTTGAGCCCCTTTATTTCTTTTTTTGTCTAAGGGGTGGATGACTTTTTTTTATAAAAAGATAAGACATTCGATGCGTCATCTATTGTTACCTAGATTTAACAACTAGTGGTAGTTGAAAAACTATGAGCTGATTTTTTTTTGTCAAAATCCTATTTTGAACTTATTTTTGCCAAAAAACACCGAAGTAAAACTCTTATAACATGGAAAAACTAATTTATCAAGCCAACAAAAGGTTAAATGACACAAAATCAAATGGAGTAAATATTTTTTTGGGCTTTGATCTATTTTTTCTTGCAATTTTGAAGTTTAAAACAACCATTATCAAACTCTTTTTATCAAATAAAATCCGTTGACACCAAAGTCGATATTTTTTAAGTGTATAAAATCGATGATAATTATCGACTTTCTCTCTCCTCTATTATATTTAAGTACTAAAATATAAAAAAAATAAACTTTTCAATCAAAATTGATTTTGTTTTGACAATGAAAGTTGGAAAGAGAAAGCAAGAGGATAAAAATGAATTTTAAATAAATATTTAGATTGATAATGAAATTTCTATGTGATTTAAATTTTTATCCTCTATTTTTAATTTGCCTCAAATTTACAAATTATACTTTAATTTGGGCATGGAAAGGTATAACTAAGGAAAAAAATGAGAACGAAAAAAAAATGTTACAAGTATAAGCTTGTTTGGTTGGGATTTGTCACCATAACATAGAGAATTCTAGAAAGAGGAAGCCATATATATATAACATAGAGAATTCTAGAATATCGTGTTGGATATTCCAAATGTAAATAAAAGTCTGTTGGAATTAATAATCAAAGATATTTTAATCTGTTTTAATAAATATAAATTAAATTAAATTTATTAGCTAATTAATAATCAAATCTAAATCGTAGATCAAATAACAATTTATAAACTATAAACAATAAAATGAGCATGCAAATAGAACAATATATAAAACAATATCATATTAAGATCTCAATTATTAACGAATTAAATTACACTTGTTGAAGCAATACGACAACAAAATATGATTTTTGCAAGAGTTATCTCTTTATCCTTAAATCAGAATTTGCCCGCCAATTAAAAGTGGTATAGGTAAATTGCTTTTCCAGATTCAACAACTATACTATACTATACTATGTAGAGCATGTTTGTGTTTAGGGTAAAAAGCATGATTATAGTTTTAAAAAGGTAATTTTTAAAAAAATTATTTTTTTTGTGTGATTGCTTTATATAAATTATGTGTTGGTTCAAATTGCTTTTCATTGAAAGCATGCCATAAGTATTTAGTTAAAACTATGGTTGGACATGAAATGACCAAATAAAACATTAATTTTTTTTAATATATAACATTGAACAATTAATACATAATTGTGATTAACTATTACTAAGGTTAAAAGTCCTACAGTTCTCCCATCAAACTTGAAGCAATTACATCTCGAATACAATCCATATGCAAAGTCATATGTGAAGTCTTATTGCCTCCATATGTTTATGATCGTGGAATAACATCACGTAAAAAATCTTGAGGCACGAAATTAGGATGACATTTAAATTCATTAAAAGCAATATCTTGTACAAACTTCCTTCTTATGTAGTTATGAAGAGCTGTTGATGCAACAACAATCTACACCTGTGTTTTATACGGAAACACTGACATGTTCTGCAAAATTCTTCATCTTTTTTTCTACACCCTAAAAGTTCGCTCAATTACACATTGAACTGAGGAATGAATCCGGTTGAACAACTCCCGACTTCTTGGCTGGTCTCGATGATGAAATTTTGAAAGATAATATCTTTCACCTTTATATGAACCTATAAATCCATATTCACTTGGATAACCGAAGTCAAGAATGTAAAACTTTCTTGTATTCACCGAAGACATTTAAAACAACAAATATTTTATACCATGCGACCAAAAATTAAATAAATGAAAATTTTGAAAGAAGCCTTATTGTTCTATCCAAAATACCTTCTGGTGCCTTTGGAAAGTTGGTATTTGAATTATAGATGGCCTCATGAAAAATTCTCGAGTCATGTGCGCTACTTTCCTATCCAGCCCAAACAAATGTAAATTGCATGTCAAAACTACATGTCGTTATAATTTTCTGTGTTGGTACTCCTTTCCTTCCAATAAATGGTATTTGATTTTCCTGGGACACAAGTACACATATATGTTCCATCGATTGTTCCTACACAATTCTAAAAACAAAATTTAAAAAACATTAATTGTAAATGAATTACCAAATGGATTATATAATGAAAGTGGAAAGATAAATATATTTACTTTTTAATAATCTTATATGTTACTTTAAAATGTGACATATATCTCAGGTTCATAACAATTTCTCGTGGTGTTGTCAAAAAATCTGGATCAACTGGTTTTATTACGTCAACTGATAACAAACACAACCTTTAGAACCTTGTTGAAATACTTACTCATTGTTTCACTAGAATGTTGGAATCTCTCATAGATCTCCCTATTAGAAGAACCCAACACTATAGTATAAAGAAACATGCCAACTTTCTTTATAACACTGATCCTCGATGTTTCAGTCCAACTATGTTTCTAAATCAAAACAAAGATTCTGAAATGCCGTTGCATCCATCGTAAACATATTTACACAACGTATCCAATTCCCATTTAAAATTTCATTCAATCACTGCATTCTTATGTTGTACGAAATCATACAAGGTTGCTTATAGATGTGGTTATTATAATACAATGCAAGTGTGCCTGCTATGCACAATACTAGTTTATGACGATCAAATTCTCTATGTCAAAATGAATCGCCTGCATCATCATCATCTTTGTTACTATTGTCATTGTCACTATCATCTTCTGCATTGCTATCATCAGTAGAACCACCAATATAACCGATATGACTACCATTATCCTTACCAGCGTAGCCATGCGAAACATATTGAGTGACATTGTTCATGACATTTTTATACTCTCCTTTAAAAAGGTCACTAAACCAATTTGCATCAATATCTACAATTTTAATTAAATAATTATAAGCTAGGAACAACATATTAATTATTTTATTATTGTAGATGTGTTGCAAGCTTTATGTGCAAATCTCAATAAATCACATTACTTTTATAGAAAATAAAACTTTTATTATCCTATTAATCCCTTTAATTTTCTTTTATTCAAAAAACAATCCACAATACATTATTCCATTCAATTTCATTAATTTATCATATTCTTTTGTTTACAATAAATTTCATCTCATCTCAAAATATACTAAACAATTATTATGCCTTAGTTATATTAATACATACATTGTTTATATTGAAAGCAACAACAATATCATTAATAAATTGGGTCTAACTTAAAGTATGAATATATAATGAAAGAAAGAAAACTTACTACTTTATAAGATGCAAGATGATATACTTTAATGAAAATGCCTTAGTCATTCCATAAATGTTTTTGAAAGTGATGTTTTCAACTGTATTGAAATGGTGAATTATATAGGGTTGAAAAGAGTGATCTGTTAACTACACAATACAAGCACACTCTACCAGACATTCAAACCTAATTGTTTCTCCTAACAGTCTTATGGTCAACAACCTTTAATGAATAACAACATAAAGGCATACTCAACAATTGCCAAAAAAATGAAGACAAAGTTGGTTATTAAGTACACAACTACAAGTCTTTACCAGCAACACAAAAAACATACAAAACATATGAAAAAGACATGGTATGTCCTCCCGAAGACAACACAGCAAGCAGCATAGATAAAGCTCCATATCAGCAACACCTTAACAATCCAAAGGCAACAACAACATAAAAGACACCAGAACAAAAAATTCAACATCTGCAATAAAAGTTATGTGTCAATCTGTCTCTCACAGGCATTCTACAAAAACATAAAACAACCATATTGCAAATACAAAGGTTCACATATTGAACATTAGTTTCATAGATTTTTCTCAAAAGCAATAGAATGTTAGGTCTTGATATACAATGCATCTGAAATTAATATGAAGTTATCGATAATTGAAGTGTCATTTAAAGATTGAGACATACCTCACGGTTTGAGGTTTTATCTTCTCTGAAACATTAGTTTCAACTATTGAAGTTTTCTTTTATAGTTCCCAATGTTGCTCACATTTCCCTCTTACTTCTAACCATGAAATATTCAATAGCGAAACAATAAAATTCACTCCAAAAAATAACTTCATCTATGGAGTGAAACTCTGCAATCACTTCTTCAATGCTACACTTTTTTCTATCCACAAAACCAGATGTGCAGTCACTTCTTATAGAGACACTATCAATCAATTTATCTAAGTGCAAAAAAAGTTATGTTCCCATCCCAAAACCTTTCCTAGTTTTAAAACTCTTACCGGAATAATTTTGAGTGGCTTTCTCTTACCACTACTACTAGTGTTACTAGTACTAACACTAACGTTGACACCAGCAACCATGTTGTTGACATCATCAACAAAGTTTGGTATACTATCTTTCTCGAAATCTCCACTGCCCTCCTCTAAGTTAACATCTTCATTCGATGTATTTTTGGTCCCATCATCCACCCCAACATTACCCAAAATCATTTCTTGAAAAGGTGCCCAAGCAAACTTACCGGAAGCTATAATATTTATAAACATAATATCATTTTTACCATAAAGAGCTAGCTCAATACCAAAATGCTTGAATTTTTTAGCTCCATATATTTTCTATAAATAAAAAAAAACATTATATCAAATAAATATGGAGGATTGTAAAGAAAAAAATAGAGAACTGTAATAAAATTTAGACATTGTTTCAATAACATTAGATCTGAATTTAAGATTTCCATCACTTTTTAGTGGAAAAAAATACTTCCCAACTTTGAACTCTAGCCCACTCTTGTTTCAGAAATCAACTTTTTTCATATCCTCTAACCCCTTTTCATCTTGTCCCACTTATTTTTTAGTTGTGCTTTAGTGAATCCATGACCAATTTGCTCTTTAAAGGTATTAGTGACATATTTCCAACTAGCCTTGTCAAAATGAGTGTTGAGTCTCATTCCCTTTTCAATTACCTTTATATAAATGTCACAAAATGCGCGTAGCATCTCTCTAATCTAACATGCCTTATCTTGAGATTAAGACTCTTCCACGTTCTAAGCTTTAAATAAATTTTCTAACATAGAATTACGCAATTAATTTTGATAATGTTATATATTAATAACGATATTGTGGTGTTAACAAATTATAGTTAATGCTCTCTATGGAATTCTGTCTAGTTTTTAATTCTCTATGTTTTGAGCATTTACATTAAAAGGAACCTTGTAATGAAGTTTTGTGTTTTATGAGTAGTACTACATTATGTATTTGTAATGTAATATATTATCATTAGCAAAACATATTGATGAAAAAAAGGTGATGAAAGGAAAAGGTTGAGAACAATATGGTATGACTATGTTTAATGAATTTGCTATTAAATAGTAGTTATAATACATCATTATTATACATCATGTGAACATCAATTAATTATCTTAATAGGTCAAATGATTGTTTACAGTGTTATGTCTGTAGCTTTATCATCTATTTTTAAGTTAGTGAAATCTCTACATCATAAAAAGACTACAGTAACATATTTAAACTATGTATCATAAATAAAAAGACATGAATGCATCATAATTAGAAAATCGATTAAAATCCGTAATGTTTAAACTATGTATCTAGTTTGGTTCCTATGTTATAGCATCCAGAACCTGGTTAAAGTACTTGTTTTCTGTTCAATTCATTTTGGTTCTTACGTTTTAGTATTCACAACCTGGCTAATGTAATTTTTGTGAGTAAGTTTTTTTTTTTGTCTTGTCCTCTCTACATCATTTACCACATCTTGAATTTCTACATCATTTCATTTATTTATATATTTTTTTAACTCAAAATAATCGCAGCTACACTTTAAACCTTTATTCATTAACTCAATGAAAAATCAGAAGCAACAAAATTAGAAATCTTCTAAATAATGCAACTAAGAAAGAAAAAGATTAGAACCATAAGAGCTTACCAGAATTATAAAGAGCAAATCAACGGTTCCTACAATAATAAATAGGGATACAATTTTGACAATGAAAAAGATCTGGTTAGATTCAATATTTATAAGAACATGCATAAATGAGAAATTAAAGACATAATGAAATCAAAATTTACCTAGATTTTTCTACAAAAAAACACTTGTACACAAAAAAGGGCTTATAGGACTTAAAGAAAATAAATTTGGTAGTGGTTTTTATAGATCTAGTCGTGGATGATGGTTTGTATAGATTTGAAGTTAGTTTCTGGGTTTTTTAATTGTTTGTGGCTACAAAAAAAAAAAAAAGAATGACGTTTGTAAACAGAGGTTCTTCTTCAAGAAAGGAAGAGGTCGATAAAGAGATGAAGATGTGGATACTGAGAATAGTCATTTCACCGATTTTCAAGAGAGCAAGAAGGAGAAGACATGGATTGGGTATTTTGGTAGACAAAATTAAACGGTTTTGGTTGTGCATAAAAATGACAAAAGGCAGATATGGGTTGCTTTTTGTTGAACCTATGGTTGGACCACAAAAATATATGGGTCCCATATTGTTAAACCTGTGGTTTCATCTTTACCAAGCAAAATAAAATTATGGTCAGATCATAATGCACAATCTACCTAAAAAACAAACTTCTTCTTAGTGTTGATACACTTTAATATAAAGCCTAAGTGAACTTAAGAAAAATAACTCACTTTTTTTCTGGAAAAAACCAAAGAAGATGAAAATAGAGGAAGATAATTCAAAAGGAATCATTTTTATTTATTCATCATAAACCTACAAGAATCCTTTATATATAGAGTTTGAAAGAGAAGAAAAGTTTCTTCTTTTTTTTTCAATGTGGGACAAACGACACACACACACGCACATAAATGTGCATTGGAAAAGAGAAAGAATTTTTATTTTTTCAACATGCGATACAGACCATAAACACACACACACACACACAAATGTAAAGAAGAATTTTTGTTTTTCCAATATGGGACAAAGTTTCATTGTTAAGTTTTGGTGTTTTGTCAACTCTATCAAGGATTCTTTGAGATCAATTTCTTATTCACTTATATTTGGTTTTAGACATTATAATATTTCATGTTTCAATATTCATGTTGGAGAACATTTTTCAACTAAGTTTTAACAAAAAAAAAATAGATGGATTTCACTTTTAATTATTCATCAAATATGCGTAAAAACATGTCTAAAAACCAACTTTTCTAACAATTTCCCACATGAATGGAAATTAACTAACCGGTATATAAAGTGTAAATGGAAATTAACCGATATGCACACATACAAACAAAATTATGGAGAGAAAGTGAATTGGTAGGTCATCACATTAGGATAGGTAACTTTATACTTTGAGTCTTTCCTAGTAAAGTACTATTGGATTTATTTAGCTAATTAATGAATATGATGTCTTGAACTATTTAATCTTTTTACATAAACGAAGATAATAGCACTCACATGGTTCTCTACCTAGAGTCTTTTTTTAAGTTCTCATGATTGTGTTTATTTTAGCCCTACACAACTTCTGATTTCATGAGTGCAATAGAGAATTCAGCTTGTTAAAAAAAAATCACATTTCTCTCATATAAATGATCTTTCTTTAAAAGTATTATGTTATACTCCACTTAGTATACCAAGATATGAAAAGAAAGAGCTCTCAGTCAGAGCTCTCAGTCGAGTCAGCAAGGAGAGAGAATTTAGAGAGAGATGCTCTCCTTCCCTTGAAGTTTCTCCTCCCGTTTTTGCTACTGAGCTACTTGAGATCTTTTCTTCACGCCTCCCATGGCCAGTCCAACATCGGCGCCTCTATTCCAGCAACCAGGGAGCGTGCGATGGATCTTGTTTGAAACCCTAACGGGTTTCTGGG
>Ga0325400_1004969_pt1 | contig 12423 bp, 13 predicted proteins | sample PopdelMetagenome_2_FD_205662 | JGI IMG/M metagenome (GOLD analysis project Ga0325400, IMG submission 205662) | Populus deltoides microbial communities from Bellville, Georgia, United States - Xylem-PdKOR-R1 | ecosystem: Host-associated > Plants > Phyllosphere > Stem > Wood/Secondary xylem...
TGTATTTTAATTCATGAGAATTAATAGTTAATATTCTGGTATAGAACGTTAGACCTACAAGTGAAACTAATATTTGAAATAGTAGGGGTTGACCAGAAAATTCTTAGAGTTATTATAAATATTCATCAATTTTAATTGAGAGTATTTTTCACTGCAATACATAAATTACGAAAAACCTTTTCATAAGAATTTATTTGGGTACAAAAATCTATAATAAATTCTTAATACCGGATTTATTCTTACGAATAAATCTCAATCCTAAACCACAAATAGACCATCGATCATAAAACTATTAAAACCTTTAAATCACACCAAACCACACAAAGCAATTTACCTCAGATAGGGTACGCAAGAGGTGTTAATAGTTTTCCTAACCACAACTAGTCCCTTACCTTTAAATCTCTGATAAAACCAATATGCCCGAGTTTCTTAGTGATTCTAAATTCCAAATAACTAAGTGGTGACTCCAACGACCTCCCAATGCTGTGCGTCCACGTGTGATAGTGATTTTAAAAAAAAATATTTTAAAAAACAACCGCTAATATAATATCAAACAATATCTAAAAGAGAGATAAATTCATATTTATTATAATTGATTGTCTTTATATCTTTACTTTTCTACTTTTATTTATTTAAAGAGTTATAAGCTTATATGATATTGTGATACAACCATGTTTTTTAAAATTTTTAATTTTTTTATATTTTTAAATTATTTTGACGTGCTGAAATTAAAAATAAATTTTAAAAAATAAAAAATATATATTATTTTAAATAATATTGTTTTAAAAAATGGAATTAAAGCACACTTTTAAAAAGATCCTAGACATTTAGAAAGAGACAAACTAATAAAAGAGCAAAATATTTTAACAAGGAAACTTTAAATTAGAATTTTACGGTAATTATGTATGTATTTTTTTCCTATTTTTTCCATCAGCATCATAAGCCCACTTACTATTTAAGCCCAACATTTCAAGAATATTTGTAAATATACACGCCCTAGTTGCCAGAATAATCTGTATTTCGCAAGGTCTACTGGACAGCTCCAAAAAGAATTTTGAAATCTCGAAAACAAAAAGGAAAAAGAAAAAGAAAACCAAAATCCACGAAGTAGAAAAGACATTTTAGAATCGAAAGCTCAGTTTAGTAAGTTAAAAATAGAAATTACTTGTTCATTTTCACGTATTTGCATGTTAAATTTAATATTATTATCGACTCTGTAATTTCTTTCTTTCTTTTCTCCTTTTTTTAATGGGTTTTAAGGTTTATAATAATTGTTGTTCTCATTTCTTGGGTTTGGTTACCGAGAAAATGCATGCAAGTTTTCCTCTTTCTCGATGATCATATAGAAATCTCGTATATTGTGTTTTCTTTTTCCGTCGAGTTTCGTTATTCGTTTAATTTCGGCTTGTTTGGTCGTTCCGGGTATTTGTGTTTTGCTTGGTTGCTAAGGAAATTTATATTCTGTCTTGTTGCGGAGAAAACTCATTTCAACACCAAACTTTTGCATTCTTCGTGTTTTTTTTTTCCGTTGTTTTTGTTAAACAAACATGATGCTTCGATTTTCGGGTTTTAATAAATACTGGAAAAAAAATATGGCCGTGTTTTTGTTTTTATTTTTATTTTTATTTTTATTTTTTGGGTTATAAAGTGAGAAATTCTGGGTATTTTAGTGAATAGAAAAGGGTGTTGTTTGGTTGCTGAGAAAACAGAGGAAAATGTGGGAAAATTTTGATTCTGGGGTTGGGTTTTTTTGCCCTTGGTTTGTGAAAAATGGAAATCTCACATTAATTGAAGCTTTTGAGTGGTTGGATTCGAAGGCTTAGTTGAGGTGAAGGCTTTAATTTTTCATTCTCTGGTTTCACAAAAATCCCAACTCCAAAGGTTCAAATTTGCTTTTGTTTTGCTTAGCAACCAAACAGTGGGTTATGGAAAGCGGAATGGATTCATTTTAGTGGTGGAATGGAATTGAATTGTGAAACTGTGTTTGGTGTAATTTAATTGTTGTTTCGGTTGCTGGGAATTTGAAGGAAATAGAAGGTAATAATTGGTTCGAGTCTCGTTTCACATCTTGGTTACCAAACTGTGTTGAAGGTTGTAATTTAAAATTTGTGAAACGATATCGTATGAGGCCTATGATAGTGCGAGGTTGATAGAAAACTTGAATTTATGCTTAAGTAGGCCCGTGGAGTTTACTTTGAGGTGGTTTTACATAGATGATTTACTTGGCTGTCTCTGCTCCGTCTTTTTGTTCTTTTTTATTTTTATTTTTTAAAAGTTTTGATTTGGAAATTTGTGATTTGAACCAAGTGGAAAGTTTGTTGTTCCTTGTTAGTAGATGTGTCCATCGTGTAGGTTTTTTGTTTTTTAAAGAAAATTAAATAATTACTAGTAATAACCATAAGAATAGAAATTAATGTTGTGCTGTATAGTGTTGAGCAATTTACACAAGTGCCATTACATTTGGAGTTTCAGTTGTAGAATCCTACTCAAAAGATTATAGTTTTGAACTATGCATAAAGGGGATCGCTTTGTTGTTTCTATTCTAGTTAACCTGTTTCTTTTACTCCACCCATCCACAAATGAAATTGTATTTTTGTTTTTGACTATGTGCATGATTATTTTTAGAGACACCATAAACTAGCAAGACTTATCATGTACAACCAAAGTGCTATGGAGTTTGTATTTTGTTAGGGTTTGAGAATGTGTGATTTGAAGATTTGACTTTGAGAGTTGAGCCATCTTTAGAATAAATAGGTGGTCTTTGAGTAGTTATAGAACTGAAGAGCTGCTCATTCCCTTTAATAGTTATTTATGGCCACCAGAGAGAGAGCTAGCTGTGCCTTCAAGGCAACAAGAGCTCTAGGAATTCGAGATGAAGAGGTGAAGCCAGTGCTGTTAAATCTCTTGAAGCTGTTTGATATGAACTGGGAACTTATTGAAGCAGAAGATTATCGGGCACTCATAGATGCGTATTTTGAGTCGAAGGAAAGTAAGGTAGATTTTGCTCAATCTTTCCTCTACTCTCATTGTCGTTTTTTTTACCGATAAATTTCTCTGGGAAGCCTGTCAGTTTGTCATGCCTGCGAAGACATGATTTACAGTGTTGGTAGCTTTGTTTTGCAGATGATTAAAATCCTCATTCTATGATTTTTTTTTTCTATGAATAGAGGGTATCAGACGAGAAAAGTCTCATGGAACATTCTGTGTATGAAAGACCCTCCAAGAGACCACATCTTGAACAACAGAAAGATCAGATTTCTTCTTCAACAGATAGCCTGAGCCCAGTTGAAAAAGTGATTTTCTCTTCGATGGCTCCTAAAGACTCAACTTGTAAGAGGGCATCACGCGCATTTTCTTCTGAACGACTGGCTGTTGAACCTCGCAGTTCTCATCCTCAGAAAGAAAAAATGTCTAGTAATTGTCACACCAGAGAGCTTATTAAGCCGAGAACTAAGCAAAGTGTCAGTGATGAGGCAGATTTTGCAGAACCCCCAGCAGCGGTCCATCCAGGTAATGGTAACTCTCTACTTTTGATAATGCCTGTATTAGAATATGATTGTCTTCTTCATTCATTCAGTGTTCCATGGATGATGGTGTGAATTTTGCAATGTAAAACCTAAATACGTTTTACTTGCATGTACCTTTTAGGGATAAGAGTTGGAAATGGTGGTGATAAGCATCAGGTCTATTTTCTTTTATTGATCTAATATCCTGTTCAACAGTCAACATATTTGGATGACATCTTAGGGTTTAAGCCTTGTTCTGTCATCCTCTATATTAACTTTTAAATCAAGAAATGCAACTCGAGGATGGGCAATATCTTCTATAGAGGTGGCTGTCATTCACCTGGAGAAAAATTACTATGCTCTCCATTTTTTTTTTAATTTTTTTTTAGATATGGTGAATGTAGATGTCCATGTTATGTAAAAAGCTCATTGGTGTTAGTTTGGTGTGATTGTTTAGATTCATTTAACTTATAGCCCTTTTTATTTTGGATCCTTACTGTTAAAATCTGATGCTTGGTAATTAATGGCATCTTTTCTACTGTCATGATCTTATAGTATTAATGCTTTCTTCCTACTAATTTTCACCTTCTGCACCTGTCAATAACTGTTCTTTTTTTATTTTATTTTCCTGACCTATCTTTGCTTGCTAGTTTTTCGAGGTTCTTTTGTTGGTTCAACAAATGAGAATAATTTGGTAACTCGCCTGGGATCTCAATGTGATGCTTCAAGTTCCAAGGATAGGATGTACTGTAATAGCAATGTTCTGATTGCTTCATCGACCTCTGGAGAAGTAAAAATTTCACTGAACTGTGATTCTGCAGTTAGATGTCAAAACTTCAAAGTTCCTGATTTCAATTCAGTTCTTAAGTATTTGGAGGATAAATATCTCAAGACACACAAACTTGTCACACCTGAATTTTCTATGAAGACTTTATTCAAAGATTTATGTGAATGTTATGTGCTAGTGGGTCAACTTCATGATCCACTGCCAAACAACAAAGCTTTGAGAATTGACAATTCCAATATGGTCGTGGACAAGAAGGCTTCAAGTTCTTTCAGATTGCCACATTCTTATAAGAATTTACCAAAGGCTAAGCACAAAGCAACTGCTTGTGATAAGAAGAGGTCTGTTCGTAGTCTCAATGATATAACAAAGGGTGCAGAAAATGTCAAAATTTCATTGGTAGATGAATCTGGCAATGAGGATTTCCCAAAGTTCACTTATATACCACATAATATAATATATCAAAATGCTTACTTGCAAATCTCACTGGCTCGGATAGCGGATGTAGATTGCTGTTCAAGTTGTTCAGGTGATTGCCTTTCTTCTCGGATACCCTGTGCATGTGCTCGTGAAACTGGTGGAGAATTTGCATACACTCCAAAAGGCCTTTTGAAAGATGATTTTCTAACTGCGTGTGTGTGCATGAGACGGACCCCTAAAAAAGACCATTTTGTTTATTGTCAAGACTGTCCATTAGAGAGATCAAACAATGAACCATGCAAGGGTCACCTGCTCAGAAAGTTTATTAAAGAATGCTGGAGAAAATGTGGATGTCACATGACTTGTGGAAATCGAGTGGTTCAACGTGGTATTACATGCGACTTGCAGGTAAGATACACTTTGACATCTCTGATAGTGGTTTTGATGGCAAATTGGCTTTCCATTATATCTTTACTTGCCCATTTGATGTTTGGACATTTGGAAGCAATTTCTGTTAGAATGGCATTATACCATCTTTCTTTTTTAATACAGTAGAAGAAATACTCATCACATAGAAGGAGAAGGATGACATAACGAGACTGGACATCCTTCTGCAACCCTGGCCTTAAAAAAGAACAGAATAAAACTAGTGCAACAAAGCTTTCTAATCCTTTTGTATTTTTGAAATGCTCCTGAAAAACCTGAAGCACAGCAGTAGGGTAAAAAAAAGCAATGTAATTACTAGGAATAGAAAATTCTCATCATGGAAAATTCTTGAATTGCGCTGGTACCAAGCACACTTGTAATAGCATACATCACATTTCTGCAGCAGCATCCATTCTTTGAACCTCTCAAAATCCCTCTGTAAAAGTACCTCTTCCAGGCTATCAGGGCAGAGACAAAATCTTTTGAAAAATAGAGAGAAGCCAACACAAATCCTCCATGCCATTGAACAGTGGAGGCATGGATGGCTCAGGGTTTCATGAAGCCAAAAAAACACATCACATATATGTTTGGAGATAAAACCTTTTGGGTTTAAGGACTGTGGAGCAAGGTTTAGCTGTCCAGTTCATGTCTGTTTCGCATGCTGGAAAGCTTAACTTGGCTATTGAAACCAGCAGTTATCTAGTCCAGTAAGGGCAGCTGGAAGGAATGGTCAGGCTGCTGATACCTATCCATTGTCTGAGTCTTCTAGGGGTTATCTTGCTTCAAGAAGCGTGAATTCTTCTGTTTGCCTACCACTAAAAATAAGGCTGCAAAGGCTGGGAAAAGGATGAATGGATAAATTGGAAAGGGATTGGATATGGCATCATATCTCAAAAAGTAGTCTGACTTGTCTTGTCTTTGAACTCCATCTTGCATGCCCTCCTAAGAGCCAGTCAATATTAAGCTAGCGAGGAGAGCTTGGGGTTTTTTTTTGGTTTGGGGAGTAGCTTGGCTTTGGTGGGTTTTTTTTTTGTATATATATATATAGAGGATTTGGACCATTTTTCCTAGTTTCATCATTTTCATCAGAGTCTGAATTTGCTATATCAGTTGCTCCTGCAAAGTTGCTTTGATTACAGAACCATGCATGTCTTTTAAACCTTACAAACTACCTTTGCCTTCCAGATACACTTTTCTAGAGGTAGATTAGGGGATCATGGAGTGTGGGTTGGGATTTTCATGTACGAGGAATATGCAAAAATTGTTTCCTGAAAGTTCTGGTTACGATGCTCCCTTGTCCCTTCTAGAGGAAAGGTGAACAGAGTTAAGGATTTGGGCTCTTCTGACTCTTGATCATATTATATTTTCAATATAATGAAGGGTATAATTCTCACTTCCTTGGGATTATTGAAATTTGCGATGGTGGAACTATGAAGATAATAGAAGGGTAGAGAAGTGGGAAAGTAATAAAGAGGGTGGTTATCTCCTATCCACTGATCTTTTTCCCGTGTCTCCTTCTAGCTTCATCCACAACTTAATTAGCTAGAAGTATTTTAACTATCATTTACCTTCTCTAAAATGCATTTTGCATAGCATCCCTCAGCACCACTCTTAGTCTCTTAGCCAAGACATTGGTCAAAATGTTATTGACACTACTCACTACCCGAGTTGATCTGAAATGTTTGACTTTAGAATGGTTTCTAAGATGGGTTCCAGATTAGCTTATATAACTTGGCTTTTGAAACTTCCATGGTCGAAGGCAAGTGAAGACAAGTTTGTATTTTATTGTTATAGTTACATCACCAGTATTTGCATTAGCATCCTTGCTTTATTAGCTTTAAATAGATTGTACTTTTTATATTGATTTATGTATCAGTGTGTTTGTAGTTGCATAATTTTGTGAGAGGATAGCTTTCAAAGTGAGTAGTCGATGATCTCTTCATGTTTTACTCCTGTCACAGGTGTTCATGACTCCTCAAGGTAAAGGCTGGGGTCTTAGGACACTTCAGGATTTGCCTAAAGGATCCTTCATCTGTGAATATGTTGGGGAAATACTGACCAACACAGAGTTGTATGAACGAAATATTCAGAACAGAGGCAATAACAGACATACTTATCCTGTTACACTTGATGCAGACTGGGGCTCAGAGAAAGTACTGAGGGATGAAGAAGCATTGTGTCTTGATGCAACTTTCAGTGGCAATGCTGCAAGATTTATTAATCATAGGTGATGTTTTCTACTTCACTTGTGTGCATGCATTTATGTGGACTGGTATTTTTTCTTGCTTTCACCCTTCGTTTTCACATTACCCACTTGCCTCTTATTATACCAGGGATTCCAGTTTTAATTTCTAAATATTATTTTATTTCTTTAATTTCATGTCAGAAGGGGTTACATTTTTATATTAATTACTTAATCAAACACTGCTTCTGGTACCCGAAATGACACTTGAAACAGTTACAATCCCTCGATTTAGCATCAGTACTTGTGTAACATTCAATATGAATGGAATAAAAGGAAGACCTAAAAGCTCCATTAAAATGAACAGCAATAGAAGCAGAGCAATGACAAATTTCTTAAAAGACAAAGGTGAGGAGGAAGCAAGCCTCTTGTAAGATAAAAAATGAGATAGAAAAAAAAAGTATTTTTTATGACATATTGTATTCATTCCTCTTTTTTTTTCTTAATTAATTACTTTTTAATGGAAAACATCATATAGAATCCCATTGTTTGTTGGGGTAAACAAAATTTCATATACTTTTTAATTAATATTTATTCTTTTGATATACATTTTAACCTTTTATTTTGAATCATAATTCAAAGTTATTTTTCATAAATAACTTATTGTAAAATCAATTTAGGTCAAAAGTATGTACGACGAAAAATAACCTGAAGCGATTTTTTAAAACAATAGAGATATAGCTGAAGTTAGAATCAATAAGGTAAAAGTAAAAACTTCAAGTCAAAATTTGTTTGTAATTATATATATATATAACTTTTCTTTGAGTCAAAAGTTTTTTTTTTTAAAAAAAAAAACAACTAAGCTTATCGAACAGAATGTGTGTTGAGTTGAGTTGCTGTGAAATGCATCTTTGGAATGAGAATGTTTTTTACTTGTTCGTTTATTGCTATAACTTTTGTAATAGATGGGGCCCCATTCTTGTAAAACTGTCATAGAATGAAGAAACTTAAGAAACTTCACCAACCCAATGCAATTGACTTAAGTAACTTCGGTGTTTGCTTTCATGATACATATTGCATGAACTTGAGCAACACTGATTTTCTGCTGCAACTCTAGGTTTGCCCTTTAATTTGTTCGAGTTGTGCTCCTCACTTTCCATGTTTTCCATTTCATTTTCTCTATCATATCATTCTCTGTTTCCTCCTTTTGCAGATGTCATGATGGAAATTTGATCGATATTCCAGTTGAAGTGGAGACCCCTGATCATCATTATTACCATGTATGCATTTTTGTGGTATCATTTGCCCATGTCTCTAACATTTTTTCCTTTTTCCTTTTCCTTTATTTTATTTTTTAAAAGTTTCTTTGCAACCTGTTTCTGAAGAGCTACATTTGAAGAGCTTGTTTCTCTTCCCCTTGTGCAGCTTGCCTTTTTCACTACAAGGGATGTAACTGCCTCAGAAGAACTGACGTGGGTAAGTGGGTTCTAGTAATAATTGATCTGGCAATACTTGCTTATTTCACAAGTATGTTTATGCAAATTTTTAGCCTTCAAACATGTATGGTGAGGCATGTGTTTGTATTGTTTCTATGTTTTGGAAAAAAGAAAGAATCAGTGACACTTGTCATTCCTTACTGATGCACAATAAATAAACATATAAACAGATGAATAGCATGATGAATTAGCAGGAGAATTATTTGCATAGATTTTTTGGGGGGCATTTCTAAAAGAATTTGAAAGAAGCTAAATTCAGTACCAGGAATTTCATCTTGAGAAAAAATATTTCCCTTCCTTTGAGCAATTCTTCCCATCCTTGGCGATGACTGGATTAATATGGCTTTGGTACAGTTCAGTAAGTCGCTGACTTGTACTTATTTTACTTTGCACCTTCTACCTTTTGGGAATCTGGCAAAGTTGAACGAAAATCCAGAAATGAATAGTCATCTTAGTGAAACTGCCCTTGAGCATTTAGGTTTGCCATTTTAATCTTCCTGGTAGAGAGTTGGGCCAAGAAGATTGTCCTTTCTGTCCAACACACTCAGTAAAACACTCTTGATTGGCATTTTTGTTTTACTCCTTGCAGGGGAAATGGCACAATCTGTCCTTGCATAATTGGATGAGTTTCCATTATGTCCTTATATCCTTAATTGTATGAGTTTCCAATATGTCCTAATTTTATCCATATAAAATGATCGAGTTTCCAATATATTCTTATGCTAACCTTTTCTATCCAATTTAACATAACCAGTCTAAAAATGGAAAACTCGGTGGAGGACGAGGGGGTCAAAAAAGAGAGAAAGGAGAGGGGAGGAGACGGAGGTTTTAAAGAGGGAGAGAAGTTTGGTCCAGTGTGAAAAATTCACGTCCATAAAGATCAAGGTCATTTTCAGTATAATATTAAGTCATGTGCATGACCAATTCAATGAATTTGGATGGAAAAAGTTAACAAAATGATAGATTAGAAACTCAGTCATTTTTAAGGATAAAATTGACTCGGGTAAGATACGAACACAGATTGAAAACTCACCCCATTATACATGGACTGATTGGGCTATTTTCCCATGGTTGCAAGAAAACTCATGTTAGGAAAAGAGTGAAATAGATGCACAATTTCTTGTGTTTTGTGCTGTCCCATTCTTAATATCCAACCAATTTAAACTTGTACAACAGGCAACAGGAGGCCAGTGGTCACTGGTTGCCTCTCCATATTACAGAATGGATGTGTTTGTCAGCACATTTCCAATGCATCTGAACTTGACAGAATGATCGGTGAATGGTATATAAAGTGTAGGAATTGTCCTTGAGGTGAGAACTATGAACGAATTCTTCGCTTGATGGTTGAGAAAAAGCATCCACTTTCCTAAGATACACCAAACTGTCTTCCACATTAAGCATGCTGCTACAAGCATGAAAGGGTTTTGACTTTCTAGGTATCATGTGACATCCATTTTCTTTTTGTTTATTTTTAATACAAGGTGGTTGACACCAACGCCATGAACTATCCATGCTTGCTGGCTTGAGACTTTGACCATTTTACTCAAAAATATTAAAATAGATAGATATGTGTACTTCTCTATACAAATACTTGGCACTATTGAGTTATTTATGCTGATGCCCTATTCAAATGATGTTTCAAGCCCTAGAAAAAGCTGTCCAAAGCTTGTTTGGTACTGGTAGCTGTTATCTCGAGTAAAGCTTATTTGAACTTCGCATCCTTGTTGCTTTTTTGAAGTATGTGCAAAGTGCTACTTTTGCTTAATTCTCATTTCCATTTTCTGATGACAGATAGGATCTGCTTTCATTGTTGATAGTGTCTGGCTGGGCAGATAAAACATCTAATTTCTTTATTGGAAAAATGGTTTGTGGTTTTATCCAAAGTGTAAACTGTAACATCTCTGGTTAACAGCACAGACAGTCCATTTCTAACTAATGTTTTGGGCTTCCCATTATTATGCAATTTAGAACGCATGTCTCATTAAATACTTTATGTCCCTGTTTCAGCGTGCTCTGCATTTGAGTTTTGTTGAATATATCTGCTAAGAAAATCCACATGAAATGTTTTGCAGGATTATGGAATCGACTTTGATGATTATGACCATCCAATAAAGGCATTTCGATGTTCTTGTGGAAGTGCATATTGCAGAGGCATGAATAGTATAGGTTAGGACATTCTAGCTTGATCATGAAGAGGTAAAGGTTACAGTGTGCTTTCAACTTCCTCGACTCCAGCAATAGAAGTATTTTGATATTTGTCTTTTCTGTTCATATAACTAGTATATATTTTTCGTGCAGGCACTTGATTGCAATTGGATGAACGAAGGACAGTGGGAAACATAAACAGTATTTTTTGATACAGGAGCTTGATTGCTCTGAGATAACAGATGACGAGCAGAAAACTATAAGCTTTTGTTAATAGTTTCTTATGGTGTTTGATGATGAAGACCGCACTAAGGTCGTCAATTAATGAATTTTGCTCCCACTGTAGATGCAGCATTTTAACCAGTTCTCCTGTTTACAAAAGGAAGTTTATGAATATACAGAACACAGGAGATGACCATAGTTCTTTTGTTCGAGTTTTATTTAGCATTTTTGGCCTTATCAATGACAAGGTTATAGAAGCTAGGAGCTCGCCTTTGTCAGTATTCAGGGCAAACAACTGCCCTGGGTGTGGACTTCATGTTCACGGAAGATTTTTAAATAGTGACACATTCATGTGGATTCATTTCAGGTTCCTTGTACATTGCCTATTTCTTGAAGCTTGTCCTCAAACCGAAGAAAGGGAATTTTGGATCGTGGGTTTCCAACTTGTGATACATGAACGGAAATTATTCTTAAACCAGTGAAACTATTGCGTTCTCTCTCTCTCTGAGTTAAACATTTATATAGGACTTCATGATCTCTTGATCATCGCAATTCATAATTTGAAGAATAAGACAGATTGTTGACTGAAGGGGCTGGCACTGGCATTACTGATTCTGTGACAAAAATAGGGGATTTGGGTTTGGCGAGGAAAGCTGAGAAGAACAACAAAAGGAAGCATGTTCCTTGTCGCGTGAGGTTTGCTTGGTATATGGCGCCAGAGTCTGTAGTTGATCATGTACAGGAGGCTCCCTCTGATACCTGGGCTCTAGGATGCATAGTTTCCGAGATTTCGAGCCTCAAACCACTACTGAAGAGCTTCTGAGAAAGATTGCATAAGAGTATCCTAAGATTTCCAAGGCGGGATGTCTCGCAAGGAAGCCATTGTTCAGGTTGACTGCTAGTTTCTTCTCTCTCTACTTGGTCAGACGATGCAGAAGACAGTCTTAGTGCTGCTGGGTCTGGAGATGTTCTTGCAGTGGAATCTCAAGAACAGGTTTCTCATCTCATACACTGCAGCAGTATTATCCACTGACTCAGCTCCTTCCCTGTTGGTGTATAAAAGTGACATAGATCAACAACTCTTTGTAAAATTGGTGTAGCTGGATATGATTATTCAGAGAAGTCGTTTATTTTTTCTACAGAATTTATAACGCAGACCTTCTGGTCATTGGTTTCAGTGAGCAACAAGAACATAAAATTTATCTTCTTTCTCTGACAGTACCATATCTGCGCTGTTTTTTT
>Ga0325400_1004970_pt1 | contig 12422 bp, 6 predicted proteins | sample PopdelMetagenome_2_FD_205662 | JGI IMG/M metagenome (GOLD analysis project Ga0325400, IMG submission 205662) | Populus deltoides microbial communities from Bellville, Georgia, United States - Xylem-PdKOR-R1 | ecosystem: Host-associated > Plants > Phyllosphere > Stem > Wood/Secondary xylem...
TAATAATAATAATAATAATAATAATAATTACATTGAAATGGTGAAGAACATGACTCTTGATATGATATGGTGCATGAATCCAGCTTGTATTGATTTGTTGCTTTGGATACCCTTATTAAAGCCACGAGCATGATCCCCAAATAAAAAGGGCCAACTGGAAATTTATAGTTCGACAAGAAATTTACAAGCCAATAATGATAGGCTGCTTTTATGAATGGATATACTTAAAGCTGCAAAGCTGTAGACAGAAATCAGTGGCATAGAGGTCATCACACAAGCAATCAGCCAGGTTTTATGGTCCCTACAGAATTATTGAAAGAAGAGGGGCAATGTTTTACAAATTAGAGTTACCATCATCTGTCTCAATTCACCGGGTCTTTCATGTCTCACAACTGAAGCAACATGTGGGAAATAAAAAAGTGTTTGAAGAGTTACCTATGATGGCTGATGAATCTTCTTTACAACCCCCAACATTGTTGGACCGAAGGATTGTAAAGCATCGCAATCGAGCTGCTACTCAAATCCTTGTGCTCTGGAAGGGCTTGTCTCCAGCAGAAGCAACGTGAGAGTTCTTGGAAGAAGTCATGCTCAGATTTCCAGAATCCTCCCTCGAGGACAAGGGCGGGGTTTAACAGGGGAAATTGTTGCAAGCGTTTTTCTGGAATGAATTAGAAGGGGAAACAATTAGGGTAGGTGAAATTTGAAAAGAGGAGTGACCGTTGGTGGATGTTAAGCGGTGTGTGTAAACACTACTGCGTTTCGTTTTGTTCTTTCTGTTTTTATTTCTCTTGTTAAGTCACGTGTTGGCTTAGTGTAGCTAGTCTTGTTCCTTGGCTTATATTTTACAGACATTGGAGAGTAATTAATGAGGTATGCAGAAACAAGAATAACAAGCTTTGGCTCCATCTCCCTCTCCCTCTCCCTCTTCTCTTCCCTTTTGATCTAAACACACCTAAATGATAATCCATTGTAATTACTTATCAGAATCTATAGCTTGCTTCAGTACATTAAACGTACAGCTTGGATGAAATCCAAGTGAGAACAATCGCTCTTAAACTTGTTCCAGCTGCATGGCCGCGAGAAATATCCGCACTTAAATTTTTTTTTATAAAGAAAACTTCATTCAATTAAAGTTCTTGCAGCTATCTCGAGCACAGGCTGCAGAGGGGATGATTATCATATGCTTGGATTCCTTGGATTTAGTCCTCCCAAACCTGTCTGTCTTTTAGTTTCATTTTCATTTCATTTCATTTCTCAGAACAACCTCATATAAAACAAAAACCATCGTGTCCTAAAATTAATGCATTCGGGTTGCATGCATGCAACCCTTGTATGACAATCTCCTCAACACGTGCCTCATCTCTCTTTGACACGTGCCTATGGCCTTCTCTCTTTATAAACCCACCTCTCTCGCACACAATGTGTACAATATCTATATATATATTTACCATCAGATCGATTTTCATCTCATAAAATCTTAATTGGAGCAGACACCGTTTGATCCAGCATCGATGGCTGATATTCAAAAATCAAAGCGACCACGGCAACAACCAAGGTCCCACCAAGTAGTCAAGGCAACTACTGCTGTCACTACCGGTGGGTCTCTTTTAGTTGTCTCCAGTTTGACCTTTACTGCCACCGTCATTCTGTTGACCGTAGCCACTCCATTGCTGGTTATATTCAGTCCAGTTATCGTTCCTGCTGTGATAACAGTTTATCTCTTGCTTATGGGGTTCTTAGCCTCTGGTGGCTTCGGCGTGACAGGAATTGCTGTCATGTCATGGATGTACAGGTACGTACATTAGTTATCTTTTCGATTTTTGGCTTAGTAAGCGTAATTTTTTGAAATGGACCTCTTGAAGGTATGTTACTGGAAGGCATCCTCCAGGGGCAGAACAGCTGGACCAGGCAGGCATGAAGCTGGCTGGTAAGGCAAGGGAAATGAAAGAACGGGGTGAGCAGTTTGGGCTACTAGCTGCCCAATAGACACCTTGAAAGACTTGCACGTCACGATCTCCCTTGCACCCTCTTTCGATGGAAAGAACAGTACTGATGTTTAAAGAAGTATTGGGTGGAGATCAAGGAAATTGCTGCGAGGGATATGTGTTTTTGTTGGAGGAGTTATATACTGGGCTGTGTAATCTCTAATTTTTAATGTCATTGTCATTTGCTTCTTGTTAATGAGTCTTTTGTGAGTGTTGATCTTAAATAATTTGCTGTTTTCTGTCTTGTTAATTTTGGGTCTGTAATAAATGATGTTATTTCTTAATTTCGGGTATGTTGGTTTTAATTTTATATCCTTTTAACTTTTATTTCTTCCTATCCATTAGTATCTTTCAAGGGAGTTTCTAGTGGAAAATTAAATAGGCAGTAATTATAAATAGATCATGCTTATGGCTAGCTAGCCAGTGGCAAACGCCAAACAATGCTGGCATGCATAGTTTTAAAACCAACCCGGCTTGGGACTCGAGGCTAAAATTAAATGGGATTAAAAAAAAAGTAGAAAAAAAAAAATTTGGTACGATCCGGTGACTTGCTTAACTCAGAAAGATCCGGTTAAAAACCCGGTTGCAAGTTTTTGATTTTTTTTTTGTTTTTACTAAAATAATATTGTTTTAATTTATTTTTTAAAAAAATTAATTCAAATAACCAGTTAAAATCTAAAACCCAAGTCTTAAATTAAAACAGGTCTAAAAATTATGCTGGCATGTGAACTAACGATGGAGGTAAATGGGGTACGTAGTTTCAGCAGCTTAGTGGTTAGAAATTTCCTTCCCGATGACACAGTCTTTCATACTAGGGGTGGCGCGTGATGTCGGTAATGGGGTCATTTGTCACAGGTAGTGTTTTTTTTTTTTCCCTCTTTTCTCCCCTCAAAAATTATGCTACTGATTCTAAATTTCAGAATTGTCTCTTTATTTATATTTTTGTTCCTTTTATTTTCCTTTTATTTTCTTGATGTTTTATAGAATTTTTTATTTGTTTTTGGACTTTAATATTTTACTTGCTAGAACTTAAGCTTCAACTTTTTTTTAATATTTTTTGTATGGAATTATCACGCTCTCATGTGATTTATTAGAAATTAATTTTTAAATTTTTTTTTAATTTTTTATAAAATTATACCGATTTTATGTTTATAGTCATGAAATTTACGAGTTAACAAAAAAAAATTATTTTTATTTTTTTTAATTTCACTTCATCATTGAATTATTGTTTAGTAATACGGATGAAATCAAGTTAGGTTTTTTTCAGCTTTTTTTCATTGTAAATTTCTTTGTATTTTTAATTTATATTATCTAATTTAAATTACTAATTGAAATAATAACTCAAGTCTCAGATTTTTTTCCTTTAACATTCGGAGGATGAAAGCAAACATAAGTTTCTAGTATTGAAAATATGTTGTCACACATATACATCCACACAAATATGATTTGAGCATTTTAGGAAAAGCTTGTATGAATTCAAGGGCAAAGGATAAATTACCCAACTACATATGATTATAAATTAGCTCCATGAACAAACCAAATCTAAATCAGATTACCCATCAAACAATACCTAACCAGTTTCCATTGTTAAAATTCAAGAAATTCTTTGTATGATTTTAAAGGCAAGAATCTTAAGGCATATAGTAATGTCCAATAGGTGGGGGACCCAGTTGGGAGTTTGTTTGTTTGGGGACCTGATAGAGAATAGGATGATGGATGGGGGAGATATGCGGACTTTTCACAAAAATAAATCAAACATTATTTTCTATTGAGTTTTAGGTAAAAAGCCTCAAAAGTCCAGAAAAAATCCTCTCAAACAATTTACAGGAATTCTCTCTCTTGCCATCTCCTATTTATAAGAGCGCAATCTTTATCTTCATGCAATCTAGAAAAGAAAAAAAAAATACTGCACAACATAACAACGTAGAGATTAAAAAGAAAATTGTAGAACAGCTAATCTCTAGCAATCAGCACGATCTTAAATATTTAATATAAAACAAAACTTCATCGTGTGGATATTGGTGGTTCTGTGTATATGAATTTAGTAGATCAACAGGAACATAGTATGATGAACAGAGACGAAAGGAAAGGTAGGCAATTGAGCCCCACAATTAAATGCAAGAACAAAATAATAAATGGAAAGGCAAATTTTATTCCTCCTTGTCCATGCAATCTCTAGCTTTTCATAGGATCCAAATCCTGCTTTTGGAATTGTTCAAGAATCATATTACACATGTTCATCGTCCGTGCATCAAGTAGTCCGTGATTCCACAGTTTGATCATAAACAATCTCCAACACCTGCCAAGCCCATTAGAATAAGTGATATGCAAAATTGCTGGCTCTGAAAGTGGGTGAGCCAGAGAATTTCTTTAAGTGCTTTAATTACTGATAGAACATAATCTGCTTGTGTGTACGTAAGAGGGGAAGTTGAATAGGAAGAAAAGAAACAACCAGAGTAGAATATGAAGACATTTCAAATTAAAATTGGTAGACGACTTACCAAATCAGAGCTGGGGCTAGGACAAGGTTGTGTCCATGCAATCTCGTGAATGCCTCACATGCCCACGGGATATGTCCATCTGCAAGCACCCTGCCAGAATGAAAAGCAAGTTCAAAACAAGACATTTTGCACAATTTTATATCTATGTGAAAACAAATGCAAAACAATGTTAGTTAGATCCAAAACAGTTGAAACGAAGAGAGCGGTGTTGAATAGGCATAATGCCCAATTCACCATACTTCCAAATGCCCCCTCTCCCCAAACTCTCCCATCCAAAACAGTTGAAACGAAGAGAGCAGTGTTGAATCAGCATAATGCCCAATTCACCATCCATACTTCCAAATGCCCCCTCTCCCCAAACTCTCCCATCCATAACGTGCCTCCCAAACATAATCTTGTTCAATAACAACAAACGGATACAAAGATCTACATGAGAAACAAAATACCAATCCAAGGCAGTGTGTAAAGAGAAGATTACCGCTGCTTCCTCACAAATGAGTTCCACAAGTGCATCATTTGCTTCTCATCTTTAGTCACGTCTACAAAATCATCAAGCATCTGCAGCATAACAGATTATTCATGACAGCCTTTTCTATGGTTACATGTAGGCATTATAATTAAGTGCCTTCAAGTTACAGACCATCAAGTATCTTTACTTATTTTGGAGTAAGAATTTATTTCATCATTTCATAACTAATTACTCCATAATTGTGCTTCTACCAAATGGTGCAAAGCAATTATATTCAATAGGTCTTATTAACTTGAGAAAAGAAAAAAAATATTATTCAGTTTGTAAATTTCATTATGATTTAATATGAAATATTAAGTATATTTACCTAATGTACCATAATAATTAATCTTATCATTTCATTATTTAACTAGCTTTACCATAATTGTGATAATTACAAATGATCAATTATTTAGATATCATTTATTCCAGCATTATCGATTGAATGCCACATATCATTCGTTCCGACTTTTCATATAAAAAGCAGGAATGAATGATGTGGCATTCAATCGAGAATGCTGGAATAAATGATATATGAATGAGATATCGGATGCATATTGGCTTTTATATAAAAAGCCATAATGGATGTTATGTGGCATTCAATCGAGAATGCTGGAATAAATGATATCTGAATAGATGTCAGATGGATATTGGCTTTTATATGAAAAACCGGAAGATGTAATGTGTGTGGCACTCAAATGAAGTGCCGGAATTACTGGCAAATAATCTAGAAATTCGTGGTAATCAAAAAGGGATTACTAGAAAGGATAACATCCGAGGGAAGGATTGTTGATGGAATGATTGATGAATAAGTGAGAATAATTGACCATCCGGTGAGGATGGTCAAAGTGATGTGGACCATAGATGAGGAACCAACTGACTAATGAGTTTAATGATTGTATCATCACTCATTGAATAAATAGACACAATATCTTCTTGCATAAGAAAATTAATAATATTGACATGAAAGAATCTTTGTTTATTCGTGTCAACTGTTAATTGTATTTTTACCTTGTTGGCTAATCATTGCAAGTACTTCACATACCGGTAGGACTTGCTATTCATCAGCTTTGTTTAGTATATGTTAGGTAGATGGAAATGTAAGCTGCTTTTGAATTGTGCTAGACAGATGTCACTTTTTGTATGGAAATATGAGTTTTATTTTTAAATTGGAAGTAGTGTTGTAATGACGAGTAAAAATCATGTTTTCCACTATATGTCAGATTCTCTGTTTTGATTAATACATGTCTTAATTTCTTTAGTAATTAGTCTATATTTGATTATTTAGATATGATAAATTGATGAGTCAATTGATGGGAGTCCAGGATGATTGGACTCATGAGGTTGACTGTGTTTGTGATCTCAAGTAGTAATGTCGATAACTAAATGTTATCTTAGAGAAGAAAAAAGTACTACATTTTTTGAAAATAATATTTTTAAATGATGATAAATTAATAAGTGCTTAAACTTAATGCATCCTAAATCTTATCACTTCATAAATTCAAGAGGGACTAACTTCAGCTCAGAAAATCAATCCAATGGAAAAGGGTAACATGTATACCATATGCACAAACATGTTTCAAAATTGCATCATAAGAGTACCAAACTAGTATTAGGCAACTAAATCATTAAACATACCCTTCGGTCTTCAAAATCTGCAACATCATCATCAACTTCATCCTCACTATCCCGATCTGACATGACTTGCTCAACTGCCATTGGCTTAAGAAAACAAAATAAACATCAATTTCAAAAATGTTTCCATAGAATCTAAGTAATTCATAGATTTTCTTTTACTTTTTATATTGTAGTTAGAATTAAATTACAAAAACTAGTCAAATTCCATTAGAGTCAATGAGAACATGGAAAAAAACTAATCTGTGAGTAGCGAAGAGAACAGTACACACACACTTGAGACAGATTCAAGCATGTATGACATTGATATTCAGCAAAGCATACAGCAACATGCTTGACATTTTAGGAAAACTAAATAAAAAAAGTCAGTTTTTATGATTCCCTAAGGAATTCACCTCTATTTTTAATAATCTGCGTCAAGATAAACCACTTGATTTTGATGATTTATACTAACATGACAATAGAAAAAAATGTATGAGCATGTCTTAACTGTTAGAAGTAGACATTTTAAATAAACTCTCCTAAGACAGGTGCATGGCTAGAATCTTCAAAGGTGTCACATGCATTAAAACACTAACACAGGTATATCCAGTATGCACACTCTCACTAAAGTTTGGAATACATGACATTTGTCCATCAATAATAAATGCCAGTCACATACTTCAGAAGAAAGCCTAACATTCAATTCATTCAACAACAGGCATAGATTAAGAGTAAAGCAAATGACAAAATAGAATCGTTTATTGAAAGACGGTCATTACTCACCTGAGCTCTATGTGAGTGAAAAAATTGTCGTTTGTGAAGGAGCGTACGGCTGAAGAAAGATAATAGTTAGATTAAACCCATATTTAAGCTTCGAAAAATATTTATCAATCTGACAAATTATAAGCTTCAAGCAATAAACAATGAATAAAGTGACTACCTCAGATTAAATACATTAGAAAAGTAATTCACGCTGTGTATTACAAAACAATAAGCTGCAACCTATAGAACAATTACAATCAACAACAATACTCTGACAAGTTAGTTGGCTACTTCAAGGATACATTCACTCAATAACATTTTAATTTGAGTCACATATTACAGCCTAAAAAGTGCAACAGATAAACTGACCATGCAGCACTTCATCCTTGTTGACCAGACCTAACAAATGGAGATTCTACTACTCGTGCATTTTTCAATTGACTTTAGAATTAAGAAAGAAGATATGCTACAAGAATAAAGATGAACTGAGACTTACTTTCTCATGTCAGACCGTTCAATTGATAATTTTCTTGTCTTTGCAAATTGTAGCATGGCAGGAGGTGCAAGATTATTCCCAGGTACCAATTGAGCACATTCAGCATCAGGATATGCATGTGCTGCAGAACCTGAAACCCCCACAACATCAGCACCAGAACGATTGTGTTCTCCATACTCTCTGCTACACATGCTAGCAGTTTGCAAATCCTTCCCACCTGAGACATCAGCACTCAAATAAATAAGGTTCTCAACTAACAAACATACAATAAGAAAGTGAAGCATGCAAGCATAAGACACAGCTACAAATAACAGAATTGTAAAATTTGGCACTATGATTACACAGCATAGCATTTGATAAATCTATCGAAAATATCTCATAGTTTCATTACAATAGACCATCCAATTACTAGGTGCCCATTAGCTACATCCACTACAAACTCTGGCAAGTGTACAAAAAATGCCACTTGCTCCTTCATTTCCTTCCCAAAGCAAAACCTTGCAGCAGGAATAAAGATAGATAACGAAGTCCTACAATGAATCAAATGGCTCTGTTTTATTACACCCACCCTATGCTTTCCCAAATTATGTTTTTGGCCAAAAGAATAATGCTTTGAAATGTGTCCTCTATCCAGTACCTATTATGGAAGAAAGAGGTGACAAATTTTGAAGTTGTGAAGAGCAAAAAAACAATTTTTTTTCTGCCAGGCTAAGTGCAGGGAGCTGTCATTTTTATGTATTTATTGTTCATCAAGATTCCTAATCATGACAACAAAAAATAAAAAATCTGGCAGATTATGCATTAAGCCATTGTCTAAATATTTCCATAGATTTCGTTACAAGGATGCCATTCATCAGCAAAATTCATGTACATAAGTAGAAAGCACATACCACCAATCTTGTCAAGCAGCTCACCAGCTCCCTGTTGCCTGCTCAGAGTCTTGTCAAGTACATTCTTTGCCTTTTGAACAAGTTTCTTGGGTCTTTTGCGCTTTGGTTTCTTTGAGCTATGGGTAAATATGGACAGACCCATTTCAGTCCATGGTATTGTAATATATCAACAAAATTGACAGAAGATGAATCAATTTATTACTTCAAGCAAGACAAATCTAAGACTTACCAAAAGAAGAAGGTTTGTTGTTTTGGATCAATACCATCTGCAACAATCTGAATAAAAAGAAATTGGCATATGAATTCCAAAAAAAATAAATAGGATATATACCGTGCTTTGTACCTCACATGGATGCCAAGCATTTTCCCCAAATTGCATATTTAGCAGTTCACATAGACCACTTAATTTTTCCCATAGTTTTTACTTGACTTATATATATATGGAATAAAGTCAACAATGACAGAAATTTTCCTATCAGCCTTAATAATGATAAACTCAGAAACTCGCCTATCATCCAGCAAATCATATAATTTCCAATATTTATGCTCTAAAGCAGACAAATCCCTGAAAGCTTTCAAGGTAATGTAAACAACGTAATGTGTATGTTTGTATTCTCTTTTTATTTTAGTGTTTCATTTTACATGGCATTCTATTAAGCATCATGAGAATCTCCTTCCAGCAAATCATAAAATTTCCAGTATTTATATGTTTATGAGACACTAAACTAAACGATGCTCTAAAGCTCTTAATAAGGAAGCAATATATTTATGTATATGTTCGCTTTTAAGTTTTCTGTTTAAAACAAGCAATATTACCCTTTCTTTGTTTTGCTTTATTTCACATGAAAAATTCATAATAGGAGCATAAAGACCAACTGGATATGGTAAATGCTTGTTGACTTTGTAACTTGAAAAAATAACATATATAGGACAAATAAAAGTTCAAATATGAACTGTTGTTATTGCAGATTGGAAGAGACAATAAAATGCCAAGAAGAATTTATTATAGGAGGAATTATTCTAACCTCAGATCTCCAAATATCAGTTTTCACAAATATATTTACAGCTTGAAATTCTTCCGTTATCTGCAAGACATACACGGGAATAGTCATTATAGTACAAAATATGTAAAGAACTGAATTCAAACGTAAAGAACTGAATTCACCCAAGATTCCTGTAGTTTACCAACCCAAAATTCAAAGTTGAAGAGATCATGTGATGAGGGCAAGTGATATCTCAGACCCTAAGGAGCCAAAAAAAAAAAATTATATGGAACTCAACATAAGAACTCAGCCTGAAAGAAAGACAGTCATGGTTTTGTTTTCATCACAAGGAACAAAAGGATATCAGGAAAACCTCCAACCTTGAAGCTTGCACATTTTACCAAGCAGAATGGGCAGGAAAAGTCTTCAGTTACTGCGAGTTAGACATCCAACACGTTATAGAAGAAGAGGAAAAGGAGCTTACAGATCCAGAAACCCAAGAAAAAACTTAAAGTGCAGAGACCCATCAATAACAATTGAACGAATATCTACTATCAAGGAATTGAAGAGTTCAAAAGGAAAAATCTGTTCTCTTCAAGATTGAAGCTGTTATAAGTTCTTCCATCTAAGCCAAAATGTGAACCCATAACACATTAAAATGCATTAAAACAAAACAAAGAAAAGAAAATTAATTTTACCTTCAGTTTTCTGCAACTTATTATTGTAATACCTATAGTTGAAAATCACATTTCCTGCCCTCAACCTACATAATACAAGAAGTGAAAATGTTTTATCATACTCATATAGGAAAACAAAGAATTCTCAAATCAGGACCAGTGCAATAAAGAAAAACAATATCAATTGAAAAGTGTTTGATGCTAGGATGTACAAGAGAGATTACCGAATGATATGAGATAACGATGAAGAAGAAATGTCACCACAGGTGTATGAATGATAAGAAGATTTTTCCTTAGCCCCAACCTCTTCTGCAGAAACGTTGACTTGCAGCTGTGATGTATTCTTTGGTAAATACAAACAACCAAAATACATACTTCTGTCAGAAAAGAAACATCTAGCAGTAGATATAATAAATGAATTTGAATTTATCCAACTAAAAGACTTTTGAGAACAGAACAAACCACAGTTTCAGAATTAAATGGAATTTGAATTAAAACACAGTTGTCCTCGGTCAAACAAGTCAACTGCAAGAAGAGAAACACAAAAATAAACACTCTTAAATCTCAAAATACAAATGGAATCTGATTAGTCCTTGAAAATCAGACTGCACAAAACAAATAAATCACACGCTTAAATTATTCAGGTCAAGTAATGTTCCCGGTCATGAGGCTGCCCAAGAAGATGCTAATGTCAGCTTCCAGCCATCACTATTTAATCATACAGCAGAAAATGTAAAGCATTTCTACAGCTGAGAACAGCATGGAAAGTGGAAAGTCTACAGGTCTATGTCAAACTTCGTGAAAGCATGCAAGAACACCAGCAGTTAGTAGCTTCTTTACACAGGCCATTTGGCAGAGGATAAAGGAGCAACACCACTTGGTCTGTCAGAGTGATGTGGTGGTGATAAGACCATGGCTAATTTTGTTCTTTGAATAACGAAATCAAACAAAAAAATCAGGCTTAACCCATGACATTGTGTTATAGGCAATGATTAGACCTATATTGTGATAGCGTTTGTAAACTAAGATGAATCAGGTCCAGCCTCTCTAATGGGTAATATTGTGGAGTCAGTTAGGATGGAGTCTCCTTATTAAAACATCATGGGTTTAAGAAAAATATGAAAAAATAATTAGCTAACCAGGAGCTAAAGTGCTTTACCTTCAAGAAGCAAGCATTCATGTCAACAGGAGATGTCACCTCCACTCGTTGTCCCAAACCCAAATTTGGTGACTTCTCCCAAAAATTACACAGCGAGTCTAATGGTATCTTCCCCAATAGACAGCATCCTCCAACATTTTCTGCCATGTACAAGCAATATTTCAAATTGAAAAACTGGATTTCACGATGCAAAAAGACAACTATTAGAAAAAAGAAAAGGGCAATTAAAACCCCATCAGCAAGGCCCAGATTGTGATAATGAGCTGTTTGACATGGCATTTTGTCATTACATTGTCTGGTTTATTGCTTTTTTTCTCCATGTAGAATAGAAAGAAAAAATTTTGAACCTTAGAAACATCTATAGTAATTTCTTGGCAACAAAAAATTACAAACAGACCAATTACAAGAAAATAGTATAGCATGCATTTGAAACACTTTCCACGTGACATCATATAAGAAGTAGTTAAGGAACCAAAGCATATCTCACATGGAAACAATTCCATACCCAAATGACCGTTGGTTAAATCAATTCCACGCATAGAACTTTGGGCCCCAGCTGCCAAAAATAACAATGACAGTGAGACCAAATATTCTTATATGGCAGATAAGTTCTCAAGTACCAACCAAACATATGAATGCATACCAAAGCTGACAAGCAAGACATACAGTGAGCCAGATTTGACCTCTGATGCTAGCTTATTCATCTCAGGGAGAACAAAATTTGTTTGCGCTTGAGTACTGCCCTCGACTCCAGCAAAGTTGGTCAAAACACACGGTCGACTAAAGTGATATACTGCAGAATACTTTATAGCAGGGTACAAAAGCAAAGGTGGAACATTACAAA
>Ga0325400_1004974_pt1 | contig 12420 bp, 12 predicted proteins | sample PopdelMetagenome_2_FD_205662 | JGI IMG/M metagenome (GOLD analysis project Ga0325400, IMG submission 205662) | Populus deltoides microbial communities from Bellville, Georgia, United States - Xylem-PdKOR-R1 | ecosystem: Host-associated > Plants > Phyllosphere > Stem > Wood/Secondary xylem...
ACACCGGTGGTACAGGCGCCCCCGCATTGAACGGACCCACCCCATGCCTTTGGTTCGATTGACCCTTCGGTGACACCCCCCGGACAGATCGCGGCGGATGCTGCGCAGCCCGATACCCCCATTCACGACCAGCATGGCCGCAGCGGGCTGGGCAAGCTCGCGCTGGGGGCCGTCGGCGTCGTCTATGGCGATATCGGCACCAGCCCGCTCTATGCGATGAAGGAGGTGTTCGTCGGGCACCACCCGCTGGCGGTGGACCGGCTGCACATCCTGGGCGTGCTCAGCCTGATCTTCTGGTCGCTGACGCTGATCGTCACGCTCAAATACGTGCTGACGGTGCTGCGCGCCGACAACAACGGCGAGGGCGGCAGCCTGGCGCTGCTGGCGCTGATCCAGCGGCGCTCGGGCACCGGCAAGCGCTGGGGACCGAGCCTGGTCGTGTTGGGGGTGCTCGCCACCGCGCTGTTCTTCGGCGACTGCATGATAACGCCCGCCATATCCGTCCTGTCGGCGGTGGAGGGGCTGGCGACAGTCGAGCAGGGGTTCGACGCATTCGTGATCCCGATCGCGGTCGGCATCCTGGTCGGGCTGTTCTATATCCAGTCCACGGGCACGGCGCGGGTCGGCAAGCTGTTCGCGCCGGTGATGGTGGTGTATTTCGTGGTGCTGGCGGTGCTGGGCGTCGTCAACATCGTCGCCCGGCCCGAGGTGATCGGCGCGCTCGACCCGCGCTGGGCGATGCGGTTCTTCGCCAACGATCCCGAACTGGGGTTCCTGGCGTTGGGATCGGTGGTGCTGGCGGTGACGGGCGCGGAGGCGCTGTATGCCGACATGGGGCATTTCGGGCGGCGGCCGATCTCGATCGCGTGGCTGTATTTCGTGTTCCCGGCGCTGATGCTCAACTATCTGGGGCAGGGCGCGCTGCTGCTCGGCACGCCCGAGGCCGCGCAGAACCCGTTCTTCCTGATGGCGAGCGAGGACTGGCGGTTGCCGCTGGTGATCCTGTCGACGATGGCAACGGTGATCGCGAGCCAGGCGGTCATCACCGGCGCGTTCTCGGTGGTGCAGCAGGCGGTGCAGCTGGGGCTGATGCCGCGTATCCGGATCGAGCATACCAGCGCCACCGAGGCCGGGCAGATCTATATCCCGATCATCAACTGGGCGCTGATGACGATGGTGCTGCTGCTGATCCTGGGCTTTCGCGAATCGTCGAACCTCGCCGCGGCCTATGGTATCGCGGTGACGGGGACGATGTTCATCTCGACGTTGATGGTCGGCGTGCTGATCCGGCGGGTTTGGCAGTGGCCGCTGGCCGCGGTGATCGTGTTCGAGGGCGTGTTCCTGACAGTGGACGGCACTTACTTCGCGTCCAACGTCACCAAGATCCCCGATGGCGGCTGGTTCCCGCTGCTGGTCGCGGTGGTGGTGTTCATCCTGCTGACCACCTGGTCCAAGGGGCGGCAGCTGATGATCGACCGCCTCCGCGAGGAGGCGATGCCGATGAAGATCTTCATCGACTCGGCCGCGTCCTCCGCCGCCCGCGTGGCGGGGACGGCTGTGTTCATGACCTCCACCCCCGATGGGGTGCCGCACGCGCTGCTCCACAACCTCAAGCACAACAAGGTGCTGCACGAGCGCATCATCCTGTTGACGGTGAAGGTCGCCGACCAGCCCTATTGGCCCGATGACGAGCGGGTGAGCGTTACCGACTTGGGCGAAGGGTTCCAGCGCGCGGTGCTGAAGTTCGGGTTCATGGAGGAGGCCAACGTGCCCGCCGCGCTCAAGCTCGCCAAGGGAACGTGCGGCGAGATGCGGACGATGGACACCAGCTTCTTCCTGTCGCGCCAGACGCTGATCGCGTCCGAGCGGCCGGGGATGATGTTGTGGCGCGAGCACCTGTTCAGCTGGATGCTGCGCAATGCGGAATCGGCGATGGAATTCTTCCGGTTGCCGACCAACCGGGTGGTCGAGCTGGGATCGCAGGTCGAGATTTGACGGAGCCTCGGCCGATCTTGGCCCCGATCATCGTCTCGGCGCTGTTCGGGCGGGCGGATCAGGGGTGGTTCGACGCGGAACGGGCGGCGCACTTTCCCCCTGAGCGCAACCAGCTGGCGGCGCACCTGACGCTGTTCCATCACCTGCCGCCGTCCGTCGCCGACGAGTTGAAACATCGACTGGCCGAGGAGACGCGCGGGGTGCAAGCGCCCGAGGCGCGCGTGCGCGGGGCCATGTCGCTGGGGCGGGGGGTGGCGTACCGGATCGATTCGCCCGAGCTGGTCGCCATCCGGGCGCGGCTGGCGGAGGCGTTCGCAGGGCTGTTGACGCCGCAGGATGCGGGCGGGTGGCGGCCGCACGTGACGATCCAGAACAAGGTTCAGCCCGCGGCGGCCCGGGTGCTGCTCGCGCAGATCGAGCGCGACTTCCGGCCGCGCGCGGTGGAGATCGCGGGGGTGGCGACGTGGTGGTACCGGGGCGGGCCTTGGGAGCCGCTGTCGCGTCACATGTTCGCTTGACCGCCCCGACACCCCTCCATATAGGCGCGGCTCGCGAGTGGTTCCCCCCTTCCAGCAAGGGCGCGGCGGAGTAGCTCAGCTGGTTAGAGCACGGGAATCATAATCCTGGGGTCGGGGGTTCAAGTCCCTCCTCCGCTACCACTCGCGACGTTTTGCGGCCTGGGGCGTTGACCCCGTACAGGAGGCCAGCATGACCGATCCCACCCCGTTGCACACCGACGATGTTCCGCTCGCGCCTATGGACGGGTCGCCTGACGAGACGGTGCCGACCGAGGACATGCCGGAGGACGCGGACAGCGCGGCGCATCCGAGCTGAACGCGGGGTAATCACCCTCACCCTTCGCCGCTCCCTCTCCCGGTGGGGGAGGGATTCAGCCGAACACGCCGTGTGGGTCGTGCATGGCGAGCATCGCGTCGGGGCGGGCGAGGGCGACCAGGGTCAGGCCGTGGGTGCGAGCGTGGTCGATCGCCATGCTGGTGGGGGCGGAGACGCCCGCCAGCAGCGGCGTGCCCGCGACCAGCGCCTTGTCGACCATCTCGAAGCTGAGACGCGAGGTGACGAGGATGAAGCCGCCGAGCGGCACGCCCGAGCCGATCAGCTTGTCGAGCGCGTTGTGGCGGCCGACATCCTCGTACGCGGCGAGGATCGCGCCTTCGGCGGTGCACGCGGCGGCGGCGTGGACCGCGCCGGTGGCGGCGTTGAGGGGCTGGTGGTCGCGTAACGAAGCCAGCGCGGTGAAGAGGGCGGTGGCCGAGGTTGCGGGCTTCGGCGGAGTCTTGAGGACGGGGCGGCGGAGCTGTTCGAGCCCGGCGATGCCGCAGAGCCCGCAGCTGGCGTCGCTGGCGCGGTGACGGACGCGGTCGTGGATCCGGCCCCGGCAGCGATCGGATAGGGCGATGCGGACGATCCAGCCGGACTCGGCCTGGAACGGGGCGACGTCGAGGATATCGGCGGGGGTGTCGGCGAGGCGTTCGGTGAGCGCGAAGCCGGTGGCAAAGGCTTCGAGGTCGGCAGGGGTGGCCATCATGACGGCGTAGCCGATGCCGTCGACCTCGATCGCGACCGGGGCTTCGGTGGCGATCGTGCGGGTGCCGGGGGTGGCCGAGGTTGGGTAGAGGGTAGTTGCCTCGTACGCCGTTGCCGTCATGCCCGCGCAGGCGGGCATCCCGCTTCTTCTTTAGACGCCGGTAAGAAGCGGGACCCCCGCCTGCGCGGGGGTGACGGGAAGGTTTGGGGGGAGGTCACAGCGCCGCCAGATCCTCGCGGGTGTTGACGTTGGGAAGGGGGACGCCGGCGCCGATCGGGATGGCGCCGACCGCGCGGACCCAGCGGCGGACCGAGCGGTCGGGAGCGGATTCTATGTGCGCGAGGAGGTGCGCTCCGAGCGCGGCGGGCCAGTGGCCGAGGACGGGGGCGTCGGTGCAGTAGCTTGGAGCGCGGCGGACCAGCGCGTCGATGAGGCCGTCGGGTAGGCGCGGCATGTCGCAGCCGACGGTCAGGACCGCGTCGAAGCCGTGGCTGGCGGCGTGGTCGAGCGCGGCGGCGATCCCGCCGAGCGGGCCCAGATGCGGGCGGGGCAGGTCGGGCAGGTCGGGGCCGCCGACCAGGACCGTCGCCGCGACGAAGGGGGCGATCAGCGCGCGGGCGTGCTCGGCCAGCGCGCGGCCGTCGTGGAGCGCCTGCGCCTTGTCCGAGCCGAAGCGCGACGAGCGGCCGCCGATCAGGACGGCTCCCAAGATGCGGGTCATGCCGTGCGTATCCGGACGGGGACCGTCTTGCCGGCGGGGACGTGGCTTTCGAGCGCGTGGTGCTCGACGGGGATCAGGATGTTGAGCTCCGGGTAATAGCCGCCGATGCAGCCGGCGGGGATGTTGTATTCGACCACGCGCAGCCCCTCCACGACGCGATCGACGCCATCGTCGGCATCCGATTCGAGCGCGATCGTGTCGCCGTCCTTCAAGCCCAGCGCGGCGATGTCGTCCTTGTTCATCATCGCGACCTGCCGCGTGCCACGGATGCCGCGGAAGCGGTCGTCATAGCCGTAGACGGTGGTGTTGAACTGGTCGTTCGAGCGCAGGGTGACGAGGCGGTAGCGTCCTTCCTTGTCGGCGAAGCCGGCGGAGTTGAGTGCGCGCGGCACGTTGAACTCGGCGCGGCCGCTTTCCGTCTCCCACTTGCGATGCGAGGCGGGGTTGCCCTTCCAGAAGCCGCCGGGCTGGAACATGCGCTCGTCGAAGTTGGCGAACTTGTCGGGATAGCAGTTCTCGATCGCATTGCGGATCAGCGAGTAGTTGCCGACCCATTTGGTCCAGGGGACGTTGACGTTCTCCGGCAGCACGGCCATCGCGATGCCGGCGACGATCGCGGGTTCGGACAGGAGGTGGCGCGAGGCCGGCGTTGCCTTGCCGACCGAGCCGTAGATGTGGCTGAACGAATCCTCCATCGACACCGCCTGGCGACCGGTTTCCTGCCAGTCCTCCTCCGAGCGGCCGAGGCAGGGCAGGACCCAGGTGTCGCCCGCGGCGGGGGTAAGCTGCGACTTGTTGAGCTTGGTCGCGATGTGGACCTGGAAGGGGAGGCGCGCCCACGCCTCCTTCATCTTGCCGTACTCGGGGGCGGCGCGAAGGAAATTGCCGCCGAGCTGGACGAAGCCGTCGCAGGTGCCGGCGATGATGTGGCGGCAGCTTTCGACGGTGTCCCAGCCCTTTTCGGAGGGCGGGTCGAACTCGAACAGCTGTTTCAGGCGATCGACGGGGACCAGCTCGGTCTTCTCGGTGATGCCGACGGTGCGCTGGCCCTGGACGTTGCTGTGCCCGCGAACCGGCCCCGGCCCCGCGCCCTCGCGGCCGATGTTGCCGCGCAGGAGCAGGAAGTTGACCAGCATGTACAGGCTGTCCATCCCGTAGCGATGCTGGGTGATGCCCATGCCGTAGACGCAAATGACCTTCTTCGCAGTCATGTAGACCCGGGCGGCGTCCTCGATCGCCTGGCGGGTCAGGCCGCTCTCGCGGACGATGTCATCCCAGTCGGCGTTGCGGCAGAAGGTCGCGAATTCATCGAAGCGGACGGTGTGCTGTTCGACGAAGTGCCAGTCGACGATGCGTTCGCCGCCGGTTTCCTGCGCGCGGTCGTCGGCCTCGATCACGAGCTTGCAGATGCCGAGCAGCGCGGAGATGTCGCCGCCGGCGCGGACCTGATGGTACTGGGTGGAGATCTGGGTCGGCTTCTTGAGGCCGGCCATCTGGAGCGGGTTCTGGGGATCGGTGAACGTCTCCCACCCGCGTTCGCGCAGCGGATTAAAGGTGACGATCTCGACCCCGCGGTCGCGGCACTCCTTGAGCGTGTGGAGCATCCGGGGGCTGTTGGTGCCGACGTTCTGGCCGAAGCAGAAGATCGCGTCACACTTGTCGTAATCGTGCAGCTGGATCGTCGCCACGGGGGAGCCGGTGGCGTTCTTCAGCCCGACCGAGGTGGTCTCGTGGCACATGTTCGACGAATCGGGCAGGTTCTGCTGCCCCCACATCCGCGCGAACAGTCCCCACATGAACGACGTCTCGAGGCTGGCGCGGCCGGAGGAATAAAGGACGACCTTTTTCGGGTCCGCCGCCTTCATCGCCGCGCCGATGCCGGTGAACGCCTCGTCCCAGCTGACCGCGACATATTTGTCGGTGGCGCGGTCGTACTTCATCGGATGGGTGAGGCGGCCGGCCTGTTCGAGGTCGTAGTCCGCCCAGCCGTCGAGCTCGGACACGGTGTGGCGTTCGAAGAAGGCGGGGGTGACTCGCTCGCGGGTCAGTTCCCACGCGGTCGCCTTGGCCCCGTTCTCGCAGAACTCGGCGATGTGTGGCTTGTCGGGCTTTCCCCAGGCGCAGGACACGCACATGAAGCCTTCGGGCTTGTTCTGGCGGCGCAGCGTGTCGAGCACGTCGGGGCCGAGCGACTCCTTGGGGACGACCTTGGCCATGCCCTTCATCGATCCCCAGCCGCCGGCGGGGCTGGTGTAGTTCGTGATTTCTACGTCTTCGTGGTGGTCGTCGTGCATCGCCGGGTCTCCGCTCAGGCGCCTCAACGAAGCGGCGCGGGGGCGGTGCCGCGTCGGCGGTTCAAAATCGACGCGCCACCGCCTAGGTTAAAGCGATTTTTCCAGCAGGACCTGTTCATGACCACTCATTCGACCCGCATGCTCATCCTTGGCTCGGGCCCCGCGGGACTGTCCGCGGCGATCTATGGCGCGCGGGCGGGGATGCGGCCAATCGTCGTGCAGGGGATCCAGCCGGGCGGGCAGCTGACCACCACGACCGATGTCGAGAACTATCCGGGGTTCGCGGACGTGATCCAGGGGCCGTGGCTGATGGAGCAGATGACCAGGCAGGCCGAGCATGTCGGCACGACGATGATGTGGGACACGATCACCGGCATCGACCTGTCGCAGCGGCCGTTCCGCCTGACCGGGGACAGCGGCGACGTGTACGAGGGCGAGGTGCTGGTGATCGCGACGGGCGCGCAGGCTAAGTGGCTGGGGCTGCCGAGCGAGGAGGCGATGAAGGGCAAGGGTGTGTCGGCATGTGCGACGTGCGACGGGTTCTTCTATCGCGGCAAGAAGGTGGCGGTGATCGGCGGGGGTAACACTGCTGTCGAGGAAGCGCTGTACCTCACCAACCATTCGCCCGACGTGACGCTGATTCACCGTCGCGACACCCTGCGCGCCGAGCGCATCCTGCAGGAGCGGCTGCGGGCGCATCCGGGGATCACCGTGCTGTGGAACAAGGAGGTGGCGGAGTTCGTCGACGGGGGTGGCACCGCGGGGCTGGTGGCGCTGGACCTGCGTGACACCGTGACCGGCGAGGCGAGCCGGATCGACGTGGAGGGCGGGTTCGTCGCGATCGGGCATTCGCCGGCGACCGAGCTGTTCCGGGGGCATCTGGAGCTGGACGAGGATGGATACCTCGCCCTCGAGACGGGGTCGACGCGGACCAGCGTGCCCGGCGTGTTCGCCTGCGGCGACGTCGCGGACAAGGTGTACCGGCAGGCGGTGACCGCGGCGGGGACGGGGTGCATGGCGGCGCTGGATGCCGAGCGCTTCCTGGCGCATGCCGCCTTCGAGAGCGACGCGGCGGCCAGCGCCGAGCCAGCCCGGGAGAAGGAGCTGCCCGAAGCTACGTGGTGAGGGCGGCCCCCCCAATCGCGGACAGAATCGCGTCGGCGAGCGCCTCGCCGACGTCGGCGAAGCTGTGCGAGGCGGTAGCGAGGGTGGTCGCGGGCAGGCGCGGGCAGGCGGCGGCGAACTGCTGCGCGGTGCGATCGCTGCCTGCGAGGATGACCGTGGTGGGCAGGCCGGTCGCGGCGTAGCGGGTCGCGAGCGGTGGTGCGGAGGGGCGTGAGACGCTGCGGCGCAGGCCGGCGGCGAGCTTGCGGAGGTTGACGCTTGCCCAATCGCGAGGGCTGGCGAGGCGGCGGAGGTAGTGGCGGCGGACCGTTGCGGGGGGTGGCAGCGGATCGTCGGACAGCCAAGGGTTGGTGAGGATCAGTGCATCGAGCCCGGCGTCGCGGCCGAACAGGGCCAAGGCGGCGGCGGCGTCGCAGTTGCCGAGACCGACGATACGGGTGAGCTGCGGCTGTTCGCGGTGGAAGGTGGCGGCGGCGGCGGCGATGTCGGGTCCGCTTGACGGGTAGCCGTGGTTCTCGCCGGAGCTGTCGCCGACGCCTCGGCGGTCGTAGCGGAACACGGGGGTGCCCGCCGTCGCGAGCGCCTGGGCGAGGGTTGCCATGCCTCGGTGCGCGCCGGCGCGGACCTCGTTGCCGCCGGACACGATGAGCAGGCCGGTGATCCCTGTGGCCGGATCGAGGGTGCCGAGGAGCTGTTCGTCCTCGCAACGGAAGGCGATCACGCTTCGCATCGTGCGATCCAGGCGGCGATGTCGTCGGCGAGGAGCGCGGCGAGTTCGGGGTCGTGGCCGGGCTCGGCGGCGCGCCAGGGCGGGAAGGCGGCGATAGACCTATCCGTGTGCTCCCGCGAAGGCGGGTGTCCAGCCTGGCCTCCCGCCTTCGCGGGAGCATAAGCGGGAGGGGAGCTTAGCGTGACGACCCGGTGCCGCGGGGCCGACCGGATCGAGGATGCCGCCTCCAGTTCGGCCAGCATGTCGGGTGCGACCACATTGCCCGCGAAGGTGACGGGGGCAGGGCTTGCGAGCACGGCCTCGCGGTTGATGCGCTCGCCAGCGGCGGCGCGGAGGCGGAGAAGCGCGGCAATCACTTCGGCACCGGTCATCGGCGACAGATGCCATCGGCCGGCGAGCGGGGAGGCTGCATCGATCAGCGCACCCGAGCGGATGCCGAGCGCGTACACCGGGTGCCGGCCAAGTTGGCCGACCAGAGCTGCATAGGCGTCGCGCATCGCCGACAGCCGGGTTGCGGCGGTTGCGACGTGGCTGTCGCCGGTGCCGGGCAGATCGGGTAGCACGCCCGCGATGCCTCGGGCCGCAAGGTCGCGGAGGATCGTGACGACCAGATGCCGCGTGCGGTTCGATTCCTCAAACAACGGCAACGCCGCGACCATCACCGGGCCATCGTCCGGGCCGAAGCGGAGCAGCGCCTCGCGGCCGCCCGCCCATTCGTACCAGCCGGGGCGGGCCTCCGCCGTCAGGGCGCTCCAGTTCAGGTTAGGGCCTTGTTGGCCGCGAAGGTGGTGAGCGCGCCGAAGGTTTCGAGCATCTCGCCCGAAACCTCGTCGTCCTCGATCAGGATGCCAAGACGGTCCTCCAGTTCGGTGAGGACGCCCGCGACCGCCATCGAATCGAGTTCGGGTAAGGAGCCGAACAGCGGGGTCTCGGGGCGGAACGTGTCGACGCGCTCGCGCGAGAGGCCGAGCGTGTCGGCAAGGACCGCGCGGATGGCGTTCTCGATCTCTGGCGTGCCTTCGAACTGCAAGCGACGGTTCCTGTAATTGCGTGGGGCGGGCGTAGCGGCTGGGGGTCCAAACGGCAACGGCTCCGCGCTATGGGGTGGTGATGACGCCGCCCGATCCCTTGCCGTACCCGGTCGATCACCTGTTGCGGGGCGCGCCCGACGCGGTCGCGCTGGTCGATCGGGAGGGCGTGATGACCTTTGCCGAGGCCGGGGCGGCGGTGGCGGCGATGGCGGGGGCGCTGTCGCACCTGGCGGCGGGCGAGCGGGTGGCGACGTGGCTGCCCAAGACGCGGGTCGCGTGCCTGATGCCGCTGGCGGCAGCGCGGGCGGGGCTGGTGCATGTGCCGGTCAACCCGGTGCTCAAGCGGGCGCAGGTCGCGCATATCCTGCACGACAGCGGGGCAGCGGCGCTGGTGACTCAGGCCGGCCGGGCGGCAACGTTGGCGGCGGGAGATGTGCCGGCGGGGTGTGCGGTGGTGGAGGAGGGGGTGCTGCCGCTCGCGGGCGGGGGGCCGGGGCGGTCGGCAAGCGATCCGGCGTCGCTGGCGGCGATCCTGTACACCTCCGGATCGACGGGGCGGCCCAAGGGGGTGATGCTGAGCCACGCCAATCTGTGGCTGGGGGCGGTGTCGGTCGCGCATTACCTGAAGCTGGCGCCTGCGGACCGGGTGCTGGGTGTGCTGCCGCTGAGCTTCGATTATGGGCAGAACCAGTTGTTCTCGACGTGGATAGCGGGGGGAAGCGTCGCGCCGTTCGACTATCTGTTCGCGCGCGACGTGGTGACGGCGGTGGAGCGGACCGGGGCGACGACGCTGGCGGGGGTGCCGCCGTTGTGGGTGCAGCTGCTGGAGGCGAAGTGGCCCGAGGCGGTGGCGGGGCGATTGCGGCGGCTGACCAATTCGGGCGGGGCGTTGACCCCGCGGCTGGTGCGGGCGTTGCGCGAGCGGTTCCCCCATGCGGACCTGTATCCGATGTACGGGCTGACCGAGGCGTTCCGGTCAACGTATCTGCCGCCCGAGCTGGTCGACGCGCATCCCGAAGCGATCGGGCGGGCGATCCCGTTCGCGGAGGTCGCGGCGGTGCGGGCGGACGGGACGCGCGCGGCGGCGGGGGAGCCGGGGGAGCTGGTCCATGCCGGACCGCTGGTGGCGGGGGGCTATTGGCGCGATCCCGAGCGGAGCGCGGCGCGGTTTCGGCCCGCCCCGGCGTGGATGGCGAGCGGGGAAATGGCGGTGTGGTCGGGCGACACGGTGACTCAAGGGGCGGACGGGTTGTTCCGCTTCGTGGGGCGTGACGACGAGATGATAAAGTCGGCGGGCAACCGGATCAGTCCCGCCGAGGTCGAGGAGGCGGCGGTCGGCGCGGAGGCGGCGGAGGCGGTCGCGGTGGGGGTGGCGGACGCGCGGCTGGGGCAGGCGATCGTGCTGGTGCTGGCGGGGGACCCGGCGGGCGAGGCGGGGGTGCGGGCACGGTTGAAGCGCGAGCTGCCCGCGTTCATGCAGCCGGCGCGGATCGTGTGGCTGGCGGCGTTGCCGCGGAACGCGAACGGGAAGCTGGATCGCGCAGGGATCGCGGCGATGGGGCGGGGGTGAGATCCTAATTTGGTCATGCCGGACTTGTTCCGGCATCCAGGGTTCCGCATGCCAACCGGCCGTTGTGCTTGCGGAGCCATGGACCCCGGCGCAAGGCCGGGGTGACGGAGGTACTATGGTGAAGCCGATGGGGCCTTTGCCGCCCGAGTTTGTGGGGCAGGCGGGGGAGCTGGTCGTGGCTGGGCGGTCGGCGTCCGACTGGGCGGAGGCGGGGACGCCGGTGTTCGTGTATGATGCCGCCATCGTCTCGACGCGGGTGGCGCGGTTTCGGGGAGCTTTCCCGAACGTCGACCTGCATTATGCGATCAAGGCCAATCCGTTGCCGGCGCTGCTGTCGGCGATCGCGCCGCTGGTGGACGGGTTGGACGTCGCATCGCGCGGGGAGGCGATGCTTGCGCTGGCGGTCAAGTCGGCGGGGGCGATCAGCTTTGCGGGGCCGGGCAAGCGCGACGAAGAGCTCGGCTTCGCGATCGGGGCCGGGGTGACGATCAACCTCGAATCGGAGGGCGAGGCGGATCGGGCGCTGGGCATCGCCGAGCGGTTGGGGGTGGTGCCGCGGCTGGCGGTGCGGGTGAACCCGGACGTGGAGCTGCGCGGGTCGGGGATGCGGATGGGGGGGCGGCCGTCGCCCTTCGGGGTCGATGCGGCGCGGGTGGCGGCGCTGGTGCAAAGGCTGGTGGCGGCGGGGGCGGACTGGCGGGGGTTCCACATCTATGCCGGTAGCCAGGCGCTGGACGCCGGGGCGATCGTCGAGACCCAGGCGGCGACGCTGGCGCTCGCGGAGCGGCTGGCGGAAGAAGCCGGCTGGATGCCGCCGCTGGTCAACCTGGGCGGCGGGTTCGGGGTGCCGTATTTCGCGGGCGACACGCCGGTCGATGTCGAGGCGATCGGGGCGGCGCTGGCCGAAGGTATCGCCGGGAGCGCGCTGACCGTGGCGGGGACGCGCTATGCGATCGAGCTGGGGCGGTGGCTGGTGGCGGAGGCGGGGGTCTACCTGACCCGCGTCGTCGACGTGAAGGAGAGCGGGGGGGAACGGTTCGTGGTGTGCGACGGGGGACTCAACCACCAACTCGCGGCGACGGGGAACTTCGGGACGGTGGTGCGGCGGAACTATCCGCTTAGCGTCGCGGGGCGGATGGGGGCGGCTGCGGCGGAGCCGGTGACGGTGGTGGGGCCGTTATGTACGCCGTTGGACCGGCTGGGTGATAAGGTATCGCTGCCGGCGGTCATGCCCGGTAACCTGATCGCCGTTTTTCTGGCGGGGGCGTATGGGGCGAGTGCGAGTCCGGCGGGCTTCCTGGGGCATCCGGCGGCTCGGGAGGTGGTGGCGGGGTAACTTCGTCCTTTGTGTCCCCGCGAAGGCGGGGACCCAGACTGGGCTCCCGCCTTCGCGGGAGCACAAGAAGGG
>Ga0325400_1004979_pt1 | contig 12416 bp, 13 predicted proteins | sample PopdelMetagenome_2_FD_205662 | JGI IMG/M metagenome (GOLD analysis project Ga0325400, IMG submission 205662) | Populus deltoides microbial communities from Bellville, Georgia, United States - Xylem-PdKOR-R1 | ecosystem: Host-associated > Plants > Phyllosphere > Stem > Wood/Secondary xylem...
CGAAGCCGCCGCGCGCGACCATGGCCGCGAGTCGCGGATCGGCGGCGGCGGGGGTGAAGGCGGCGGGCGCACGGGGCGGCGCGGCCCGGCGCACCGCGCGGGCGGGCTCGCTGGCGCCGAACGCGGGCGCGACGAGCGCACCGGCGGCGACGATCGCCCCCAGCACCGCTCCAGCCGCTGCCCGCCGCATCAACACCCGTCACCACCCCCAAAAAGGTCAGCCTTCCAGCGAGGCTGCCAAAGCCGCGTAGCATGATTCGATCCGCCGCAACCTGCGCAGCGGCGCGGCACCGCCGGTTTTCGCGCGAGTGTTGCGCGATCGGCACACAGCAGGGCGGCCATCTAGGGGGGGCGCGCGCAGGCAGGGCATCGCGGGGGCGCGCTTGCCGGGGCAGGGGCGCGCCTGTAAGGCCGCATCATTCTCCCGAGACAGGAAATCCCGCCCATGGTCCGCCCCGCTTTGGCCCTGTTGGCCCCCGTTCTCATGGTGGCCCTGCCGCTTGCGGCGTGCAGCTCGGGTGGCGGGCGCCCCAGCGCGGACCTGGCCGCGTCCAAGGTCACCACGATCGGGGTCAATTCCTACCTGTGGCGCGCGAGCCTGGACACGCTGAGCTTCATGCCGCTGGTCCAGACCGATTCGAACGGCGGCGTCATCGTCACCGACTGGTACGTCAACCCGCAGGTCCAGACCGAGCGGATGAAGGTCACCGTCTCGATCCTCGACCAGGACCTGCGCGCCGATGCGGTGCGGGTCGCGGCGCTGCGCGAGGTCAATCGCGGAGGTCAGTGGGTGTCGGCCCCGGTCCAGGCGGCGACCACCCAGAAGCTGGAGAACATCATCCTGACCAAGGCGCGCGACCTGCGCCGGGCGTCGATCGCGGGCTGATCCTCTTGACGGAAGACCGGCCCGAGCAGGGGCGCGCACCCTCCCGCTTCAACGCGCTCAAGGCCGACGCGCACTGGCAGAAGGTCTGGGACGAGGCGCAGACCTTCGCCGCCCCCACCGCTTCCGGCGCCGAGGACGATGGCCGCCCGCGATCCTACGTGCTGGAAATGTTCCCCTACCCGTCGGGGCGCATCCACATGGGGCATGTGCGCAACTACACCATGGGCGACGTGCTGGCGCGGTACCGGCGGATGACCGGCCATGCGGTGCTCCACCCGATGGGGTGGGACGCGTTCGGCATGCCCGCCGAGAACGCGGCGATGGAGAAGGGGGTGCACCCCGGCGGCTGGACCCGCGACAACATCGCCACCATGAAGGCGCAGCTGAAGCGGCTCGGCTTCGCGCTCGACTGGAGCCGCGAGCTGGCGACCTGCGAGCCGGACTATTACGGCCACGAGCAGGCGCTGTTCCTCGATCTGCTCGCCGCGGGGCTGGTCTATCGCAAGGAAAGCGCGGTCAACTGGGACCCGGTCGACATGACCGTGCTCGCCAACGAGCAGGTGATCGACGGCCGCGGCTGGCGGTCGGGTGCGGTGGTCGAGAAGCGCAAGCTCAACCAGTGGTTCCTCAGGATCACCGACTTCGCCGACGAGCTGCTCGACGGGCTCAAGGCGCTCGACCAGTGGCCCGACAAGGTCAGGCTGATGCAGGAGAACTGGATCGGCCGGAGCCAGGGGCTGACATTCCGGTTCGCGGCGTCGGATGGCGGCGAGATCGAGGTGTTCTCGACCCGGCCCGACACGATCTTCGGGGCGAGCTTCGTCGCGGTCGCGGCGGACCATCCGGTCGCACAGGCGTTGATCGACCGGCCCGAGGTCGCCGACTTCATCGCGCGGTGCAAGCAGGGCGGCACCACCGCGGCCGAACTGGAAACGCAGGAGAAGCTGGGCTTCGACACCGGCATCGCCGCCAGGCATCCGTTCACGGGCGAGCCGTTGCCGGTCTACATCGCCAATTTCGTGCTGATGGACTATGGTTCGGGCGCGGTGATGGGCGTGCCCGCGCACGACCAGCGCGATCTCGACTTCGCGCGCAAGTACGGCCTGCCGGTGCCGCGCGTGGTCGCCGATGGCGAGCAGGGCGACCCCGTCTTCGAGGGCGACATTGCGTTTACCGGGGCGGGGGCGCTGGTCAATTCGGACTTCCTCGACGGGATGAGCGTCGCCGATGCCAAGCGCGCGGTGATCGACCAGGCGCAGCAAGGCGGCTGGGGCGAAGGGTCCACCGTCTACCGCCTGCGCGACTGGGGCGTCAGCCGCCAGCGTTATTGGGGCACGCCGATCCCGGTGATCCACTGCGACGCGTGCGGGGTGGTGCCTGTGCCCAAGGAGCAGCTGCCGGTGGTGCTGCCCGAGGACGTGAGCTTCGCGGTGCCCGGCAACCCGCTCGACCGGCATCCGACGTGGAAGCACGTCGCCTGTCCCGCCTGCGGGGGCGAGGCGGTGCGCGAGACCGACACGCTGGACACGTTCGTCGACTCGAGCTGGTACTTCATCCGTTTCGCCAGCCAGCCCGACGACCGGCCGTTCGACCGGGCCGAGGCCGAGAAGTGGCTGCCGGTGGGCCAGTATATCGGTGGGGTCGAGCACGCGATCCTGCACCTCCTCTACGCGCGCTTCTGGACGCGGGCACTGCGGCACATGGGCAAGCTGGACGTGGCCGAGCCGTTCGCGGGGCTGTTCACGCAAGGAATGGTGACCCACGAGACGTACAAGTCGGCGGACGGGCGCTGGCTGTCGCCGGAGGACATCGAGGGCGGCGTCGAACGGAGCACGGGCCAGCCCGTGACCGTCGGCCGGACGGAGAAGATGTCCAAGTCCAAGAAGAACACCGTCGATCCCGAGCCGATCGTCGACCAGTACGGGGCCGACGCGGTCCGGTGGTTCATGCTGTCGGACTCCCCGCCCGAACGCGACCTGGAATGGTCCGAGAACGGGATCGAGGGGGCGTGGCGCTTCGTCCAGCGGCTGTGGCGGCTGATCGCGGCCGACGATCGGGCCGTGGAGGGGCCGGCCGGCGGGGACGTGGGCCTGCGCAAGCTCGTCCACCGGACCACCGCCGGGGTCGCCGAGGCGATCGAGGGTCTCCAGTTCAACAAGGCTGTGGCGCTGCTCTACACGCTGACCGCGGCGGTCGAGAAGGCGCCGCCTTCCGCGGACAAGCGAGAGGCGGTGGAGACGCTGCTCCGCCTCGCCGCGCCGATGGTGCCGCATCTGGCCGAGGAAGCGTGGGCGCTGCTGGGCCATGACGGGCTGGTCGCCGACGCGGCGTGGCCGGCGGTCGACCCGGCGATGCTGGTCGACGACGAGGTCACGATCGCGGTGCAGGTCAACGGCAAGCTGCGCGACACGCTGCTGCTGCCCAGGGGCACCGCGCGCGAACAGGCCGAGGCGGCGGCGCTGGCGTCGGACAAGGTGCTCGCCTCGCTCGCCGGCAAGACCCCGCGCAAGGTGGTCGTGGTGCCCGACCGGCTCGTGAACCTCGTCGCATGAGTGGCGCCCACATCCGTTCATCCCGAGCGAAGTCGAGGGACATGCGCGACATGGCCAAGGTGTCCCGCCTTCGCCCGACACGAACGGTGGGGTTGGTGGCCGTAACCCTGCTCCTCTCCGCCTGCGGCCTCCGTCCGGTCTACGCCGGCGGCGGGGCGGGGCCGGTCGCGACGGCGCTGTCGTCGGTCGAGGTGGCGCCGATAGAGGGCAAGTCGGGCTGGCTGATGGCCAACGCGCTGAACGACCGGCTCGCGCAGGGCGGCGCCCCCGCCTACCGGCTGGACGTGCGGCTGCAGGACACGATCGCGGGACTGGGCGTGCGCCGCGACGACTCGGTCGCGCGCGAGCGGCGGAGCCTGCGCGCGCGCTACCAGCTGGTCAAGGCGGCGACCGGGCAGGTGGTGCTCGACGCCACCGCCGGGTCGGACGCGGGGATCGACGTGGTCCGCTCCGAATATGCGACCATCGCCGCCGAGAACACCGCGCTGGAGCGGCTTGCCGGGATCGTCGCCGACCAGATCGTCGCCCGCCTGGCGCTCTACGCGCGGCAGCGGCCGGCCGCAGCCCCGCCCCCGGCCCCGTCCTCGGTGCCGTGAAGGCGAACGCGGGCCAGATCCGCGCCGCGCTGGGGCGACCCGATCCCTCGGTCCGCCTGTTCCTGCTCCACGGCCCCGACGCGGCCGGCGCCGCGGCGCTCGCGGCGACCCTCGCCAAGGCGATGGGGCCGGAGGCGGAGCGGATCGACCTCGACGGCGCGACGCTGAAGGGCGATCCGGCGCGGCTCGCCGACGAGGCGGCGGCGCTGTCGCTGTTCGGGGGGGCGCGCCACGTCCGGGTGACGGGGGTGGGCGAGGAGTCGCACGACGCGCTCAGCGGCCTGCTCGACGCCGCCACCGCCGGCAACCCGGTGGTGGCGATCGCGCCGACCGTCCGGACCACCGCCAAGATCGTCAAGCTGGCGATCGCCCACCCGCGCGCGATGGCGTTCGGCTGCTACCTGCCGGAGGGTCAGGAGGCGGGACGGATGGTGTCGGCGCTCGCCGCGGAGGAGGGGCTGCGCCTCGCGCCCGGGGTGGCCGACCGGCTGGCGGAGGCGACCGGCGGCGACCGGGCGGTGGCCGCGCGCGAGATCGAGAAGCTGGCGCTCTACCTCGACGCCGCCCCCGATCGCCCGCACGACTGCGACCACGGCGCGCTCGACGCGGTCGGGGCGGACCTGTCGGGGGACGACGGCGCGGGGGTCGCGGCCTCGCTGCTGGCGGGCGACGTCGCCGCGCTCGGCGCGGAGCTCGCCGCGCTGGAGGCGGCGGGCGCATCGCCGATCCCGTGGCTGCGCGGCATCGCGCGGCGGCTGGTCCAGCTCGCCGAGATGCGGGCGGGCGTCGACGCGGGCGAGCCCGCCGACCGGGTGATCGAGCGCGCGCGGGTCAATTTCCGCGAAAAGGCGGAGCTGGGCGCGGCGCTGCGCCGCTGGACTGGGCCGATGCTGTCGGCGGCGCTGGACCGCGTCCGCGCCGCCGAGCGCGCCAGCATCGCGCCGGGCAGCGCGGGGTCGGTGCTGGCGGCGGAAGCGGCGCTGGGTCTCGCCCGGCGCGTGGCGCGGCGGGGATAGTGGCCGGTCCGGTGGGGCTGGACCGGGAGCGGTGCGGGGCCGCTCCCCCGCCGGCCTTACCCGCATGGCCGGACGGGACGATGGACGGGGAGGGCCAGCGTACCCCCACCGGGCGCGTACCCCGGGGGCTGGGTCAGGGTCCGGCAGGACGGTCCGGCCGCAAGAACCGGACCTTAACCGATCGCTGCCATGATGTCCCGCGAGAGGCCGCCATGCACATCATCACCGTCGATCGTCCGCACAACCTCGTCCATGTCGTCCTGACCGGGACCATGACGGTGGCGGAGGTCCACGCCTACATGGACGACCTCGGCGCGGCGATGGCCCGCGAGCGGATCGGCAGCGGCTATCGCATCATCATCGACGTCGGCGGGTGCACCATCCAGACCCAGGAGATGATCGGCGCGATGCGCGGGCGGATGGTGTCGGCGCCCAAGGCGGGCGCGATCGCGGTGGTGTCCGGCAGCGCGCTGGCGCGGCTGCAGATCAGGCGCTTGTTCGCCCAAGACTATGCCCGCACCGTCGCGACGGAGGCGGCGGCGCGTGCCTGGGTGCTGGACGGGATCGAGCCCCAGGGCGAGGACCGGAGGCACGCCGACCCCACCGCCGCCGCAGCGCGCGCGTGACCCCGGGCGAGGTCCACGACCGGCTCGCCGAGCTTCTCGCCGAGCTGAGCCGGCTGGCGGCCGAGCACAAGCTGTTGTGCGGCGCCGCCGCCCCCGACAAGGTCGCGGTCGGCACCGCCCGGTGGAAGATCGCGGGCACCGGGCGACAGCGGATGGACCTGCTGAGCGACACCGTGTTCCCGCTGCTGGAGCGGCGGTGCACCGGACCGGAGCTGGCCGCGGTTATCGCGTTCCGGATCGCATGTGTCGCCTATCGCCGGCGCATCTCCGACTATGTGGCGCGGTGGTCGACCTCGGCCATCCTGGCGGAGTGGGCGACCTACCAGCGCGAGGCGGAGGCGTTCAGGCAGGCGGTGTCTGGCCATGTCGGGCGCGAGAAGCGGCTCCTCCTCCCCATCCTCCGCCGGTTGGCATCGGAGGGAGAGAAAGCGCCCGCTCCGCTGGAGGTCGAGGCGGTTCAGAGCGTGATGGCTTGAGTTCAATCCGCCACCGTTCGTCCGGAGGAGAGGCTGAGCGTAGTCGAAGCCGGTCCTGAGCGGCTGCTGCAGGCAGGCGGCCGAAGGGGACCTGTGCTTCGGGACGGTATTTCGACTGCTCCCGGTGCCTCCTCAGCACGAACGGTTCTGGCCGAAGTCATCCCGCTCTAGCGGCCGATCGCCGTCACCCGAGCGGTCCTCACCTCCGCCCCCGACCCGGCCATCGCGTTCGACGGTGCGGGGCGACTTGCGCCGTTCCGGTTCGAGCAAGCGGTGATCGTCGATCGCCGCGGCGCCCGGCCGTGATGAACCGACCCGCAACCGAAGCCGGGGCCGCCGCCGCGGCGCGAGCGGCGCGACCCGGCGCTCAGTTCGCGAGGCTCGTGCCCGCCGCGCCGGTCCCGCCGGCATAGGTCGCGACCGCCGACGCCACCGCCTGGATGAGGAGCTGGCGCTCGCGGATCGGCCGCTCGGTGTCGCCGATCATCACTGCGATGGCGAAGCGGCGGCCGTCCGGCGCGGTCATCAGCCCGACGTCGTTGAACCCGGCGTTGCGGCGCTGGAGGTCCTGACCGGTGCCGGTCTTGTGGGCGATCTGCCAGCCGGGGGGCAGCGCGGCGCGCAGGCGGGCGTGGCCGGTGCGCGAGGCGGTCATGGTTTCCAGCATCACCCGCGTCGAGGTCTCCGACAGGAGTTCGCCGCGGGCGAGGCGGGCGAGCGCGTCGGCGATGGCGAGCGGGGCGGCGCCGTCGGGCGGATCGGCGACATAGGCGTCGAGCGCGGCGGTGCGCACCGCGGGGTCGAGCTTCGACCGGGCGATCGCGAAGGCGTTGCCGAGCGCGTAGGCGGGCTGCCACGTCAGCCCGGCGGTGCCCGCCTGGAGCAGCCGCTCGCCGGGGCCGAAGCGGATGTCGCCCAGCCGCTTCTCCGCGATCATCGCGCGCACGGCGCCGGGGCCGCCGACATAGGTGAGGAGCCGGTCGTTGGCGGTGTTGTCGCTCTGGGTCAGCGCGCGGGTGAGCAGCCCCTGCACGGTGGTGCGGTAGCCGTCCGCCTTGACCAGGTAGGCGATCGGCTGGTGGAACAAGGTGAGATCCTCGGGCCGGACCACGATCTCCTCGTCCAAGCTGGCACTGCCCTTGTCGCGCAGGGACAGCAGGGTCATCGCGACCCACAGCTTCGACACCGACTGTTGCGGCAGGCGTCGACGCCCGCCCGCCTCCACCGTCCAGCCGTCGTCCACCGCCCGCACCGCGATGCCGACCCGGCCCGCGAAGTTGCGCTGGAGCGTCTCCACCGCGGTGGCGAGCTGGATCGGGGCGGGCGGGCGCGGGCGGACGGTCGCCTGCGGCACCGGGATCGACACGGTGACCGGCGCGTCCCGCCCGGGCGCGCGGCCGCTCTGCGCGGGGCGAGAGGCGCCCCCGCACGCGGTCAACATGGCGGCGAGCAGCATCGCCGACCCGATCATTCCCCAACGCGACGCGGCCACCATACCCCCGGAAAAGGCGAGCCTTTCCATGCGGCTCCGCCCGGTGTCGCGGCAATGACCCGGCATCGAGGGTGCGACGAAGCGGCGGCGCGCCGCGACGAGCCGCCACCCGATCACGGCACCAGCACCGTGTCGCGGGGGCTCGCCAGCGTGTCGGGCCAGTCGAGCGTGTAGTGGAGCCCCCGGCTCTCGTGCCGGTGAAGCGCCGAGCGGACGATCAGCTCGGCCACCTGAAGGAGGTTCCTGAGCTCGATCAGGTCGGGGGTGACGCGGAAGTGGCCGTAATAGTCGGCGACCTCGTCGGTCATCAGCCGGATGCGGCTGGCGGCGCGCTGGAGCCGCTTGGTGGTGCGGACGATGCCGACGTAGTTCCACATGAACCGGCGGATTTCCGTCCAGTTCTGCTTGATCACCACCTCCTCGTCGGAATCGGTCACCCGGCTCTCGTCCCAGGGGCGGATGGCGGGCACCGGCGGCAGCGCGTCCCACGCCCCCGCGATATGGTCCGCCACCGCCTCGCCGAAGACGAAGCATTCGAGGAGGCTGTTGGAGGCGAGCCGGTTGGCGCCGTGGAGGCCCGAACTGGTGCACTCGCCCGCGGCGTACAGCCCGGGCAGGTCGGTGCGGCCGTCGCGGTCGACCACGATCCCGCCGCAGGTGTAATGCTGGGCGGGCACCACCGGGATCGGACCCGTGGTCATGTCGATGCCCAGGCCCAGCAGCTTCTCGTGGATGGTCGGGAAATGCGCCCGCACGAAGTCGGCGGGCATGTGGCTGATGTCGAGATGGACATAGTCGAGCCCGTAGCGCTTGATCTCCGCGTCGATCGCGCGCGCCACCACGTCGCGCGGCGCGAGTTCCAGCCGTTCGGGGTCGTAGCTCTCCATGAAGCGCTTGCCCGTCGCGGGATTGACCAGCCGCCCGCCCTCGCCGCGAACCGCCTCCGTCACCAGGAAGTTCTTGAGCCGGAGGTCGTAGAGGCAGGTCGGGTGGAACTGCATCATCTCCATGTTGGCGACCCGCGCACCCGCGCGCCACGCCATGGCGATGCCGTCCCCGGTCGCCCCCGCCGGCGCGGTGGAGAACAGGTAGGTCCGCCCCGCCCCCCCGGTCGCGAGCACGGTGGCGCGGGCGGTGTGGAGGTTGACCGCCCCGGTGCGGCGGTCGACCGCGTAGACGCCCCAGACGTTGCCCGCGCCCGAATAGCGCGCCTCGTGGCGGCTCGTGGCGAGGTCGATCGCGACCTGGTGGGGGATCAGGGTGATGTTCGGGTGCGCCTCGGCGGCGCGTTGCAGCGCCTCCTGCACCGCCCAGCCGGTGGCGTCGGCGACGTGGACGATGCGGCGGTGCGAGTGGCCGCCCTCGCGCGTCAGGTGGAGCGCGCCGCCCTCCTCCGCGAAGGGCACGCCGAGCGCGCGCAGCCGCTCGATGGCGGCGGGGGCGCGGCTGACCACGAATTCGACGACGCCGCGATCGTTGAGCCCGGCGCCCGCGACCATCGTGTCCTCGACATGGTGGTCGAACGTGTCGCCGGGTTCGAGCACCGCCGCGATCCCGCCCTGCGCCCAGGCGGTCGACCCCTCATCCAGGGCGCCCTTGGCGAGCACCGTCACCCGGAAGCGTTCGGCGAGGTTGAGCGCCGCGGTGAGCCCGGCGGCGCCCGACCCGACGATCAGGACGTCGGCGGGGAGGTCGGCGGGGTCGCTCAGAACTTCGGTCCCGCCACCGCGGTGTTGCGGCTCTGCTTGGGCACGTCCGCGAACAGCTTGGCGAGCACCGGGTAGCGACTGTCCTGGCTGGCGTAGTCGCGCGCCGACAGCCCGGCGATGTTGTCGGTCTGGTCGGGGTTGGCCTTGGCGGCGATGAGCGCGCGCACGGTGGGGACGTTGCGTTGCTGCACCGCGCGGATCAGCGGGGTCTCGCCGGCCGAGTTGGCGAGGTTGGGGTTGGCGCGCGCGGCGGCGAGCACCGGAATCATGTCGGTCTGCGACAGGGTCGCGGCGAGCAGCATCGGGGTGTTGCCCTTGCCGTCGCGCAGGTTCGGATCGGCGCCCTTCTGGAGCAGGAAGCGCAGGTAGATCATGTCGCCGCGGCGGATCACGATGTGGAGCGCGCCCTCGCCGGTGGTGATGTCGCGGGCGTTGACGGGCGTGTTGCCCGCCCGGCCGAGGGTCGCCAGCACCTCGTCGTTCTTCTTCTCCCGCACCGCCTGGAGGAACTTGTACCCTTCCGACTGCTGCTGCGCGGGAGCCGGGGCGGCGAGCAGCGCGGCGGCGGCGAGGGAAAGGGCGAGGATGGGCTTGGGGGACATCGACATGGTTCCTAGATCCACGGCGCGACGCTTGCGCGGGGCGCGGTGACAGATCAAGGCTGGCAATGGCATGAACAAGGCGTTTTTTCCCCTCCTGGCGGCGCTTGCGTCGCTGGCGACCGCCTGCGGCGGGCAGGATGCGCGCGGGACGCCGCCGCTGGCCGGCGCGCGGATCGGCGGGCCGTTCGCGCTGGTCGACGGCGACGGCCGCCCGCGCACCGACCGCGACTTCGCGGGGCAATGGCGGATCATGTATTTCGGCTACACCTTCTGCCCCGACGTCTGCCCCACCGACGTGGCCGCGATCGGTGGTGCGCTGAAGAAGGTCGAGGCGAGCGATCCCGAACTCGGGCGGGCCATCGTGCCGGTGTTCGTCACCGTCGACCCCGCCCGCGACACGCCCGCGGTGGTCAAGGCGTTCACCGCCGCGTTCCACCCGCGCATGGTCGGGCTGACCGGCACCCCGGAACAGGTCGCCGCCGCGGAGAAGGCCTATGCGGTCTACGCCCGCAAGGGTGCGGCGTCGGCGGGCGGCGGCTATCTGATGGACCACGGCCGCACCGCCTATCTGATGGCGCCCGACGGCAGCCCGGTGGCGATCCTGCCCGCCGACGAGGGCGCGGACGCCGTCGCCGCCGAACTGAAGCGCTGGGTGCACGCATGACGGCCTTCTGGGAACAGCCGATCGAGACGCTGGACCGCGGCCAGTGGGAGGCGCTGTGCGACGGGTGCGGCAAATGCTGCCTCCACAAGCTGGAGGACGAGGACACGGGCGAGCTTCACCCGACCAACGTCGCGTGCAAGCTGCTGGACCGGCGCACCGGCTTCTGCTCCGACTACCGCCATCGCCGCGCCTATGTCCCCGAATGCGTGCGGCTGACCGCGGGGAACGTGCGCGGGATCGACTGGCTGCCCTCGACCTGCGCCTACCGGCTGCGCGCGGCGGGCGAGCCGCTGCCGGGGTGGCACTATCTTGTCTCGGGCGACCGCGACGCGGTGCACCGCGCGGGCGAATCGGTGAAGGGCTGGACGGTCAGCGAGATCGATGTCGGCGACCTGGAACACCATCTCACCGACCGGGTGCTGTGAGCCGCGGGTGATCGAAGCGATCGAGGTCGTCCGCCACCCCACCGCGCGCACCGTCAGGCTGTCGGTCTGTCCGGCGAGCGGGCGGGTACGGCTGACGCTGCCCCGCCGCGTGGGGATCAAGGCGGCGCTCGCCTGGGCGGAGGGAAAGCGCGACTGGATCGAGCGCCAGCGCGCGGCGGTCGCGCCGGCGGTGCCGTTCGCGGACGGCACGGTGCTGAGCGTCGCCGACCGGACCGTGACGATCGTCCGCGATGCGGGCGCGCGGCGGGCGCTGGTGCTGGACGGCGACCGGCTGCTGGTCGCGGGTCCGGTGGAGACGGTGTCGCGGCGGGTGGAGGCCTGGCTGCGGGCGGCGGCGCTGGCGCTGCTGGCGGCGGAGACGGCCGAGTTCGCGGTCAAGGCAGGGGTGACGGTCGCGTCGGTCAAGGTCGGCGACCCGCGCGGACGCTGGGGAAGCTGCGCGTCGTCGGGGGTGATCCGCTACAGCTGGCGGCTGGTCCTCGCGCCCGGCTGGGTGCGGCGCGCGACGGAGGCGCACGAGGTCGCGCACCGCGTCCACATGAACCACGCCCCCGCCTTCCACGCGCTGGTCGCCGGGCTGCTGGGGGCGGACCCGACGCCGGCGCGCGACTGGCTGCGCACGCACGGGGCGGGGCTGCATCGGATCGGGGCGGAGGCCTGACGATGCACGACGCGTCCGGTTCGGCGCGCGACCGCCGTTCGGGCCGGGCTACGTCGAAGCCCGTGCGTCGTGCTCGCGCTTCGACTTCGCTCCGGGTGAACGGCGGTGGCGTCGGGCGGGTCCTATCGCTTCGGCAGCTTCGCCACCGCGGCGAGGGTCTGCGCCACGTGCTCGGCGGGGTTCATGTCGTCATGGACGAAGGCGACCTTGCCGTCGCGGCCGATCACGTAGCTGGTGCGGGTGGTCAGCGTGCGGGTGAGGCCGGGGCGCGACAGCAGCACGTCGTAGCCCTTGATGACGTTCGGCCCCGCGCTCGCCACCGCGAACCGGCCCGCGCACTCGGCCGAGGAGAAGGCCTGGAGCTTGTCGACCGGGTCGGCGGACATGCCGATCACCGTCGCCCCCGCCGCCTTGAAGGCGTCGATCCGCTCGGCGAACGCCTTGGCCTCGGCGCTGCACCCGCTGGTGAAGGCGGCGGGGAAGAAATAGAGCACCACCGGCCCGCGGCGGAGCTGCTGCCGGAGGTTGAGCGTGAACACCTTGCCCGCGATCGCGCCGCGGGTGGTGAAGTCGGGGGCCTTGGCACCCGGCGCGAGCGCCGCGCCCGCGGGGATCGCGGCGGTGGCGGCGAGGGTGAGGGCGGCGATGGCGGCAAGACGGCGCATGGGGGTTCCTCTCCGGTTCGCGCCA
>Ga0325400_1004980_pt1 | contig 12415 bp, 8 predicted proteins | sample PopdelMetagenome_2_FD_205662 | JGI IMG/M metagenome (GOLD analysis project Ga0325400, IMG submission 205662) | Populus deltoides microbial communities from Bellville, Georgia, United States - Xylem-PdKOR-R1 | ecosystem: Host-associated > Plants > Phyllosphere > Stem > Wood/Secondary xylem...
AAAAAGAAAATTAAAAAATAATCTGATTTAATCGGGATCAAAATGTCAAAACTCGCAACTCTAATCATGAAATCAAGATATCCCCATAGAAATAAAATCAAAATAAATTATAAAACTCAATCCCCAACAGACCTAATGTTGGATGATAAAATTAAAAAAAATATTAAAAAAAACATAAAAAACAACTTGAATCAATTCAGATTAACCCGTTAAGCATTATTTCTGGGTCATGAAGTCGGAATAACCTAATAGGAAGCAAACAAAATAAATTATAAATTCTAATTATCAATCAACCCAATATGAAAGGATGATATTGGAAAAGAAAAGGTTAATTACGAAAAAGACAAAGAAAACCTGAATCAACTGAGTTAATCCGCTAAACCTGCAATTCGTGTCATAAGATTGAGATAACCCAATAAAAAACAATTATAATATTAAAGGATAATTTTTTTTAAAAAAAAAATTATTGATTCAACTCAATATTAAACGATGAAATTGAAAAAATAAGTTAATTAAGAAAAAGAAAAAAAAATCAAAGTGAATTGAGTTAACCCGTCAAATTCGCGATCCGAGTCATGAGAATGATAACCCAATGAAAAACAAATGTAATATTAAAAGATAAAAAAAATATTGATTAAAAAAAATAAATTATTCTAATTAAAAGTATTTTATGGGAAGGGTATAATAAAGACCTGTTCTTTTTAATTTTGTTTTTGTTAATTTGACATAAAAGCCAAATGAACTATAAAGTATAAACTCAAACACAAATAAAGTAAGAAGAGATGATTAAAACAACATAAATCAAGCACCATGAATAAAAAGACACGGACCATGTGGAAACACGAATAAATTCTTTGTTTATGCCTTTTTCATATATTCACCGCAAAATGCTCATATATATATATATATATATATAGAGAGAGAGAGAGAGAGAGAGAGAGAGAGAGAGAGATCAAACTTATATATTCAGAGATCAAATAACAAAATCTAAAATACTTTTAATTTATTAAAAAATAAAAGAAAGCACACACATAGTGTTCAAACAGTGGACGAATCAAACAAATTTTCCATTCGGGAGCCTCGGACGCTCAACTGCTCTGGCATGTATATTGTCTTTAGCCAGCGAGGAACCATCTCAAGACACCTTCGTAAATAAAAGACAAAAAATCTGAAATCACAAGGCAAGTTAAACTGTTTTTCTTTTTCTTTTTTTTCACGTGATTTCCATTTTCCTATACAGGAGCGGACACATCAATGTTCCAAGCAATCACTTATACTAACCCCAGCACTCAGGTGTTAGGGAATGGTCTCTCTTGTAGTCCTTGCAATAGTCATAGACCATGTGGTGTCTCTGGACCCATCTCATGCTTCTATATTGTTGCCTTGTGAGCCCACCCGACCGGAACGGAGAGGCGGACACAGGGTGGCACCAGGCTGGTGAATAGGCTGAGCAGCCGCTTGCTTTGAAATTGGTGTAACTAGCAACAAATGGTTGATATCTGTAATCAGCTTTGTATTTTCCGTTTTCAGTAGCCCAAGATGAGGCATCCCAGATGGAACCGTACACCCACATCGGCCTCAGTGGAAAGGTTGTCGCGCTTTTCCTCGGGTACCTCCTCACGGGCACATCATCCACGAGGAATCTGAAACATTTTTATTCACTACAAATTTAATATAAATGAATGCGATGTGACACGATCATTGTCTACAAGTCTCATAGGTGTTGCTTGCTCTTTACTGACGCTGCAATGTACGATTGGTTTTGAGGCCAGCTGGGAAAACGAATTTATGATTGATGTTGCAGAAGACACAGCATACAATAGAATGTGTTTTAAAAAATATTTTATATTTTAAAATAATATTTATATTTTTTAAAATTCATTTTAAATATCATCGTATTAAAATACTATAAAAATTTTAAAAAACAAATGTGATAGTTATTGAAGTGAAGAGAGAGTATTAATCTTTAGTAATTGTTTGTTTTTGTATTTTTTGAAAAAATTTAATTTAATTTAATTTAATTTTTTACTTTAAATTAATATTTTTTTGTGTTTTTAGATTATTTTGATGCACTGATGTCAAAAATAATTTTTTAAAAATATTATTTTGATATATTTTCGAGTGAAAGATACTTTGAAAAATAATCACAACCACTTTAAAAAGCAACCACAACCACTCAACCATATTCACAAACACGCTTGAAGGGCATGTTTGTTTTTTAGATAGTTTTGTAGTTATAATTTTAAAAAAATAAGTTTTAAAAAGTAATTTTAGTTGTAGTTAATTGGATTTAGATACATGATTGATAAAAATTATAGTTAAAATTTATGTGTAGTAAAAAATATATATAAAATATTTAGATAAATTTTTTTAGCTTTCTTATCATAAATATTTACGAAACTCAGTTAATTATAAACCGCTGCACAATACCTACATTTTGAACTCAATATTTTAATAAATCCTGCAATATAAAACTTAGTTATTTTAAAAACTAAATATATTATTAAGTTTAATTCACCGCTAACATGAAAGCTATCAAAAAAAACAAACCCAGTAAAAACCAACCAAATATTGTTGTGTCAAAAAACATATACGGAAGAAGCTTTTTTAATTTGCTTGGTTGTAAAATATTATAAGTGATCACTGTAGTGGTTAACTTACATGATCTCCTTGGGACTCCAAAGAATGGCATAATAGTGGAAGGTTTTGGTTGGATCGAACCATAAATGAAACTTCATTTCTCTCCCAATGATTCTCCCATCCCCACTTCCTCTGATGTAAACATTGGTCTGCAAAGTGTAAGGCTTCCCAAATGTTGTGCCAAGAAATTCTATGTCCACTTCATCATGGTACCCAGGATGAGCTTCGCTATTTGAAAGCTGCCATTAATTGATTACAAATATTAATTAATTAGACATTAATACAAGAACATCTTTATATATACTATACCGGCAACTGTGTTAATTGAAGAAGAGAAATACTAGCAGAGAAAGGTACGTTTTACAGTAAATTATTATGAGCATATATAGTTTAATTAGTCCAATCCTCACATAGAAAGCTGTTATAACTCCCGCAGTGTAGCCAGGTTGGAGCTTAATGGAAGCACCAAAATACCCTGATCGAAATGGTTTAACTGATTTAAATCCACTCCCTGTTACAAAGATCAAAAACAATAGATTATGATGAATTAAATGTGCAGAAAGCTTTATGATTAGATACCTAACAAAAATTAATTCAGACAGCTAGCAGAGACGCATTATAATGTCAGGTAGCTAATGGACTCGAGTTAAACCTGATGTGCTATCTAGCCAGATAGTCAACGCATTCTGGTCTACTCGTTGATGTGAATAACCCCAGAGATTTCTGTATCCTTGGTAAAAGCTCATTGACCTGAACCTAGAACCTGGCCAGTAGCCAGGTGAAGGTGGCCATTGAGCATTACTAGAGGAAGGAACCATAAGAATGAGAAGAAGTAAGGGAAAGAGAGCCATGAATCAGGTAGTAGCTAGGATGTGGAGAACCTGTATGGGGAAAATAGAGTGAGTGTGTGTGTGTATAAATGCAGAGAGTGAGAGATCAGATTGCAATGTTACGTGGAGGAATTCAGTATGGCTGGCAGTGGTACAGTTGAAAAAGAAGGGAAGAGATTAGTGGGTCCCCTTCCTCCATTGATGGGTAGTGATTTGTTGTTCATCAAGGGTCAGAGAATCAGAAATTATACTTGTAAATTTAGATAAAAATATGGCAGTTCGTATCTTAACATAAACCCAGGTTGCAGTAAGTGAACAGTGCATTTTTGTCCATTTCACAACAACTTTCTTTCCTAATATTTATGGGAAAACCCTGTGTAAGATTAGGGTTTCGTGGTTGGAAATTAAGGTAGGGAGAGAATGGAATTAGGTTTCTGTGAGTACAGAAAATTGGACTTTTGGACTAAAGTCTCTTTCTAATTCAAAAAGCTACACGTATTCTTGTCTCTCAGCCTTTAACACGACAAAGCTGGAATAACCTAAATCATTGTTTTTTTTTTAAAAAAAAAAAACTTTTGCCGACCCAATTTCCTCTTTAGGCATAGGGATGTCAGCTCCGAGACCAAGCGGGATGAAATGTGGGTTAGATTCTGATTTAGTCAATTTTGTGAAACAAATGTGAGTTATCGGGTATTTGATCCTCTGTTCTTCATTAATTGAGTGGACCATAAGGTATCTGAAACGGGGTCCCATGTTAGATTTGATTATGAGCGTGTGTCTGCCTGGGTAATTGGGAAAATTAAAGGTGATGATGTTGTGTTCATGTTGTTTGAGTCATCAAACGAGTCCACAATTGTTGTAGCTTAAGGCTAAATTTGGGATTGTTATTTATTTTTCTAAGTTATTTTGTTTCCTTTATTTTATTTAGAAAGATGTTTCATTAGCTATACACCTTTTTAATTAGGGTTTTCCCTTTAAAGATTAAAATCTAAACTTATTACTAGTATAAATAAAATTGTGTATTTTATTTCTTTTTTTTTTCAAAATATTGCTCAGATTTTTCTATATTATCATGAGATTATTTACAATGTCTAAGGTTTGTTTTCAAGCCTTTTTCATCTCATTGTCTCTTGATTTTCATCTCAATATGAATTTATTATTAAAACAATCAAAAAATACAATAAGCTCTAGTGAGCTAATTCATGAATTGAATCATAATGATATTAAAATCTAACTTTTCAAGTTGTTTTTTTGTTGTACTCTTTGATTATCATGGCTAGAGATTATAAAATAGGATGAGGACATGGTGGAGGATTTCGGTTTCTAAACAAGAAAGTTCCTCATAGAAGCCCAACGTCAACAAACTAATAATTAAAGTATTTATAAAGTTAGGTTTCACAACTAACTTATCATTTGGTATATTGGGATTTGGATGATCATGAAATAAATGATTGTAACTCCACATCCAGTTTTGAGAACCTACATCACGAGTGTGATCAGAGATAGCAACCTTTGTGTTTGGGATGATCACTATGAAGATCTAGGTTTTACCATGTAACTCCCAAAGTTTGCAAGCTCCTAAAGGCTAAGGAATTTATTGATTAACTTCATGAGATGGAACATATATTTTAGTGCAATGAGGTCTCGGAGAGGATAAAGTTGAAGTTGATCACCATTAGGCTTAAGGGTCGTGCCTCTGCATGGTGAGAGCAGTTGAAGAGAATCGACAAGTGACAAGGCAAGTTCAAGATTTATGACTGAGACAAGATTAAGAAGATAAAGACACTCTTCCTTCCTTTCCATTATACTAAAACCTTGTACCTATGACTCCACCTGTCAGGGTAAAGAGCGAGATATATTGATGATTATTCGGAGAAGGTGGAGGAGGGTGTAGCCTCTAATTACGAAAACAATACATATAAAAGTATCAATAGAAAGTGTTCAAAAAGTGATGGAAACAATAGTTTTGTTTACAAAGACAAGCAATAATCAACTTCTAGTATTTTATCATTTCTGCAATCAAATGAAAGATCCTTAAGACTTAAAGACACACAAGTGTTTTGTAATAGCTAACCTCTCTGTTCTAGTATATCGTAGAAGCAATCGAACAAAAGATCCTTTTGAGCTGTCAAAGTATGATGTTGTCATTACAACATATTCAATTGTCAGCATGGAGGTACCAAAGCAATCTCTAGCTTATGAAGTTGATAAAGATAAAGGAAAAAGGAAAAAGCCTTCGCAATTTTTTATGGATTATTTATGAAATCAAGATAATTTAAATTTATAAATGAGTTCCTTCCAATTCGAGAGACCAATGCATGAGTTTTTGGGATTATTAATTATTTTTTAAATTATATTAGTTTTTTATTTAGTTTAAGAACCATAATAATAGTTGAATTATTTATTAGTTGTATACTTTTAATAAAAAAGAATCTTTTTTTTTCTTTTAAGGATTAGGATTTATGTTAGGTGTGAGATTATTTATAACATCCAAAGGCTTTTCCCAAATCATTTTCATTTCAATCCCTTCCTAATTTCCATTTTAATCATAATTTTCATAGTTTTGCATGTAACAATTTCTTTCACACACAAAAACAAAATTGAAAGTTTGAAACTAGCAAAGTGATGATGTTCTAAATATTAAATATGCCTAGGAATGAGGATTTTGTAGTGTTTGAGTAGTGGGTAATCATAATATCACTTCAATGTTCGCTTCTCCAGAGTTCATGAAATTGATGGTTGGTAATAGAAGACCTAACACCTTCAAAATAGTTTTTTTAGTGGGATTGAGGGACCCCCCCGATAATAAATTCTCATTTCAATCCCTTTCTAATTTCTATTTTAATCTTAATTTTCATACTTTTGCATGTAATAATTTTTTTCACACACAAAAACAAAAATGGAAGTTTGAAACTAGTAAAGTGATGATGTTCTAAATATTAAATATGCCTAGGAATGAAGTTTTTTTAGTGTTTGAATGGTGGGTAATCACAATATCACTTCAATGTTTCTTTCTCTAGAGTTCATGAAATTGATGGTTGGTAATAGAAGGTTTGACACCTGCAAAATACTCTTTTTTAGTGGGATTTAGGGAGCATCTGATAATAAATTCAATGACTTTTTAATAGGAAATTGCAATAAATGAGAAAATTGATATTTAATTCTAAGAACAAGAGTGTTTGTTCTTAATTGTGTATGATAAATGCTCTGAAAATGAAAGTATGAATATTTTAGAGAATAGAAAAAGTGTGACCCTTTACCTAGGTGGTTTAAAGGATATATATAGCCTATGAACTTTGTCATGTTACTTAAATAAAAGGATTGAATCAACATCTTCTTCTGATGACATTAATGAAGGATATATATCATTTACACAATATCAATGATAAATAGATATTTGTTACCCAATATTAATATTGATGGAAATATGGTAGGCTCCTTAGAAGATTTTTATACATCTAGAGATATAAGGAGATGATCAGTATTGACTTTTAACATTTTATGTTAAAAGACATAAGAATAAATAAACAAATTCTTGTGAGCTAATATGGAACCTAAAAAGATTATCAAGTCTATATGTATATGGACTTGGAATGATTTCGAATCCAATGGTGTTGGGTTTGACACCTTGCTAGACTCATATGCATTTGAGCTCAGTGTATAATTGAACTCAAGACTACTGAGTCTAGCATCTTGCAAGACCCATATGCACCAAAAGCGTAATGTGTGGCTAAACTGAAAGATGTTAGGCCTGGAATTAAGCTAGACCTATATAGTATGAGTTTGGTATTTTGCCAAGTATGGATACATTAGGTTAAAACCTTACCTTTGGCCTTTTTAATTTTGAGCTTTTAAGTAAATGTATGACACAACACACACACGCGTGCGCTCACACACACACACACATATATATAATACATTGATCCATCAGTAGCTCCCCAAGTCTTTACTTATTAAATACACAAAGATTTAAAAGGTTACCAGCTTTAGTTAAAGACTTTTTACCTTTCCCATGAGATTTGTGTCCCGTGTAGAATTGTTGGGATTCTTTATGGCTAGGTGGCTTGTTCTTACTACAAGAGATGGTCAGGTGGCCTATCTGTATTAAAAGAGATGTCTTTTAGAAAACAAAATGACAGCGTGCATTCAATGCAATAATTGATTAGATATTTGAAGATCTGAGATGACATGAAAGGTCATTCATCTAACAACGAGGGTGAAAAGTTATTTCCATTATAACCCTAACCATTCTTGCTTCCATTTTTTCTTTTTACTTTTACTCATTATAATATTTGTAAAAAACATTTTGTTTGAAGAATCCCTGAGCTAGTTTGCTTCATTCTAAGAATAAATTGTCCTCATAGGTATCTTCCACCAAATATTTCTTTCTCCTTCTTTTTGAACAGAAAAATGGACAAAAAAGAGTTAGATTTGACCCTCGGAATAAAGGATATTGCCTCCTCTAGTGAGAAGTTCGGGTTCCAACTAAAAAACAGAGGAAATGGTAGGGGACATGGGTCCATTAGACTAGGCCCCAAAACTAGAGGGGGGAACCCCAACATCCACCTCTGGTAAGAGGAGGTAGTTCTTCTCATTGGAGAAGTTCTTCCCCTACCATTACTAGGGAACCTTAGGGGACAAAGATGTTTTCTTTTCTACTTTAGGGCCATCTTTTCAACTTTTAGGTATCTTATTTCTGTATCATGAAGAGTTCAACTAGAATAGTAGATCGGGTGTTGTATGCTTTTTTTTTCCCCTTACACGACACTAACTGCCTGATTAGAAACCTTAAGATAGAGGAACAAACTCTCAGTTTGTCTTGGTTGTGACAAGATTTTAGGAGAGAAGAGATAAACTTTAAGTTCTCAAAAGCTTTCTAGCAATCTGGTGTCCATTTAAAGTTTATGATACTTCCAAGATCTGAAAGAAAGGTAGGTTGCATTGCATTCCCCTAGCTTGGATATGAATCTGTTGAAGACGGTCAAACCCCAGTGAAGTGTTGAACAAATTTAACCTTTTACGGATGATTCATATCCAGTATTACTTTAATCTTCTCAAGATTGGGTTTTATTTCCTCATTTTTGCTAGAAAAATCCAAAAACATTCCTCCTCTGATGGCGAACACGCACTTGAAAGGATTCACCTTTATTTGACATTTGCCCAAAACCAAGAAAAAACATCTTCTAGGTCCTTTAAATGTTGTTTAAAAGTCAAGTTTTTCACTAGCATGTCTCCATATAAGCTTTCATATTTCTTCTAGTATAGTGTTTGCACACTTTGTTAACCATCTGTCTGTAAGTAACCCCTTTATTTTTCAAGCCAAAAGGATTGCTCTGTAGCAAAAAGTTTTTTCTAATGTAATGAAAAAAGTCTTCTCATATTTCTAGATACATAAAGATTTGGGGGTACCCTAAATTAACATCTAAAGCGCTTAAGAACTCAAAGACAGTTGTAGAGTCTACCAATTTATCAATCATTAGGAGTGAAAACCACAGTTTTAAAACCCGGACCGGCCCTGCGGGTCGACCCGGGACCCGGCCGACCCGGGCTTAGGACCGGTCCGGGTGGAGGTAAAAACCCGCTTGGGAGTTGGCCCGGTGAAACCCGGTCGACCCGGCGGGTCAACCCATAACCCGAGCGACCCGGGCAAACTCGGACGAGACCCGTTGGATGTTGTATCAAGAATTGGTGATAAAAGGCTGGTGCTGTGGTTGTCAAGGATAGTGAAGAGAGTTGTAGCTACTGGCTAGAGCTGGAAGGAGAAAGTCGAGAGACCTTGTGATGGGAGTTGTCTGATTATCACCATTGACATGATTGAATGGATGTAATGTTGTTGTACTTCCTGTGCTGGTGTGTCATGTTGTAGTTTAGAGAATCCATTTTCATTGTCTGGTAGAAGGATCTTGATGAGGTCTAAGTCATCTTCAGAGTCTTCTTCTTGCTGTTGAGGAGTTGCCATGCGCCGCCAAGGCAAAAGCTTCACTTTCCTTAAAGTGTTGCTGCTTGATAAATTAGGGCTTTGATTTTGAAAGGGTTGTTTATATACATGTTGGCTATGCGTTAGTGAATTTTCTATCTTGCCCTTCGTCTTGTTTTGCTAACAAACTTCTAAAATGGATTACTGTTGGGAAAGGTTGATGTTTCACCTTCATATTTATAAATTAATACGAGTAAAATATAAGAATTTGATAAAAAAATTAAAATATTTTTTTAAATTTTATTATTTACAATATATATATAGTATATATTTACATAATTTTTTTTAAAAAAATTCATATAAAATATTAAAATTTTAAATATTTTTTTTAATTTTTTTGGGTTGACCCAGGTTAACCCGGGTTGACCCATGAAACCCGGAACCCGGTTCTTAACCAGGTCAATTCCCAAATCGGGTTTAAAAACTATGGTGAAAACTATCCTTTGGACAGATTTTATTCAGGTTAGTGAAGTTCACACACATCCTCCACTTTCCAGTACTCTTATTCACTATAACCATATTAGCTAACCTATATAGATACATGACCTCACGAATAAACTCAACAGTTAATAGTGTATCCACTTCTACAGTTATTTCATGTTGTCTTCCCCTTTAAAAAAATATTTTCTTTTGTTGAATAGGAAGGAAAGTTAAGTCAACTTAAGGTCTGTAAGCAATTATCTCTATGTTGATCCTTGACATATCTGAATTGTTGAAATCAAATTAGCCTTTATAGGTGAGGAATAAATTTATCAATATTTGTTATTGAGGTGGTTCCAATGTGGAGCCTATCTTGGTAACAACCCTATCTTCTTACCACAAAGATATTTTTTTTTAACTGTTATTTGGCCTCAGTTTTGACCTCTACTCTCTTCTTCAAAGACCCTTGGTGGTCTATAACCAAAGAGCTCTTGTATTTTAGACATTCAAAGACACAATTCCTTGAAGCCCCTTGGTTTTCTCTTACGATAACCACTTCTTTTTTAGTAGAGAATTTCAAGGTCAAATATCATGTGCTTATGACTTCATTGATCTAATGCAAAAAAGGTCTTCTTATTATGGTGTTGTAGGTTAAAGTTATTCCTATCACCATAAAGGTTTGCTGAAGGGTAAAGCACTTAGGGCAGGTGCCTATTGTGATTGAGATATCTAAAGCACCCTTCACTAACACTCCTAGCCATTAAATCCTAACAAATTTTTTTTTTACAAGAATCATCCTTGAGGGATCTATCCCTATCTAGAACATCACATCTCTGGATAAGATGGTAACTGAGCTCCTATCATCTACCAACACCTTGTAGTCTTGATGATTGGCTAGAATTATGAGAATTACCAGTGCATCCACATAGGGGTAAGTCACCCCTTTTTAATATTTTGGAGTAAAAGTTATAGCTTGTTTTATGGGTTCTATTAACGAGTCATTATAAGGATATGTTTTCCATACCTTCTCTAGCTGAGATGCACCTTAGAATCATATAGATCTCATGTAGGATTTGGGCAGGCTGGCTAGACTTTTCTCTATCACGTTCCATATGGGCATGCCCTTTAAAAAAAAAAAGATAGCCTTTGGCTATCAACCTCTTAATTTTTTTTTCTTTAGTATGAAGCAAACTTTCGTATCATTCCCTTTATCCTTATGGTGCAAGCAAAATTCTTAAAGGTCCATGTGTGCGGAGGCGACACCATAGAAGGTGGATATTGAACAAAGTATTTTCCCTTGATGGTTGTAAGGACTTCTGTTAGGGTGGCATTTAAGGAAGTCATATGTCTCCTCTCAATGTATTGTATGTTTTCCCTTGCTAGCCTTTCCTGACCATTATTAGAATTATTATCTATGTTAGGAGAACAATTCCATTTGAATGGTTTCTCATCCTTATTTTCCTGGTAGAATCATTTTCCTGGTAGAAACGAGGAGGTCTATGTATCAACATGTTGGCTTCCTATACCTGTATGTGATTCTTCATGACTTGTTTTACCTTCAATAGGCTTTTGTTTAGTAAAATATATAAATCCTTCTATATAGAATGTTCCCTTACTCTACTTATCAAAGCCTTTAAGACTAATGGCTTAATCAATTCTTTTAACTTCAGCATTTCTTTGTTGAACCTTTTCAACTTAGATATGAGAAAGAGGCAGATATTTGTCGAGACCAGGTAGATGATGACGTAGACTACATGTACCAGTGAGAGTTGACAACAACTACTTGGGGATATTCACTTTATCCCTCAATTCGGCCATCTCATATCTAAGTTGGTTCATCTCAACATTAAGTCGGGTCATCTAAGCTTCAACTTGTTCTCATACAATCACCTGGACAGTTAGAGATTGAGAGCTCGAACCCGATTGCGAGGAATCATTAGTTGATACACTATAGCCTGACGGCATATCCTTGGCCATGATGTTTGAGATACCATAAACATGATTTCTATCGAGTCTACTAGATGAGAGCTACCCTCTAACCACAAATTCGGATCGAGTTCTAGATGGGTAGAAGGATCGTCCTCGTATAAATTATCTTGCAATCAGGTGTTATATGTTTCCTAAAAATAAACAACCAACAAATTTAAAAAAATAATAACTTAAGAAAAAATTGTTTAAATGCAACTTACCATGAAATTCTAAGTTCGGCTATCCACAAGCTGTTGCACCCCTTTTCGAAGGTCTTCATTTCATATGTGAGTTTCAACAAAAAGCTTCATTGATCTTGTATCGCATCCAAGAACTGTAGTCTGCAAAAAAAAAAAAAAAATCTAATATTAGTTAAAAAGTTTCATATAATGTAACCATTTTTTAAAAATGTATGTAATAAAATAGAGTTTTGTCATCCATTTTGCATGCAAGACAAATGGAATGGATCCACTGGTATATGTGGTAATTGAATCATAAATCTCATTATTTTGGTTCTTTGTACCAGATTGTCATTGCCGTATGAAATGCTCAGACGTCACGTGTTGGATAGAAGTGTCCT
>Ga0325400_1004981_pt1 | contig 12415 bp, 6 predicted proteins | sample PopdelMetagenome_2_FD_205662 | JGI IMG/M metagenome (GOLD analysis project Ga0325400, IMG submission 205662) | Populus deltoides microbial communities from Bellville, Georgia, United States - Xylem-PdKOR-R1 | ecosystem: Host-associated > Plants > Phyllosphere > Stem > Wood/Secondary xylem...
ACATTGTAATTAAATATTATTTATGTTATAGCTGAGTTTTAAGTTAAAATCTGATCAGATTAATTAAAAAAACAACAATTTTTTAAGCTAAAATAATTCATTTAAATTGAGATAATAACCCGAGTTGTTCTTCATGATTTAATATGACAAGTGTATTTTTACTTTTTAAATATTTATCATGTTAAATCCTTTTTAAATTAAAAATATTTTTTTTATTAAAATAAATATTCAGACCAGTTTACACTAATCTTAATTAATCTTATATATTTTAAAATTAACAATCATATAAGTTTTTAATAATTTTAAAATTTATTATACCGAATCAATAATATCTGGATATCAAACTGATGTATCCATTTTATCTTCTGCATGCTTTTTTCTATTTGAGAAATGAAATTCACGATAAAGATGGTTTATATATATATATATATATATATATATATATATATATTAGAAGTAGACCTGGACATGTGCCGGGATATCCGGTCATGCTTGACAATATATTTTGCAATATTGTTATACAATTTATTTTGTTTTTCATTAAAACAAACCTTTTTGGCTTTTATTTGATATTCAATGCATATTTTTCCATGGACAAAAGTCATAGTTAGCTTCTTGTCTCATCCATTTGCCTTCTTACATAGAGAGAAGGATTTATATATTAGCTACAATAGCATTACGTAGTAGTTAGTTATTATCTTGAAATATAAAAAATAAATATAGAAAAAATTACCTTTTATTTTTTAAAAAAATAAATTTATTTCAAAATTATTTTAGAAATAGATTTATTTTATATATGTATATTTATTTCATTAACTAAATATGTTCGTATTCTTTTTATATGTATATTTTACTAAAGCAACACAACTTCCATAAACAATATATGATTCAAGACATGAAGAGTTCCTTTTTTTTTTGTATTTTAAAAATATTTTATTAAAAAATTATATTTTTTTATTTCAAATTAATTATTTTTTGTGTTTTTTTATCGTTTTGTTGAGCAGATATGAAAAATAATTTTAAAAAATAAAAAAATATTATTTAATGTATTATCAAACAAAAAACACTTTAAAAAATATATATTACCACACTTCTAAACTAAAAAAAGAAAAAAAAAAAACCCTTGTTTTGGTTTGTTTGAATTCCCAAATGCATCTCAAACAAAAGCAATTGCATATTATTCCAGGGGGAGCCAGAAACATTTCCCTCGTCTGCACAGATTATGGTTGCTCGTACCATTTTTCTTGGTTTTGATTTTTGAAATCATTTTCTTAGCCAATATTTTTTAATTTTTAAAAAATATTTTCGAAATATATATAAACAGGTTCCTAACAGGAGTGTATATTTCTGTAGTACTCTCTGCTGCGCATACGATGAGATGACTGGATGTCCTTTCATGTTCAGGAATATGCTGGCAACTGGCAAGTTAACCTATACGGGCCGGGATCGGGCCTGACACAGTTAACCGGGCCCGTTATGGGCCCGCTTTATATCTCGACCTTCTAAGATGTTACCTTTTTAAAAAAAAAAAAAAACCAATCAAAATTCGAAAAATATAAATTACGAAATATATTATATATGTGAAGATAAAAAAGTTTAAGAAAAGATTGCGTCACCTTAAAAGTATTTCACCCTCGGAACGAGGTTGAAGCTATATTTTATTAAATTTTTTATATAAAAATTAAATTAATATTTTTAGTATTTTTAGATTTTTTTAATATACTGATATAAAAAATAAATTTTAAAAAATAATTAATGAATAGTGTGTTATTTAATTAATGAAACATAGCATCCCTGTGGAAAGGGATGAAATAAGAATAATAGCCAGATTATATTTATCAACGAGAGATTTCTCTTCTTTTTGTACATGTTCCGTAAAACATCATCTTGTCAAAACAGCGTAGAGAAACAATGAGCATTTAAAAATGTAAAAGAAAATCTAATTTAGACCCGTCATCTAATAAAACAAAAAATTCAAATTAATGCAGTAAGAATTTGGGTTTAAAGGGTTTACTCCTCCTGTGATCTCAAGTTCGAGCCATATAGTTGCTAATATAATTGCCACTGGAGATTTATATGGTCATTAACTTCAGCGCCCGTAAGATTAGTCGAGATATGCACAAGCTGACCTGCACACTGTAAGAATAAATAAATACTTTTAACATTAATAAAAATAAATAAATGAATAAATTCAAATTACAAATCATTCTGATAGTAAGATATAACACAAATTCACAAATTGCTTATTTAGACACTGTCACGCCTCCAAAATTAGGTTGAGATACGCGGATATCATCTAGCATTCAATTCCAGATAATATAAAGCTTTACATAGTTCATCAAAAACCATAAATGCTAAACCAAAAATCTTAAATATATACATTTCATAAATAATCACTTAACAACATTAAGTCTTAGACATAATAAAAATCATACTAAAAATAAAGTACAAAAAATCTTATTACAAATCCTCAAAATTATAAATAACAAATGTCTAATAACAAATCAAACAATGTTTTTCATTAATAAAAAAATCATACTAAAAAGAAAGTACAAAAAATCTTATTACAAATCCTCAAAATTATAAATAACAAATGTCTAATAACAAATCAAACAATGTTTTTCATTAATAAAAAATTCTTCAGCTCAACTAAATATTTAACTTGTAATATAAACTTCATAGTTCGAAATTCACTATCGCTTTACCTATCAAGAGAGGGAAAATAAAAGGGAGGAGGGTAGGCTAACCACAACTTAGCAAGTAAAGCTCTACATACATTACCAGACCAAGCACAAGTTATATATATATATATTGCATTGCAAATAATAAAACAACTTAAAATAATTAAAAAAAAATGTTATTATCTCATAGTTCATAAAACATGCCATAAAACAAGTCATTAATACATGTTTTTACTTCGCATTTAATTTCATAAACATAACTTTACTCTTAGATCAAATTGCTATGACCATATTATACCTGTTACCAGGTCGTTAGTCAGCTATTTGTGATCAACAACCATAAATTATTGGTAGGTCCATTTCCAATTATTATAACCTATTGGTGAGCCATTAGAACTAGTTCTAGCGTCAATAACCCCACTCACCATAAATCATTGCTTAATTCATAGACACTTAGGAGCCATTATGCCATTTCAAAAACTTTTCTTTCATAAATCACTTTATAAATCATTCTTACAAAAATTTTCTTACAAAAATTGCATTCACATATAAGCAAATCAATATGAACATAACAAGTGCTTAATTATTTTTTTAAATAATGTAATACATATAGTAGAGAAAAAATGCACAATAAAAAAAAATATATTTATTTTGTTTTAAAAATAATAAAGTCCTCCCTTGCTTAAACAACTAAAATTTAAAATCTCAGCTCAAACAGCCTATTCACGAGCATATAACTCATTAAAGTCCCTCCAACACTTAAGTATGATAATCTATCACCGACTAAACTAATCATAATTCCTTTTAGAAAATTAAGAATTCCATTATATGTTTTTAAGTTGTAAACTAGACTCAATTATCTTCCCATCCATATATTATTTAATTAGTAATTTCTTTTATCTAATTTATAATAAGCTCCAAAATTATTTTTAGGCGCTGCTGCTAGATAGCCAGCGCATCCTTTACTATTTTTACCATAACTTTCTCTACAAAAATCAGATTAATATATTGTTTATGGTGTTAGAAACTAGACAAAATAAGCTTTTTCTACATATAAAACTTGGGGTAAAAAATATATTTATTCAATACAGTTTTTGAGTTGAGCAGTAGTCTCTGTTAAATAGCTAAACTAACAACTTCTCACTTTTATACCTAATTGTTAACCTAATACTTTTAGACCATTAAACATCCATTAAACACTCTTAATCCATTTTAAAATATCATATAATCTTCCACATTCATTATATTTTATAATTCATACAAATACCATTTAAATCTCTTTAAATCTATGAACCTTTCATATAAAAAAAAACCTTAATCAATTCAAAACATTTTCTAAATGAAAAGGATTCATATTTATTACCTTGCGACCAGTAAAATAAAATGGAACTTCAATCCTTCAAGGTTAATTTTTCTCACTCCTCTTCTTTGCACCTATTAAAGAACAAGACTTTTAAGATTTGTTTTCTTTGAACTATTATGAAGTTTATATAACTAGGGTAAATAACTCTAGGGTTTTCATATTTTTTTTTATATGGATTTAAGACTACAAGGGCTCCCTTTTCTTTCTTTTTTTACTAAGTCTAAAATAATATTATATGTAAATTTAGTCCTTATAATACTCTAGCCTAAAATATTTAGGTTAGGGTATTATAGACGCAACTTGTAATTTTTGGCATCTCAGGTTACTTATGTTTTCTTGTAATGACAAATAAAACTACTAACATAAAACTTTATAGTTGCATTAAAACAATACTTAATGATATCTAATAGTTCATTATATATGTAGATAATTGAATTGGAAACTCTCCTTTTCTTATTCTAAAAAAAATAGCAAATATTTTGAAATTCTTCAAATTTCAATTTCTTTACTTATATTAAATGAGCACAAAATCGACATACTTTATATATATCACCAATAATGAATGATGAAGATTAATTATGGAGTTAATCACCATAATTTTACATAAAGCTTCAAGTATTAAATTTCAGTTTTAGTTATACTACTACCAGAAAATCGATAAATACAAACGAAAATACCGAGAGAATATTTTCGTTGGTAAATTACCAACAGAAATATTCTCTCAGTATTTACTGAGGGAATTACAATGGAAAATTTTTTTAAAACAAAGCAAAAAAAATGATGACATGCCATTTTTACCTATGGAATTACCGTCGGTAATTCCGTCAGTAAAATCGTTGGTAAACTGTCAACACTATTAATCATGTTAATTACAAAGGGAATCACCAACGGAACATTCCGTCAGTATTTTACAAAGAGCTTTGGAACTATTCACTTTCCCATTGTACTATTAATTATTGTTCTTTACAGACAAAATCACCGATGGATTGAAAAGTCAACGGTGTTATTTGGCGATTTTCTGAAAAATTTAAATTAAATAAAAATTTTAAATTAAATATTACAGATGGAATCACCGACGGATTGAAAAGTCGTCGATGATAATAGGCGGTTTCTGAAAATTTTTGATTAAATTCAAAATTTAAATTAAATATTACAGACGGAATCACCAACGGAATGATTAAAAATATTAATATTTAATTATTTGTCGGTAAAAGGCCCCAATAAAAGCCTAGAATCCCTAATTTCACAACAGACCCGTCTCCTTTCTTCTTCTTCTCTTCTCTCCTCAACTCCTTCTTTTCTTCTCAATGCTCAGGTATGTCTTCTTCTTCTTTTTCCTCTCTCCTCTCCTCAACTCCTTCTCTTCTTCTCCATGCTCAGGTATGTCTTCTTCTCATTTCTTATTTTTTCTTCTCAGTTTTTTTTAATTAGTATACTTTACGAATTTTTTTTCTCTCTTCTTAGCTTCACTTACAACTACATTAAGATAAAGAAAAAAATTCTTATTTTTTCATGTTTTTTTCACTATGTTTGTTTTTTATTTTATTTTTAATTGTTTTTCTTCTTAATAATTGTATGAATGTTGTTGTAGGATATTTTTTATATGAGATCAATTTTTAGTTGATTTATTTATAGTATTTTTAAATTTTTTTCATATGAATTTTTTTAGTTGAATGTTTTTTGAGTTGATTTTCTTCTTCTTTTTTCCAAGCATTTTGAGTATTATAGAGTGTTGATTAATATTAATTTAATTATTTTATAGTTTTATAAAATATATTTTTAAATAATTACCGACGGAATTACATACAGTTTGTTTCCGAGGGAATTACCAACATAATGAAATTTTTTTTTGCTCGCTTTTTCCATCAGTAAATCCATCGGTAATAATATTATTTTATTACAAACTGATTTATCGATGAACAAAAAATTACCGACAAAAGATTCACCAACAGAGACTTTCCGTCTGTGATTTTGTCGGTAATTTTTTTACCAACGGAATGGTAGTGCAAATACCGACAAATCCTTAAGGATTGTAGTTGCACAAGTGATAAGCAACAAATCCTTAAGGATAAAGGATTCATCAGTGACAATAATAAAAGTTTCATTTTTTTAAAGTGTTTCGACATGTAAATACCCTTCTTTGTTTTAATTTAAGCATTGTTATTTTTATTATTAGTATACATGCTAAGACTTAGATCTTATATATATTACAAGTTTGAATACATGCTTAGCATGCATATTAGTATTTTTTTTATTATATTTATGTTTAAAGCATATCTATCTTGAATTTTATTTTATATATTTATAGATTTAAAATTATATACTCTCTAGGTTTACCTTGAACAATCTTTTATATTTTATATATTTTTATTATAATAAACTAAATATCATCACTCCCTAGTCTAATAGAATATAACATGTTTTTATAACAGCCTGAATGGTCATACAAGCTGGCAGAAGAATGCAAAGGTTTCTTGCACTTTTTCATTTTGATCATGCACCGCTTGCACTTTTTTCTTAGCATCATTTGACATTTTAGATCATTGATGAACCAAGAATCTTTGAAATCTGATGATTAAAATTAGAATTTGATGTATGTATGTATGTATGTATGTATGTATGTATGTATGTATCGTTTGTCTCCATCTTTTTGAAGGTCTTTTAAACTTTGTATCTTTTTTTATTTATATCATAATTAATTTTTCATATCCATCTCTATGGAATGCAGATTTATATTAAAGATCTTTATGTTTTCTTATGATCATTTTCATTGAGTGTATAGTTATGAAAGCCCAAAAAATAGTAATAATAAATATAATAATATAATTAATTAGGTTTCTTATTGTATGCTTTTTTTTAAATATTAATTATGGGTATTAAAAGTAATAGTGGGTACATTAATAATTATATAATAATTTAAAGAAAATAAAACCCTATAGTAACTTATGTTTTATGTTATCAAATGATCAAAACCTACATCAAAAAAGATACGAAGAGAAAGATCAAGGACTAGATTTGATCTATAACCAAAATCTTTTTTTTTTGTTATCAATTCAAGATTTATGTTCTCTATCCTTACCTTTTAATTAAGTTTTTGCATGGATATTAGAGTTATTGATAATGGTTTACATTTAATAATTTATTTAGATTTGTTTTTTTAAATGATGTTAGGGTTGTATGAGTTGTTTTTAGACCAGTAAGGTTACTTAGGTTATATCAAGTAAACACTTATTTGATTTAATTTTTTTCTATTATAAAAAGTAATATTAATAATATTTGAATATTTTTTTATATATTTTAAAAAAACTAACTTGACTAGAAACTAATCACCACACATTACAAATATTATAATCGTGAAAGGTCATTATATGACAGCCAGATGGCTGGCAAGGTTAGAAAACGTTAGGGCAAACATCCAAGAGATGCTTACAAATTCATTTCCGTTAAAAAATAATTATTTTTTCAGTACTTCAAAAAATAAAAAATAGATTAAAAATAACCGTGATGGACACGCAATCGCTTACGCAGGTTTAGATAGCTTGTTTCCCAAAACAATCCCTGGAACGTGGTCCATTAACCACCACCAACCCCAATCACACACGTCACTCACCCACATACAGACACACACGAGCCAATTGCAAGAGAGAAAAGGCTGTAATTTTTTATTTTTTTTTAATAAAAAATAACATATAAAAATAGGTCTTGGAAGACGATACTCTTGTGATCTCCTTGATAATATTCAATATTATCAAACCAAGGCGAGACTATCGTGAACAGTCCATGCTTTTAATATATTCCAAAAATAAAGCTTTCACAGTTTTGAAGGGAGGATCTTGGGTGTGAGATATATTATTTTTTAAAATATTTTTTATTTTAAAATATTTTAAAATAATATTTTTATTTTTTTTAAAATTATTTTTAACACCAGCACATTAAAATAATTTAAAAACATTAAAAACATATTAATTTAAAACAAGAAAAAATAAAAAAATAGTTTTTTTTAAAAGTGCTTCCGAAATACATTGTCAAACACTTTCTAATAGTAGTTATGATTTTAGAAATACACTAAAATAATATATATATATATATTATTTTTTTAAAATTATTTTTTATATCAGTACATTAAAACAATTTGAAAACATTAAAAAATAAATTTTAAACAAAAATAAATTTAAAAATTAAAAAAAACACTATTTCTCCCCATTCCTAAACACAACATTTCCATGATTCATGATAATCCAATCCTTATCTTTAATATTAATATTATATGAGCTCTTTAGTCATTAAATAAATAATAAAATGAAAGAATTTATCTTTTGATAATAAAAAATTACATTGTTTAGTTATTTACTAGTTTTTTTTTTATCTATACTATGTCGTGAGTTGAATTATTTTTTTTAACATTAAAAAATATAAATATGTTAAGAAGTTAAAATTTTGATGCATACCGGTCAAAACATTTTTAAAATACTTAAATAGTGACATATTGGATGAAATATGTTTTGTTAAAAAATATTGAGACGACGAAACATTAAATCGACCTGTACCAACCATGATTAACATGCAAAATCCGAGATTTAGGGTATAAAATCGTGATAAAACCATGAAACTCATATCAAAACAAATTAGGAAGCTCAATTATCAAAAGTGAAAAAAAATTAAATTTAAAAAAAGGACCCAAAAAAAGTAACTCGAGTAAACCTATATCGGTGGTTGACGCAACACCACGGGCCAGGTCAAATTTCATTTAATGTAAGAATAAAAAAGTTCAAGCAATGCTAGGCTTTCTAAATAAGTAAGAAAAATTCAAGACTCAAATCATTGAGTCATATGGGTTTAACAATCATATATATAAAAAGAAAACTCTTATTTAATAATATGAAAAACCAAGTAAACTCAGACGAATCTCCAAAACAAGTTTGGTTAATTTAATCATATATATATAAAAAAGAAAACCCTTATTTAATAATATGAAAAACCAAGTAAACTCAGACGAATCTCCAAAACCTAGGTTAATCTTTTAAAATCGCAAACTGTAAAATCTTAGACCCAAGCTCAATCAAGAAGCCCAATTTTCAACAAATTTAATATTGAATGATAAAATAAAAATAAAAATAAAAATCAATCTAAAAAACATGTCACATAAAAAATAGCAATAAAAAAAATGAGATCAAACTTGATGGAAAAAAAATAGAGGATGAAATTGTAAAAGAAAAATCAATTTTAGAAATCATCTCAAATAAAAAAAATATTAATCAAAATAATGAGGACCAAATTCGAGAGATGAAAAAAATTGGATAATGAAAACAAAAATAATTTCCAATTTGAAATAATTTTCTCAAATAAAAAGATTGCCATTAAAAGAACAAAAACCAAATCTGAAGGGAAAAAAAGTGAAGGGATGTTGTGAAAAGACCTAGCATGAAAAAAAGGAAAACAAAAATCAAGTCGGCGCTAAACCGGATGGAATCACCATGCACACACCACTCAGGGAGGTTAGCCCTACCAAGATGAAAAAAAAAAACACCAAGGAAAGCTATTTTTTACTGTTATAAGCTACCAGATGTACTACCTAATTATAAGGGAGATGGGGTTGCCCAAACCAAACCAATTATGGGTTTTAAGGTCGAACATTCTAAGATAAAAAAGAAGTCACAACTGATTCTAAATATAAATATGATACTTAACCTAATCATAACTATAATATTGAGTGTTTTAAGTGTTTAATAATTGGACATATAGCCTTTTAATATTTAAACAAGATAGTTATGATCTTAAAGGATCATGATAAGATTGAGACCAAAAGTGACAACACTGATTATGAGATGCCACCACTTGAGAATGTTAGCGAGGGGATGTAGAGTATTCAATTGAGGGAGAATTATAGTATAAATTAAAAGAAGTGATGCTTTTACCATGCATCACCTCACAAAACACTATTAATTTCAATAAGTATTTTTTTCTTTGGTTTTGTTTTTTTTCTTTCTAAATCTATATTTGTTTATCTCTAATTCCATACTTTAACATTTAGTTTATTGGATATTAAGCTTTATAATTTATTGTGGTATGCTTTATATGTGGTTAGCTCGGTCTTATAACCCGCATCACGGATTTGGCGAGTTAACACGGTTAACTCAAGTTTTTTTCATCTTTTTTGAATTCATATTTTCTTTAATTTCATCCTTCAACATTGTGTTGATTGAGACTTATACTTCATGATTTATTTTGGTTTGCTTTCTATGAGGTTATCTCGGTCTCATAACTCGGTTTGTGGGTTAACCCAGTTGACTCGAGTTTTTTCTGTCCTTTTATACTTGGTTTTTTTTTCAACTTCATCCTTCAACATGAAATTGATTATAAATTAGGCTTCATGATTTATTTTTCTTGCTTTTGATAAGGTTTTCACAGTCTTATAACCACAGTTATGTATTTTTTATGGTTAACCCGGGTAGACTCATGTTGTTTTATTGTGTCCTGTTTTTAGATTAAGATTTTTTAACTTTTTATCTTCAATAATTTTTTTTAGATTGAATTGAGTTTTATAATTTGTTTGGATTTTTTTTTCTATGGGGTTATCATAGTCAGGTCAAACCAGGTTGACTCATGTTAATTTTTTTTTTTTTACTTTCTATGAGGTTATCCTAATCTCATGACTCGTGTCACGAGTTTGGTAGGTTAATTCAGATCAAATATTTTTATTATTTTTGAATTAGTTTTTTTTCAATTTTATTCTTCAACATTAAGTTGATTAAGAATTGAGTTTTATAATTTGTTTTGATTTGTTTTATATGAGGTTATCATGGTCTTATGATCTAGATCAAAGATTTGATAGGTTAACCCAAGTTGTCTCGGATCAATTCAATATATGGTCATTTTAATATTATGTTTTAAAAAAGAAGTTGTCTTGAATTTTTATGAATCAAAATATGTTTTCATCAATCATTCGGGTTGCCTTAAGACCTATCAAGCCGATCAAATCACATTGAGTCAACCTCCACACGATTTAATTTTTTTACTAGAAAAATATTAGTAATACCTAGATATTTGTTTTTGTATGTTAAAAAAAATAAAATTGATCAAACTCACGACATATTGCAAGCCAATGATCCGTCATTGGTTATTTGGTGTGCACTAAATGTTTATATTAAGAAAGATGATTTAGAGTAGCAAATAGAGAATATCTTTTATATGAGATGTCCTATCAGTAACAAGATATGTAATATGATTATTGATAGTGAGACTTATGCTAATATTGCTAGTATTATACCTTTTAGAAAATTAAATTTGAACATCATGAAACATCATAAACCAAATAGGCTTTAATGGTTGAATGAATGTAGAGAAGTTAAGGTTAATAAATAGGTCTTGATGTCTTTTTGTTAATTAGAAAATATCATAATGAGGGTTTACGTGATGTGGTTCCTATACATGTAGGTCACTTGTTATTGGAGCATTCATGACAGTTCGATAGAAGAGTAATGCATGATATGTTTAAAAATAAATATTTTTTTGTAAAAGATGGAAAATCCATCACTTTTGTACCATTGACACCAAAGCAGGTCTATGAAGACTAATTAAAATTGAAAAAAAAAATAAGGACAAGGGTACTGAAAATGTCATGAGCTTTAAAGAGAGAGAAAAAATCAGATTTGCCCGAGAGAGAAAGGAATAGCGAGTTGGCCGAGAGTGGAGAGAAGAATAAAGAGAAGAAAACAAAGTAAAGAAAATTGAGTGTTGAGAGAAAAACAAAGAAGTATAAGAGCTTTTATACAAGAAATGATGTTGTTAAGAATGTTCTTTATGCTAACAATCCTATGCAAAATAGTGTTGTTGTTTCTTTGTTGAAGGATTAAGAGGATATATTGACCATAAATGATATACCTAGTGGTGATTGAGTTTGGATGCATATTAGAAAGAAAAGATTTCTAGCCCATAGGAGATCTAAGTTGCAGCCTAGAAGAGATGGTCCATTTAAAATTCTCGATGAATCAATGACAGTATACAAAGTGGATATTTCATGTGAGTATGGTGTTGGTGTTATTTTTAATGTTTCCAATCATTCTATATTTGATGTAGGTGATGACTCAAGGTCAAATTCTTTTAAGGAGGAGCGGAATGATATGAATCGATAAGCACTATAAAAGAATTCATTAGAGATGTTGATTGTGCGAATTACAAGGTCAAAGGCCAAGAAGATTAAAGAGGCTGGTTTGTGTTTAATTTTTTTTAATATATAGTTTTATTATAATAAGAATAATTTTCACTCTGATTGTTGGATTATGTTGAAATTTTACTAGTCAATTCTAGAGACCTTGTTTTATATAGGGCTAAAATTTTATAGCAATCGAAGTTCAAAAAAGTCTTGAGATAA
>Ga0325400_1004984_pt1 | contig 12413 bp, 5 predicted proteins | sample PopdelMetagenome_2_FD_205662 | JGI IMG/M metagenome (GOLD analysis project Ga0325400, IMG submission 205662) | Populus deltoides microbial communities from Bellville, Georgia, United States - Xylem-PdKOR-R1 | ecosystem: Host-associated > Plants > Phyllosphere > Stem > Wood/Secondary xylem...
ATAAACAGTTCAAATTCACTTATCTGGTTGGACCCCGGCTGTGAACGACCGAAAGCAGATAGAAAGAGGGCTGGGTGAAAGCAAAGATGGCGAAGAATCTGTCAAATCTTTGGTTTAGACAGTCCCAAACGAGCTTACCAGCAAAAAAAATGCAAAACCCTAGAGATCGTAGAGCCAACGAAGAGGAGATGCATAGACAGTGCATTTAAGGTCATAAAACCCAAAGACCAGGCCAGCTGGTTAACGAAGGGAGAAGAAAGAAGGGCATGATGGTAAACCACACAGCCACACCAAAACCCAGGCAACAGAGAAGAAGAAGCAAGTGGAAAGAACCTTGAAGATCCTACTTAAGTATATTTTATTTTAAAATATATTAAAATAAAATTTTTTATTTTTTAAAATTTATTAACATATTAAAATAATAAAAAAGAGCAAAAATATTGAGATTACACAAAAGTTGTTTTTTTTATGAAAATATATATTAAAATATTATTTTTAAAATTTTTAATATTAATATTAATATTAATATGTTAAAATTATGAATAATTAAAAAAATATTAATTTAATATTTTTAAATCAAGAATATTTTTTTTAAAAAAATAAAAAGATAAAAAGCAAAAACAACACAAAAGCCGAGGAACTATTGAGGTCCGCTATGAGAGTGTGTTCACAGCATTTTACCCCCGCCTCCTATTTTTTTTTTTAATTATTAATGTTAATTGTTAATAATTGTTAATGCTACTGAACTTATTACACGGGTTATGCCTACCACGTCAGCCTATAGACTAAAATCAATCAAAATCTGATACGTAAATTAGAATTTTCCCTCCAACTAAAGCATGTAAAACATCAACCTTAGAATTTCATTATACACAATTCTTGCATACAATTATTAGGAGATTTAATTACTGCGATGTTTAATTGAGTTGTTTTGGATTTTTTTTCTCTTCTCCATACCGGTTTCTCAATTTAATTTTTATAAAGATGGATCAGAACAAAGTTTTTGAATTGGTGGTTGGTGAAGCTTTACGAGTCCCAAGCAATGTTGAAGTCACTGGCCAAATTGGAGATGGTTTTACTGTTGCAAGGCATGAAAATAAGGAATTGAGAATTTTGCTAGGTGAAGTTGCGAGCAACGAGAAAAAAAAAAGGTGTTTTTTATTTTTTTAAAAAAGTTATCACATTTTAACAAACTAATTTATAAAGTAATATAGATGGAAAAATAATTAAGAATTTAGCATAGTTGAGAGAGCTTAAAATGACATTCATGACTTTTTTAATAGGGGTATACACGAACAGTCTATTCTGTCATCAACTGCCCGTCCAAAAAATAACAATTCGCACAATCACAAATAATCAGTTCTTTATTATTAAAATACAAATTATATAAACATCACATTGAATTCACACTCTTGTAACTACAGGTTGACACACCGACACAACGAGCTTGACTAATGCTGATTTGCAACATCCTCCAAGTAATTTCAACTTCTATTTTAAATATATTTCAGTCAAGTCGATCACATAACATTCTCAATAATATGTTGAGGAACATGTTTAATGTAATAGTTAGGAATTCATAACTTCTTCCATTATAAGTGATATCATTATCAGTATTGACAGTGACATTTCTATGAAAGTATAATATTTCTAAATTATATATTTTTTTCAAATAACACAACCAAACAGAATTATATTTTTTATTAATATCTTGGGATTAATCAAAGTGCATCAATTATCAACAAAACATAAATTGATCGGTGAACACCTACACTCATCAAATTAATTGATGAACACCTACATTCATCAAATTTTGGTACCATAACAAAATTATCAAATAAATTCATGTATTTCAAAGCTAGTATTATTATTATTTTATACAAAATTCGATATAATTTATAATTTTAATTAATAATCAACAATAACAAAAAAAAATATTGATTATGTAACAAAATAATCAAACTGTCAACTAAAAATATATTTAATTAACCTAATCCATAATTTAACCTAAATCAACACTAACATTTCAAATACATAATTTTGTTAGTTCACAATCAACAACAATCTAAAATAATTGATAATTAAACAAAATAACATAATTATATCTAATTACCTACTTCAATTACATCTAATTAACTTAATTTCTAATTCAATCTATAACATTCAATAAAATTAAATTAATACTAATTAAATATAAATTACATCAAATTAATTGAGAGAAAATGTTTAATATATCTTTAGGAGTGAAATGGGGGTGGTGAAGGTGATCAGTGGTGACTGATTTGGCTGAAAAATCCAACATCCGTCACTAGTAAAAAGATAGAGCTTGGTTGTCGTGGGTTTTGCTAAAAGAAAAAAATGAGTGTTGTAGAGAGAGAAGAGTGTTTTAGGGCTGGTAGTAAGTGTTTTTGATAGTGATATTATCTGCAACTTATTTAAACATACTAGTTTTCGAAATATTTTTTCAATTGTGTTACTTTTTCAATTCTTTTTTCCTTTGTTAAAAAAAAAACTCCAATTTGTAACTGGAACTATGCATATTACGTATAGGCTTTGGTGTACGAAGAGGCAAACAATCTTATTTCGGTGGATCGAAAAAGATTCGTACCAAATAGTATGGTTGCTCGAAGGAAGGCTTTAAGAATGAGGAAATTTCGTAGTTATTGTGAGCTGGAAACTAGAACTGGGTGTAATGCGATGATCCGTTTTAAGGTAGGGGACGATGGACAATGGAAAGTGATTCAATTTGTGGGCACACATAATCATGAATTTGCAAAACTTGAAGGCAGTCGAAGAAGTTTTTCCAACACATGCCACCATCTATGTTTATGGCACGTCTCAAAAAGAGGTCCGTCTTATCATGGGGTCTTTATAGTAACAAGGAGTTTCATTTTATGTTTTATAAATGTATTCAAGGTTTTGATCGGTGTTGGAGTTCCAAGAAACATGGGATAAGATGTTAAAGCAGTGTAATGTCGAAAGTCACAGCTGGTTGAAGAGATTTTACAAGCTTTGAGCTAAGTGGTGCTCGGCTTTTACCATGGATACTTTGTCTTCTGGGTTGAAATCTTCACAAAGAAGTGAAATCACGAACAACGTTTTGAACGGGGTAGCTACCAAGACAACTTGTCTAATAAATGTTTTTAATTCAAGGACTGAATAAAAAAATTATGCTAGTAACCTAAAGGCTAAAATGACCACCTGCAAGTATTATGTCTACCTTCCAACCTCTGCCTCTTGTTTAATCAAATCACGCTCGATTTTTCCTCCGGCTAGCAGGACCTTGTTGGAATCTTTTTATTATTAACGGCTTTAATTGGTACAGCTACGGCGTACCATTGTTGGAGATATTTTACAGGAAAGAAACCGACAAGTGATATATTTAAAGAGGGGCTGGATCTTCATACAAGTAGCGTTGCCTGACCACGCGGTGGAAATTATGGATTCAATAACTCTGAGAAATCCTAAAAATAGAAGCACCGATGCTCCTAATAGAATGAACAACCACACTGGAATTGATAATATAATGGAGATTGATTTCCATACTTGGAATATGGGCCTAGCCTTAAAACTCACTGCCATTTCTGAATCCATTTAATCTAGCTAGTCTGAAGCCTACAAAACCGACACGGTCCAGTGTAATTGCGAGAGTTAAGCCTCTCACACGGTCCAGTGTTTGATTTGATTTATCAAGGTACGAGTATCTTGCTCCGCAGGATTGCCGAGAGAGAGAGAGAGAGAATGAACTCACCAGCAATGCGGCAGCTGAATCGAAATGAATTAGGGACATTCTTCTTCGAACTGGGATACGTAGACAGCGTGAAACTTTCCAACCAGGAAGGTAAAGCTCTGTCATTAAAACCAATACCTGGTTAAATATCTTTATAAGATTGCTCTGAGGAATCAAAGCTGCGTTATATTCCACGTGTTTGCAGGCTTGTTCTTTAAAAATCTATCAAAACGAATCGGAATCATTTTAATGTCTCCGTTAGGTTTTTGGATATCATGCACTCGCATATATGCATGGCAGATACATCTACTCAATACAAGTGGTTATCGATAACAAAAACATTTACAAATAAAGCTAATTTGCTGTGTATTGCAGGTCTGTGAGGTAATCAGAAATTTGCAAATCAATACTTCAGTTCCAGAGGTGTACAGATATCAGCATCCAAATCATTTTCGAGCTGGAATAAGACTGAGAATGGTTATGTCCGGAATAAGAAAATAAAATTAAAAGGGGTTAAAATTTTAATTGTTTTATTATTTAAATTAAAAATATAAATATTGTTAAGAAAAGGATTGGAAAAATCATTTTTTTGCAGGCCCCGGCATGCCAGCCTCCCCTGTCTTCGCCCATGGCTATGGTGTTTTGTTTCATTTTGGAAGGGTTGCGGACTTGTAATACTGTGAACTAGATGGTTGTCCAGCTTTATGATTAGGATCAACTATGTTTTAATATAAGAAAATATATGGAGGTTTCAAATAATTTTTTGATAGAAAAAAATTTAAATAATTTAAAGATTAATTCAATTTAAATTAATTAATTTAATGGATTAAAAAATAATCTAGTGACTGGTAGAAATATAATTCAATTAAAAAATTTTCTATTGCTGAACCGGTTCTGGAAGCAGCTAGTCCGTTGTACAGAGGTGGATCCTACTTCCAGTTGACTTCCTCAACTCGCCACTGGGTGCTGTAAGGTCTCTTCCTGCCTAGCATTCACCAGTAGAAAAGGTCAGAGAAGGAATTCATTGCTTGCTACACACTAGAATGAGCTATCCTTTCAAAAACAAAATTGATGCTATAGAAATTTATTTTCTTTGAACGTAGATAAGAGATCTTAAAAGCCAAAGAGATGTTTAAGATGATTTTTTTTTTCAAATATTAAGATTATAATATATTAAATTGATTTGGTTCAATTCAGGTCATTAGACTATGATAATTTTATATAAAACAAATTAAAATAAATTTTAAAATTCAATTTTCAATCAACTCAATGTTGAAAGATGATATTGAGAAAAAATCAATTAAAAAATAAAATAAAAAAATATCAAAATTAACTCGGGTTAACTTGCTAAACTCATAACTCGAGTCATGAGACTGAAAAAAAACTCATAGAAAGTAAACCATAAAAACAACTTGAGTCAATCTGAATTAACCTACCAAACTTGTGACGCGGTTTATGAGATTGAAATGACACTATAGAAAGCAAATCAAAATAAATTATAAAGCTCAATTCTCAATTAACACATCGATGAAAGATGAAATTGAAAAATAAAAATCAATGTAAAAAAGAACACTATAAAACGACCAAAATCAATCCATGTTAACCCACGAAACTCGTGATCCTGGTCATAACACATGCATAACCTTGTAGAAAGCAAATTAAAACAAATCATGAAGTTTAATTACTAATCAAAACTATGTTGAACGATGAAATTAAAAAAAAATGCCAATTGAAAAGGAAAAGAATCTAAGTTAATCGAGTTAATTCGTCAAACCTATAAGACGAGTCATGAAATTGAGATAAGCCTATAGAAAGCAGTTTTATAATAAATAATGAAATCCAATCTCCAATAAACCAAATGTAGAAGCATGAAAAAAAAAAATTTAAAAATCAAAAGCAAATAAAATAAAATAAAAAATATTATTGCAGTGAATAATATTTTATAAGGCAGGGCACCGTAAAAGCCCCAGCTTAGTTTTTGTTAACCTGCCCATTGGCCCCCGCTATGCTGTGAGTCTTGCTAAAAAAATATATATATAAGTATTGCTAACGTCTCTCTATAAAAAAGAAAAAGATTTTAAATATGAACTCAAAATCAATTGCACATTGAACAATATTTTTTTCTAACATTGAGATAAAAACATGTTGGATTTATCTGGGTCAACACGAGTTGACTTGCAAAACTCACGGGGATAATCTTGAAAAAAGCAAATTGAAAAGCTCAATCCTTAATTAATTTAATGTTGAAGGATAAATTTAGTAAATAACAATACTTAAATTTTTAAAAATAAACCAAGTGAAACCGACTCAACTAAACAAACTCGCGACGCAGGTCATGTATGTCATTGGATTCAATAAGCCTTTTATTCCAAAAATTATTTTTATTTAATTGTATGAGAATTTTTTGTATTAAATATTTTTCTTAAAAGAAACTAAAACCATTATAGGAGCTTGAGACTAAGATAACAAAAGTATATCATCGATAAAAAAAAGTCAAATTTCATTTTTTTTAGTTTTAAGTTAAATAAAAAAATAGATCATCGATAACAAATAATAAAATTTTTTATTTTTTTTAAGTCAAGGGACAAAATAATGCATTAAAGAAAAAAATTAGCTCGAATGTAGGGGATTTACACATCAAATATGCGACCCTACTCTTGGACTTAATTGAGTTTTATGGCATTTTTATTAATTTTTTACCCAAATATAAACTAAAAAAATAATAAAAAAAAACAAAAACAAAAAGTAGCCCAATCGGGTGGGCCTAGTGGTCTAGTGTGCGTCCGGGCTTTCTAAAAAAAAGCCTAAACACACAAGCCTTCTAACCTAACTTGTGAGCCTGGACTTAGTTTTATATATATATATATATATTAAAAGGGTAGGCGATCTATTGGTTGTCTAATTTTTTGAGAAAAAAAAACTAATGATGTGTTGTCTGCTATTTGTAGAATCTGACAACTAGAGATCGCTGAATAGTTTTTTTAGTTAAAAAATTTATTTTCAATCTATTTTAACTTAAAACACTTAGAAAACACTTTAAATGTAAACCCCGGTAAAAAAAAATATATATATATATATATATATATATATATATAAATAAATCTCGAGAATTGAGTAAATTAATTGATATGACTTGTGCAAGTATGAAATAAAAAAAAATCTGAATTTTGACGAAAAATTACAAACCGGCTAATTTTACGTTATAACACATAACTTTCAATCTGGTCATTGGATTAAGTTGAAATTTTGCATGGAGTCTTATAAAATATTATTTTAACCTAGGTTAAAATTTCAGAATTTTTGGAGTATGATAAGAATTTTTTTCAGATAAAAGAACAAATGGCACAAATGATTGTCTAAAAAATTCCTTAGGGACCAAAGTGAGACTTTGCCCAAAACAATCCTCTTTAAAAAGCTGCCAGCAATTAAAAAAAAAAAAGAAAAGGAAAGAGGGATTGTGAAGCCGGCCAAGGGAAGAAAAAAAATGAAAAAAAGAGGGTTTGTGTTATTTTTTCATGGAAATTGCTTGAAAAATCAAAAACAAAGTATAAGATAGAAAGAGTGTGGGGTAATTAAAGAAAGGGTTGATACATTAAGGAGACTACAAGGAGTTTGAAGATTTTAAGAGTGCTTTTAGAGAAAGAAAAAGAAAATTAAGCTTAGAGGAAAGTGTGAAGGAAAAGAACTTGATTCAACTTGTTTTAGCTATTGATTCTTCATTCTTTAAGGGAGAGGTTGGAGGCTCCAGACAGCAGCAGGGAGTTACTAGTCAAGCATCACCAGCAGGTAGGTATGCGACATCTTGAATTTTTATAGAAAGATTAATTGAAAAACCAGCGTTAATTTTAATTAGAAATTTTGTAATGTATGTTTGATGTTAACAGATGAATTAATGCCCGGTAATTGGGCGGATAAATTAGTAACGGTAATTGGACGGATGAATTAATGCCCTGTAATTGAGAGTGAATTAATGCCCGGTAATTGGGCGGATAAATTAGTACCGGTAATTGGACGGATGAATTAATGCCCGGTAATTGAGAGTGAATTAATGCCCGGTAATTGGGCGGATAAATTAGTACCGGTAATTGGACGGATGAATTAATGCCCGGTAATTGGGCGGATAAATTAGTACCGGTAATTGGACGGATGAATTAATGCCCGGTAATTGAGAGTGAATTAATGCATGGTAATTGGGCGGATAAATTAGTACCGGTAATTGGGCGGATGAATTAATGCCCGATAATTAAGTGTGAATTAATGCCCGGTAATTGGGCGGATAATTTAGTACCGATAATTGGACGGATGAATTAATGCCCGGTAATTGAGAGTGAATTAGTACCGGTAATTTAGTGGATAAATTAGTACCGGTACTTAAGTGAATAACTTAGTGTCCCTAATGAGAGAGCAATACCCCATGAAACGGTTAAGATTGGAATTTAATGGAATGAATATGGAGGTGTAAGATATTAATGTTTCATAATAAAGTGTGTGTGTGTTTGGGGGGGGGTATAATGAAATAATACATTGCATTTATTGATAAAATGTTAATCTTATTTTCAGGACCCTCACAGCAGTAGAATAGATCCTGCTTGAATATATGCTACTTTTGTTCATTTATTTTGATCAACATGTATTTTGAGAATTATGAATGATGTAAAAGAGTTGAATGAACCTTTATATTTGTAGAACAAAGCTTTTATATGTAATTAATGTGTATGACATACTTAAGAATATCTTTATTTTAAATTAAGTATTTGTATTCTATCATAGTTGTTCATATGATTAGGAATGTTGGGTTGATAAATTAATGAGGGTGTTACATTCATAATCTAAATTTTACCATTTTCTTTATATAATTATTATTAATTGCATCTTGATTATTAGACAATACCTGTTTTTGTTTTGTGATGCGTTGTTTGGGATAGAGGTCCAAGATGATTGGACCATGATTATGATATGAGTTTTGACAGGAATGAAGATGTCGATAACTTGGTATAGTCTCGTTATAAGGGAAACTCTGTCGAAATTTTTTTGAAAAAAAATTAATAATAATAATAATAAAAATTTTACACCACATAAAAAATTTTACACTTTTAAATAATTATGTTTTTTTTTTTTGTTGGATGTGACATTAAACATCTTGATAAATTTATTCATGGCTTTAAACAAAATGAAAAACAAATCTAAAACTTGAAACCAACCTAAACTTAAAAAATTTTCTTACTGGCATATCCACATTTCCAATCAAGGAGAAGGAAAAATAATATCTAAGTGAAATTTTCTTATCAAATGAAATCCATTGAACTGAAATTAATTCAAAATAAAAAATCTTAGGACGGGTAATTAAGCAATGCCCGAGTCTGGTTCCATGAAATTCCCTAGAGAAGCTTCCGAGTTTGAGAATGGCTTCTTCTGTCTTTCATGTAGCTCGAGTGCAAGGAACCTCACAAGTTAAAATAAGACTATACGTGGCGGCTTTGACTTGCAATCCAGTAATTGATTGAAGTTTGCAAGTGAACAATCTCTCAGTAAGATTCTTGTGGACAATCATTTTAGGGACCCAGTCGGTCCAATACTTCTCGCATATTATTAACGGGAAGCACAATAAAGCGCTAGCCTTTTTTTATTTATTTTTAGTAATGCCCGAGCCAGGTTCGATAAACACCTTTCAGAAGTGGCCACCCCATGGGACAAGGGGACAAACTTGCGATCCCCGCCTTTCCCTCTCTTGTCACTTGTATGATTTCTCCAGAGATAGACTGGTTTTTTTTTTGAAAAAATTATGAGTTTTATTTTATTTTGATGTGTTAATGTTAAAATTAATTTTTAAAAATATATTATTTTAATATATTTTCAAACAAAAAATATTTTAAAAATAATCGCTATTACATTTCCAAACACAATAATATTTTAAAAATAATCGCTATTACATTTCCAAACACAATAATATTTAACTACATGCATGGTTAAATGGTTATGCTTGCAAGTTCGATCAAGTCTTGTTAATCATGTTATATTAAGAAATAATTTTTTAAATGTGTTAATTTAAGAAACATTTTCTTATTACTATGTTAATATGGAAAAAAAAAACATATTCCTCGGAGATTATTCAAATGTTCCTCGTAGAACGAGAAACTGGATAAATTATATCACTGGAATGAGACTGAGAATGCCTACGGTATTTAGCCCGGCTTGAAGGGTTGACCCGAGATTAAAGCAACTCGGGACCTTAGCCAGGTTTCAAATGGTCAAAACCTAGGCTTGCATTTGGCTCGATCAAATATGGGTACTGACCCATCAGGTTAACCCAAAACCGTGGTGACTCGATGTTAATTACCTGAATAAGACTCGATTTTTTTCTACATTTTCTTAATAAACCAAAAAGATATAAAATTAATTTATAAATACTTATTTTTTTAACTTTTTCTTATATGATAACTATATTTATAGTCTTCATCATCAACATGTAATATTTCTTAGCTTTTTTATATAAGATAACCATATATATAGACTATATTCACATGAAATGTTTCTTAATATTTTATATGTATATAAAATATTTTTTAATTTTTTTATATAAAATATTAAATTTCGAATAATTTTTAAAATTTTTCTTTCTAAGCTAACCCCAATCAAGTGATGAAGTTTAATAACTATGTTAATATCAATAATTGACGTTTAAGTCAACTACTGGGTTTACAAGTCAACAATCGCTGAGTTCATTTTAGAAACCCAGTTGGTCCTCGACTTCTTGCATGTTACTATCAACTGCAAGCACAACAAAGCAAAAGTTTTGGAGTTGCCGCATCAGCAAGTATTCAGCTAAAATTTTTGGAGGCCACAGTACATCAATACTGAAAAATTCTTCAACCTTTTCTTCTATACTCCGCAAAATATTTATCACGCCTAAAAAAATTATTTTTAATATTAACTTATTAAAATAATCTAAAAACACAAAAAATAATTTAAAACTAAAAAAAATTTAAAAACACATTTAAATCATAATATTAAACAAGTTCCTTGATCATACATGGTTGAAATGTGGGCAATTAAGCAATGCCCGAGCCAGGTTCGATGAAATTCCTTATGGAAGCTTACCGTATTGAGAATGGCTTCTTTTGTCTTTTATGTAGCTTACGTGCAATGAAGTAAAATAAATTTGGTTAAAATATTGTTTATTTATAAATATATTAAAATAATATATTTTTTTAATTTTTAAAACTGATTTCTTACAACTGCAAGCACGATAAAGCAAAAGCTTTGGTTTTTTTTAGTGATGCCCGAATGCGGTTCGATGAAATTCCTCACAGAAATATATAATTATTGACCGTTTGCAAAAACTGCATTGCGGTTGCTGTGTGTCAAGGCAATACTTTAATGCGCTTTGATTTCCAAATAAAAGGAAGACCAAGTCAAGAAAAAATTATGTCAAGAGTTAAGTTGAGCCAAATTTTCCCACGTCATTAGTACTCGAATGTATTCTGATATTCGAGGCTTGAATTTTCCTCACGCATTTTATTATGGTTTCATTTGCCGTGAAGCTAATATATCACATCTTCAAGAGTGAAGCTATTTGAATGATCATGTCTAAAATGGAGATCTCAGGCTTGAGTTCAAAAATACTGTATTCACTTTTCTTGCTAATAATTCAATTCTCTATTGCTTCATGTTTACTCGTAGGAAATGAGACAGATAGACTCTCCCTGTTAGCCTTTAAGACTCAAATTAGTGATCCCCTTGGAAAATTGAGCTCATGGAATGAATCCTTACACTTCTGTGAATGGTCAGGAGTTATCTGTGGAAGGAAGCATCGGAGGGTCGTAGAGCTTGACCTGCACTCTTCCCAACTGGCAGGCAGCCTATCTCCCCACATCGGCAACTTGAGTTTTCTCAGGATACTTAACCTGGAAATAAACAGCTTCAGCTATCTTATTCCACAGGAGCTAGGGCGTTTGTTTCGGATCCAGGAGTTGAGCCTTGGGAACAACACATTCAGTGGTGAAATCCCTGTCAACATCTCGCGCTGCACAAATCTCTTGAGTATTGGATTGGCGAGCAACAATCTCACAGGAAAGCTTCCTGCGGAATTTGGGTCACTGTCAAAGCTACAGGTACTTAATTTCCAACATAACCATCTGTTTGGTGAGATTCCACCTTCATATGGAAATCTCTCTGAACTTCAGATAATTCGTGGAGTGCGGAATAATTTGCAAGGAGGTATTCCCGACAGTATTGGGCAACTAAAAAGACTAGCAGACTTTACATTTGGTGTTAATAGTTTGAGTGGTACGATCCCTTCCTCCATATACAATCTGTCATCCCTTGTTCGTTTCAGTGTACCAGTTAACCAACTTTATGGGATTCTTCCTTCTGAATTAGGCCTACTTCTTCCAAACCTTGAAACCTTTTTAATTCACAGCAACCAATTTAGGGGACTAATTCCATCTACCCTATCCAATGCCTCAAAAATTTCTAATCTTCAACTTCATAACAACAGCTTCACTGGAAAAGTGCCTTCTTTAGCTGGCCTGCATAATCTACGGAACCTGTTACTTCATTTCAATAACCTTGGAAATAACAAGGATGACGACCTGGGTTTTCTCTATCCCCTTGCAAACACTACCAGTTTGGAAGTTTTGTCGATAACTAATAACGTGTTTGGAGGGGTGCTGCCTGAAATAGT
>Ga0325400_1004986_pt1 | contig 12407 bp, 5 predicted proteins | sample PopdelMetagenome_2_FD_205662 | JGI IMG/M metagenome (GOLD analysis project Ga0325400, IMG submission 205662) | Populus deltoides microbial communities from Bellville, Georgia, United States - Xylem-PdKOR-R1 | ecosystem: Host-associated > Plants > Phyllosphere > Stem > Wood/Secondary xylem...
GGAACGAGATGTTACTAGCCCTACTGCTTCTGTGTCGGCAAAATCTGTATCTTCAATCGTATCTCATGGGAGTAACGAATTCAGCCATTGATCAGTACTGAAAGCTCACCTTCGAAGAAGAGACTAGTTATTCATCATCCGTACTTTATTATTATTTATTAATTAATAAAAAAACAAAATAGTTAAAATTTTAGTATGTATAAGTATATTAAACGATAAAATGATATATATATATATATATATATATATATATATATGTTTTATGTCTTGTGTAGTTATTATATTATATTAAAAAAATTCACCCCTATATAATTTGTTTTATATAGATTCTCTCCTCTGGTATGTTTTTCATCGAGTTTTTTTTTTCTCTCTCTCTCTTTTGTCCAGTTCCTTTAGGTGTCAAAAATAATTAAGGGCATTGATCGATATGATCATTATAAAATAAAATAAAAATCAAGAATTTAGTTATAAATATTATGCTTTATCAAATACTTAATATTATTTTAGGAAATACCAATAAGAAATATTAACGTCTAATGAAGGATTTGTTACCAATAAAATTATAAATGAGAAATTTAGCCCTTTATGTTAATTGTGTGTTAGAGATAATTTGGCTTTATAGAAAAATAAAAAAATATATATGTTTTAATATTTTCTATAAATAATATTGTTTGTTAGGTTATTTATTTTTTCTTCTTTGTTTTTAATTTGGTTATTGCTTTATTTCTCTTTAATTTAATTTTTTATGTATAATATTTTTAGTATTTGTAACGAAATTTTCATTTTTTATAATTTGATGATAAATTTTCATTGGTTGGGATTTTAATTTAAATATTATTAATTTATATATATAGTTTTATTTTTTAAATAATGATGTTATTAGTAATTAATGAACATATTTTTGACATGTTACTTTATAAAAAATATCTAGTTATGGTTTTTTTTTTTGGATTTTCTTTAACCACCTTGATTTCTCTTGCTCGATCTAATTTGTCCATTCATTAAAGAATAAATCAAACTAGATTTTTTTGCATATGTTATATCACGGGTTAAGTCAAACCTCTCCCAACAACAAAAAAGATATTTAAGCGATGATAACCTAAATCAACATAAATTAACTTGACTAATATGTGACTTAGAATATGAGATTAAGATACCCCACATACAACAAAGCAAAAAAATAACAAAGTTCAAGGTCTAATAACATAATATTAAATGATAAAATTAAAAAAAAAAGATATCTATTTAAAAAAAATATCAAAAGAAAAAACTTGAGTCAACTCGAGCTTACTCTACTAACCAGCTACCTGCAATATGAGATTGGAATAAAAATAAAAATTAAAAAAAAACCCAGAAAAAATTATCAAAGTTAAATAAAAAAAATATTGAAAAAAAACTAAGTATTTGAGTTAACTTGACTAACTCGCGATCTAAGATAATCTTATAAAAAAGAAAAACAGAAAAAAAACAGAAAGTTCAAGGCTTAATAACCTAATGTCTAATGATGAAATAAAAAAAAATAAAAAGACCCAAAAAGATCAAAATTAAATCGGGCTAATTGTCAAAACCAATGACTCGGGTCATGAGATTGATGTAACTTCATAAAAAGCAAAAACATAACAAAGCAAAATTCTCAATCATCAAAAATTAAAAAAGAAAAAAAATAACAATTAAAATAATGAGGACTAAATCTGATATTAAAAACTAATAAAAAAATAATGAGGGATCAAATTGAAAAATAAATTAATAACAATCAAAATAATAAGAACTAAATCTGATATTAAAAACTAATACAAAAAATAATAAGGGATTAAATTGAAAATAAATTAAATTAAAAAATAATTAAAAGAAATAGCAATTAAAATAATGAGGATCAAAGATTGATAAAAAAAAATAAAGTAAAATGTTGAAGGAAAAAATTTAGAAACTAAATCATGAAAATAAAATAAAATAAAACAACAATTAAAAGAATGGGGACATATTTGTTATAAAATCAAATCAAATCAAATCAAATGATAATGGATAAAATTAAAAAAAAATCAAAACTAATAATGATCAATCAAAAAAATAAAGACTGCAATTAAAAAAAAATAGAAGGACAACTCTGAATTTTGGTTGATTCAATATAAATTTCTAAAAAATAAAGAAAAAAGAGAGGGATAAGATAAAAAAAAAAAAAAAACCCTATCATCGTGATCTTCACTACACTCGCTATCATCACTATCTTCACTATACTCGCCACCTTATCAAATGCTCATCTATTAGACATTTCAACCGGCACTGTGGTTAGGTATATTTGCTGCTAGAAACCATATTGCATACGCATTGGCTCATGTGTTACATGAGTCAATCATTTTTTATTTTTATTTATTAAAAAATTATTTGTTTTAATTGAAATATATTATTATGAAATAATGATGATGAAAATATTAAAATATTCTTAGAGGTCCTTTTTAATTTTTTTATTTTAAAAATAATGGTGCCATTTTATTTTAGTTTTTAAGAAACGACCAAAAGCATTTCTTGTTTGACTATTATAATTGACAAATGAATAATATCATTTTGCCTCTAAAGATAGGCCATTTGATTGTTGTTACAAGGGACATAGATATGATTGTACCGTGACAATCTAATGAGTGTTTTTTTTTTTTTGTTTTTTGATAATTACTCATCATGGGCCCTTTTAATTTAGCTTAGGCCCAATTCTTGCTTCCCTTGTATAATGCCCCCTTGTATAATACAAGGAGTTACTGTTTCCCTGAAGCTCGTTTTCCTACTTCAGTGCTTCATCAATGCCATAAAATAACAAAAGCGGCACCGTGTCCCCTCAATTTCATTTTGCAGGGCTACAAAATGGAAGAAGAGCAAGTGAAACCTCAAAACGACGCCGCTTTCACTGAAGACGACGACGACCCTCCAACGTTAAGTTCACACGCTCTGGCTGCTTTGAAAGAGTTCCTCCAACAACAACAACCCATCACTGACCAAACTTCACAAACCGACGGAGAAGGTTCTGAAACCGGAGAGAAAGTAGCCTTAGTAGCAGAGGACTGGAGGCTTAGCCAGTTTTGGTACGACCCGTTAACCGCAGAGACTGTAGCAAACGAGGTTCTTGCTTTATTAACCAATCCCAGTTCACTCGCAGTTTGTATCGCTTGTCCAACTCTTTATGCTTACATCAAGGTAGTACACAAAATTGAAACTTTTGAACTGGGTTTTGCTTCTTTTTTTTATGGGTTGCTTTTAATTTTCTTGGTTTTTGGGTAAGTGGGTTCTTTTTTTTGTTGGCAGAAAATTGATCCTAGTGTGAATGTGCAATTACTGGAGTATGACAAGAGATTTGAGCAATATGGGAGTGATTTCACGTTTTATGATTATAATAAACCAGAAGATTTGCCTGGTCAATTTAAGCATGCTTTTCAAGTTGTTGTTGCTGATCCTCCTTATTTGGTTAGTTATAAAGTTTGCCCTTCTGTTAACTAAAATATGTGTTATTCATTCATGTTGTTTTTGCCATGTAATTAGTATCTAGTTTACTAATGCTTATGTTATTTAATGGGGTATCTTTTTTTTTTGTTTTGACCGAAAGATTGAGGATGTCTGTTTTACATGTTTTATGTTAAGGTTGCCAAGGAGAAGATTTTGTGGTACCTGTCTGTGCCATATTTGGTTTTGAACTGTTGGATTATTGGTTGAATAATTAGATATCCTTTGTTCAGGCATAATGACCTGCTTAGAAGATCTCTAATATTTGCTTCTTCTTTTTTTTGTTTTTTTATTACAGATTTTGTTGTGCTATAATTTCTACTTGATCGGCAATTCCTTGTACATGTTTAGTAAGCTACAGGTTTTCAATTTTGTTCAACTGTGTCTTGTAGTCCCTGGTGGATATTTATACAAGGAAGCTTGTTTCTTGTCATTGTGCCCTGGATCTTTCCCTCTTTTTCGTTCTTTTTTTTTTTGTTTCCGTTTAGTTGATAAACTGCAAACTGTTCAATAGTCATGTGAAAAGGCCATGGTCTCATTTAACTGATGCTTATGATGGCAGAGTCAGGAGTGCTTAGAAAAGGTTGCTCAAGCAATTTCTTTTCTTGCAATACCAGGAAAATCATATTTGCTTCTCCTCACAGGTAAACATTGATCATTCTCCGTCCTACTCTTTCTCATTTGCAAGCTCTGGTGAGTCTGCTATATAATGCTACTAGTCCAATCTCAGCAATCTGTAAATTTGTTGAGACCTGAGATTTTCTATAGAATTAGATATCTAGAGCTAGGGCAAAGCTAGCAGCACTTCCTCCAGCACTTGCTTGTTTACAACATCCACTTTACATCTCTTTACTCTATTTGGAATGACAAAGTGCCTATAGGGTTCCAGATTATTATGTTTGCCTTCCCTTAAATTTTCTGTTGCCTAGTTTTGATTCGCTTTCCCTGTCTCTTTATTTTTTATGCCATTTTCCTCTCTTTTAGAATCCCTTCTATTGAACCAAAACATACTTATGTGATATTACCTTGGCTGACAATTGGATTTGGACCTTTTGCAAGAAAGTTGTGGGATTTTTAGTCTTATTTGGTAGAGAATATGTGAGTTTTGGACCTGATCTCAAATAATACAAGGGATCTCTTGAATCTGGGATAAAATACACTTGGGTTTTCACTGGAGATGCTAGTCTCGTTCTTGTTGCTCAAATCTGTTGATTGAACTACCATTAAGTGGATTAATAACGGGTTTATAGATCACTTTGGTATAATTGATCAGAAAAAGAAGAAACAACAAAGAGAAATTTACCTTGTTCTTTGTTGATGGAAAATGAGGGTTTAGAGAAGATTCTTGCAATATATTTAATTTAGGAGACAGTAATCTACTGGTATTTGTTCTTGTTTTAATGTGCAATCTCTTTCTTGCTTGGTCTTGGACTGCTTGTAATGATGGAAATTTTTCGTCACTAGCTCTTAGTATCCTTTTCCTCTTGCAATTAATTAGTTTGACTAAAATGAAGAGATGTGATGTGGATGTTCTAGATGTGAGAGTATTGAAAAGCAAGTGTTAGAGCGAGTGTTGCTAGAACTCCCAACGAAGTTGCATTGTATTTTCTTTCCAGCTTTCTGGTGAATCTGATGGATTATATATTCTTGACTTGTAGGAGACGTGCAGAAGGATAAGGCAGCTGAGCTCTTAGGATTGCATTCATGTGGTTTTAGGCCTCAACATTCTAGCAAACTTGGGAATGAATTTAGGCTATTCACAAACTATGACCCTGGAATGAGACTAGGAGGGTGGGAGCTGGAGAAATAGATCTTCTCTCTCTCCTTGGATCTGGTGAGTTAATATTGTTGAAAACTTGCAAGTATGTACTTTTTAGTAGAGTACCGTATGGCATTTCACATTGCCTAAAAACTTAGCAGAATATGTGAACTATATACATTGTCCAAGCTCAAAGTTTAACTCTGGGGCAAAACTTAGCAGAATATGTGAACTATATACATTGTCCAAGCTCAAAGTTTAACTCTGGCTTAGTTCATCGTATGTGGGCAGACTTTGGACCATTGATTCGATGCAGAGAATGATTATAACGGGAGCCTTTCCTTTAACGATAAATGGAAAAGTCGAGGTAGATCGATGCATTTAAGAATGCTTACACTATTGACGTGGGTGTATGGTGCAAAATTTTCAGCTTCTTCCTGAACCCCAGGATATCTTCTGCTTATTTTAATTTTTGAACTCTGGGAAATTTTAGTTTGTAATTTTGGATATGTGAATTAGTCCAATGCAAACTGTCTAGAGAGAATTTTTGAGATTTTAAATCAGAACCGCTTTCAGATGTGCTCTCGCTCTAGCCGAGTAAAACTCACAGGTTGTACTTCAATCAACCAGTTTTTGTCACACCCCTCTCCTAATTACTTGGTGTCTTTGATATATTCACTATAGAATAGTGCTAGCTAGGTAAACCAACCTCTCTAATTGCTTCTTATTGTTACCTAATCAGTTAAAACAAGTATAAATGTACATAACTTGGGAACTTATATGACATCTTGTTTTCTTGTCTTGATCATTCACTTATAATTTACATCTTTACACATAGTTGTCATATTGATCTATCACACACTAAAAGAGTCCGTGCATGATATATGTTTACATATGCATTTACTTGTGTAATGACCCATACTAAAAAACTAACCTATAAAAGATACAAGAGCACCACTTAAGTTTCAAGCTAGGATTCCAAAGAAACTTTGGTTGGTCACTTTGGTGCTTTGAAAATAATTCATCAACTGCTAATGAGATAACCTAGTGAATTCATCAACATGTATGCCCAACATCAATATCTCATATCCATACACCACCACATTGGTAGCATATGTAATATATAGGTGGCCATAATTTCTTTGAAAGCAAGCTTTACTCTTTTCACATATCATGTGCAGTTATATCAGCACAATCTTTGGGCTAAAACTTATCTTTTGCTTTAGAAGAACACTTCATAATTCAATCTTTCACAATCATACCCTTATTTAGCAGCTATCATATGGAGTTTCTATTGAAAACTAAGGTTATACATTTATATTATGAAAATCCAGCAAACATTTAAAGAACTTCTTCATACATAAAAGCATCTAAAACTATAGGATTTATGCATACTTATCAATTTAGTCACTCATTTTAAGCTTTGGCCCTCTTTCTTTTCTTTCCTTTCTCTTATAACCTCACAAACTATCTTTGATTTTCTTTCTAACAAATCTATTGAATCTAATCCCTAATACGTCACAATTTGTTCTTGGAATATATGGTTTGGTGGTGTTAATTTGTATGATGGTGTTTAGCTCTCTTTTAGGTTCAAGAAATGGAAGAAAAAGATGTGGTTGGTTCTGAAAATCTTAAAGGAAAGCACCTCTCTACCTTTCTTTGGACACCTCATGAGCATGACGTGCCAAAACTTCATGCAAAATTTATCCTACTTCACCTCGTTAAGTTGGTAATTGCATTTTGACCCTTCTTTTCTTTAGTTCTTTGGTTGTCTCTTAATTTACTCTAATCTAAATCATCAATTATAATCAATGCAAATTTTAGGATGTTCCAGTTTTTCTCTTCCGAGCTGAAATTTTAACTTTATTGAACATTGAAAGTAAGGTTTAAATTTCTACATGTTATAGTAAACTCATGTAGCATCGGTAGTAGCATCCTCTACAGGGATAGAGGCTCAAGTCATGGAGCCCACTTGTCCATTAGCAGATTAGTCCACAGTGGCTATTATTGTTATAGTTTTTATTTTTCATATTTTAAATTGTTTTTCATATAAAAGAGTATTAAATTAATTTTTTAGATGGTTTTTTATGGTTTTAATATGCTGATGTTAAAATTAAAAAATATATATATTTTAATGTATTTTTAATTGAAAAATATATTATACTACATTATCAAATAAACTTCGAGTCATTGCTGCTTCTGCAGTTGCCAACAGCCACACTACAATAGGAGGAAGAATTCGTTGATGAATTCTATTCCATGTTACTGCAAATATGAAACTTTTAACGATTTGATGACATCTCAACATTGAAAGATAGATGAAAGATGAGACCAAATTATTTAAGGGTAGCAACACAAAATTCTGTGTTTCCTTTGAAAATGGAAACATACAATACAAAATGTTTTAGAAAGAGGGCCAGAATAGAGCTTGCTATGTGATATTTTTTAAAATCTATTTTTATTTAATTATACAAAAATTAAAATGAATATTTTTAAGAAAGACAACAGTTTAAATTCATGAAAAAAATATTTTTTTAGTCAAAACTGTCATTTCTTATCTATGTAGTTTTATTTTGGTTTAGTGATAACTAAATGCCATGCCTGCGGGCTTGTAGCATGTCCGTACTTTGTTGTTGATTTATAAGAAAAAACATAAAAAACATTATATGAATAAAGACTGTTATAATTTACAATATTTTCAAGAAAAAAAAATTACAAAGATAATTTTAGAAAAAATACGTAAAAAAATGAAATGAAAAAAAAAACCATGTAGAAAACACTGTAGTAATATATAGTGTTTTGTAAGGAAATATACAGTTGTAATTCTTAACTAGCTCGATATTAAAAAAATAAAATTGACAAAGATAATTTTGAAAAAAATCATAACAAAAAAAACCATGTGGAGAATGATTGTAGTAATCCACAGTATTCTAAAGAAAAAAATATAAAGCTAAATTTTTAACCAGCTTAATATTAAAAAACTAGAAGCAACAAATACAATTTTGAAAACAAAATCATATAAAAAAATAAAAATCATAAAAAAACAAAAGGAAAAAAAAGAAAAAAAAAACCCATGTAGGGAAATACTATAGCAATCCACAATGTTTTGTGATGAAAGCTACACTTGTAATTCTTAACCAGCTCAATATTAAAAAAATAAAATCGACAAAGATAATTTTAGAAAAAATCATAAAAAAATATAAAAACAATGTGGGGGAACATTGTAGAAATCCACAATGTTTTAAAGAAAATAGCTACAAAGCTAAATTCTTAACCATCTCAATATTAAAAAAATCAATTCGACAAAGATAATTTAAAAAAAAAAACATGTGGAAAAACATTGTAGCAGAACAAAAACTATGTGGGGAAACACTGTAGAAATCGACAATGTTTCAAAGAAAAAACCTATAAAGCTAAATTATCAACCAGTTCAATAGTAAAAAAAATCAACAAAGATAATTTAAAAAAAACAAAAAAGAAGAAAAAAAAATATGTGAGAAATGGAAAAAACAACAAAAAAGAATAAAAAAAAAACATGTGGAAAAAGCTAAAGTATTTTCCCCACGTGTTTTAGAGTATCAGTTATTATGTTGCTTTATTAGCAACATGATTTACGGAATAAAAATTAATGGCAATTAAAAAAAGATATTCATTAAAATTATGATGACTTAAATTAAATAGGTAAAAAACATGTCTTCTTAATAATAAAAAAAACTTCCTTTTTTATTCATGTACATAGTTCTTTAATTGTTTTGATGATAACTTTTATTAGAAGCATTGTTTCTTTTAAAAAAAAAAAACTTATTATGATCTTGAAGACAAGTTTTATACAAAAAAAAAAAATCAATGAATTAATTATTTCTACCGACTTGTGTGAATCAATCTAAAAATAATAAATTTAAAAATTTAAAACAAAAAATTAACAGAATAGATATAAGTATTAATGAGAAATGTTTTAAATTTCTTTTGCATATTAAGTGATATATAATTATTTAGAAAGTAATTGTTAATAAATCTAATTTTCTTAAAAATTGTTATAATTGGATAGTTTTAATAAATTTATTTAGAGTTAATTTTATTTTAAAATTTAAATAAAAATAAGGTTAAATATTGTTAGGTGCGCTTGGACTTATGCGCTTGGCCTAAAAAAAAAGGCCTAGTTAAGCATGTCCAAGAAGTTCAGGCTCACGCGCTTTATTTTTTTCAATAGAACAAACAATGCAATGTCTTATGCTTTAAATTTCAGCCACCTCTGGTGGCTTGAAAGTCAAACCTGAAGTTTATGGATTCACAAATTTATTTTTCACTTGTTTTCTTCTCTAAACACCTAAACAATATGTTAGGGATCTTATTAAACCATTTTAACTTAAAAGCACCATCCAATCACTCAAAAACCTTAAAATTAGATTAAATAAAAAAAAATATTCCATAGGCCTAATCTACTTTTTTGACATGATGAAAAATTCCAATGGCCTCCGTGAAACTCCTCTCTACAAGATAAAAATATTAATACTAAAATCAATCTTTTTTTAGCCTTAATATACCTGACCATCATTTTATCTCTCCTCTCATTTTTAAATGATTTTCTCTCTCATCTCTCAACACTTAATGATTGAAATATAAAAATTAAAATTTATGACATAAATATGAAAATCTAAAACTTTAAGGAACAAATAATACAAACAACCTCTATGAAACCTTTCTCTACAAGACAAAAATATTGACACTGAGATAAGTTATTTTTATAGCATAAATATTCTTGATCGACCTTTTCTCTTAATTTTTATTTTTTATGACTTTCTTTCTTCTCTCTAACACTTAATGACTGAAACGTGAAAAAAAAAATTTAGGATCGAGATGTAAAATCCTAAAACTTTAAGGACCAAAAAATATATAAATTGAAACTTCAAGAACCAAACTGAATAGCTTGGTGTCTTTTGAACAATGTGTTCGATTTTTTGTTTATTTTGATTATTGTTCTTTGATTTCTTTTAACTATAACCCAGAATTCCATTTCCCAACATGATCTTTAACTTAACATCATAATTTTCTTCGATAGTTCACATATATGAGAGGATGTAAAGTGAAAACAAAATTCTTAATAAATAAAAAAATATTAATATAAAAAATAAAATTCAAGAAAGAAAAAAACACAATATATAAATAAATAGTTTTGAGTCCAAAATATTTACAGTAGAAGGGCTACATTGCTTGTGTAGTAATCTAACTAGATGAGGACTCAAGCTATGTTGCTAGTTCACCCTCATTTTTCATAAAATATTCAGGCACTGCAAGCATGTTTTTTTTAAAAAAAATCTAATAACCCTAATCATAATCCCGACCAACCAATTAGTCTTGGAAAAATCTAGTCAAAACCCGTTGATCTTTTTCTTTTTAAATAGGAACAGTGTCATTTTTACATATTTATAAAAAAAAAGCAAAAGAGTAGACCTAGATCAATCCACTTGACCTGAGTTAATTCAAATCAACTAACTTGACTCGTGATTAAGGACTTGCTCTGGGTTCATCCTTGGATTTGGTTTGGAAAGTATATGATAGATGAATTTTAAAACCTGAGACATAGGTTATTAGAAGTGAAACACCATACATGGAAAAACATAAAAGTCTAATCTTTAATAAATCAAATGCTAAAGGATATAATTAAGAAAAAAATCAATAAAATGAAATAATCTAAAATAAAAAATTACAATCTCGACCCAACAATTTAAATCGTGAACCAGGTGATCCAAAGCCTCTATTGGACCAGGTTCCAACAAAAATAGGAGGATTAACCCGATATCATCCAAGAAAAAAATAGGGTTGACCTGCAACCCAATAAGCCATGAGAAAACTTATTCAAAACCCATTAACCTTTTTTTCTCTATTTTGTTTTTCAAAAAAATATCATTTTTATATGTTTATATATAAAAAAAAATGGGTTGACATGGGTCAACCAACCTTACACAGGTCAACCCATTAGACATGTGACCCCGGACTTGCCCTAGATCGATCTCTAGATTGAGTTTAAAAGCTATGTCATAGATAACTTTAAAAACTCGTGACATGAGTCATTACATTAGAATCACCATACATGCGAAAATCGAGAAGTCCAATCCTTAACAAATTAAATGTTGAATGATGAAATTAAGAAAAAAAACAATTTCATGAAAGAATTTAAAATAAAGATTAGTAATTAAAATAATAAGGGTGAAAATTAAAACAAAAAATAAATTACAGTGCAAGAAAAATTCTTTGATTGGAGGGTTAAATAGGAAAAAAAAGACAAAAAAATAAAAGTATAAGGATCAAATTAGAGAAAAAACACAACAAACTTGGATTGAAAGATGAAATTAAAAACCACTAAAATCTTAACAAAAAGGCCAAGAAAAAATTAGAAATTAAAAGAATAAGTACCAAATTGAAAAATATTATATATGAAAAATTAGAATTGATGACTAAATTGAAAATAAAAAAGGTTTTACCAAAGGACCAAGAAAAAAAATCAGAAATTAAAACGTTAAAGACCGAACTGGAAAAAATAAAATATCTAAAATTAAAATTGAAGGACTAAATTATAAACAAATAAAACTTCTATAAAATTATCAAAAAAAAATTAAAAGAATAAAGGTTAAAATTAAAATAACAAAAAAAAAAATTAAAAACCTGCATTTATTGCGAGGAAAGAGAAAACAAAGAGAAAAAAAAATATCCGGTAACAATCGACCACATTATCAATGACATGTGCTACACCAGATAGAAAAGAACCTAGCGACGTATTCAATGATATGGTGGAAGAGCTTGTTCAATAACCAGAAGGCACTGGACACACCATTCAAAAGATAGTGCTAGCAATTTTATTGATTAAAAGATTAATATTTTAGGAGAAAAATACTAAATTACCGTTCATGTAGAGATTTACTATAAAACCTATTTAAAAAGATAAAAGACTCCTGAATCCACTGTCATTTTTGCCTTGGCTACAAGGGAAAAGTTGACTTTTTATTGTTCTAATGAAAACAAAAGGTATAAAATTTATTTTTTTATGAAATTAAGGATGATTATATTATTTAATTGTTTAAAAATTATGGAAGATATATATACACACACACCTGTACAATCTTTAAATGATTAATAAACTGTGTAAAAAAAATCTAAAATACCC
>Ga0325400_1004989_pt1 | contig 12406 bp, 10 predicted proteins | sample PopdelMetagenome_2_FD_205662 | JGI IMG/M metagenome (GOLD analysis project Ga0325400, IMG submission 205662) | Populus deltoides microbial communities from Bellville, Georgia, United States - Xylem-PdKOR-R1 | ecosystem: Host-associated > Plants > Phyllosphere > Stem > Wood/Secondary xylem...
CGGCGTGACGACGGCCGTGGCCCGCCCGGCCGACTTGCGCCTCGCCGGCCCGCGTTGGGGCGGTGCGCGCGGGGCCGCGCTCGCCTTCGCGATTTGCCTCGCCGCCATGCTCGCGGCGGGCGCCCGCGTGCCCGCCCGCGACCTCTCCTACGCGGACCAGGAGTTCTACGCGGCCACGGCCCACGACCTCCTGCGTTGGGGCACGTTTTCCAACGGCTTCTTCGACGGCGTGGACAGCGCCGTCGCCCCGCCGGCGCCGGGGATGTTCCTCGGCCCCGGCTATCCGACGCTGCTCGCCGGGATCATGGCCCTCGACCCCGCCTTGCGCGAGGCGGCGGGCTGCGCGGTGCGGCTGGGCAAGGAGAGCGGGCGGACGGGGCTGGACTGTCCCGGCTACCGCGGGCTGGTCGGTCCGGTGAACGCCGCGCTGGTGGCGGGGGCGCTCGCCTTCCTCTTCCTCGCGGCGTCGCGGATCACCGGGCGGGCGCCGCTCGCGGCCCTATCGACGGCACTCGGCCTCTGCGTAACCCTCAGCTACGCGCGCCTGCTGAACCTTGCGATGACGGAAAGCCTCGGTCTCTTCCTCTTCTCCGCCGCGGCCTTCCTCTTCCTCGTGGCCATGCAGGAGGGCCGGCGCCGCATCGCCCTGCTGGGCGGGTTCGTCCTCGGCCTGCTGCTGCTGACCCGGCCGAGCCACGTCGCCCTGGTGCCCTTCGCCTTCCTCGCCCTCGCCTGGGCGGCGCTGCGGCCCGCGGCTTCGATGCGGCGTCTCGCCGGCGTCGCCCTCTTCGGCGCCGGGCTGATCGCGGCGACCCTGCCCTGGGCGCTGCGGAACGAGGCCGTGCTCGGCCGCTTCGCCCTCACCGCCGGCTACGGCCCGGCCGTGCTGATCGAGCGCATGGCCTACAACGACATGACCCCCCGGGAATTCGGCGCCTCCTTCCTCTACTGGCTGCCCGATTTCGGCGACGGGCTGGCGACGGGCCTCTTCGGCGCCGAGGCCGTGCGGCGGCTGGACTGGAACCGGCCCGGCAGCCTTTACGACATCGGCCAGACCCGCCGCCACGCCGCGCTGGAAGGCGCCACGCCGGTCGACGACCTCCTGCCCGGCCTGATCCGGCAGGAGGTGCTGAGCCGCCCCGTGGCCTACGCCGCCTCCACCCTCTCCCTCGCCTGGCGGGGCCTCTGGGTGGGGCGCTACTGGGGCATCCTCATGGTGCTGCTGCTGCCCATCGGGCTTCTGGCGGCGCGGCGGGACAGGCGGCTGGGGGCGCTGCTGCTCTACGCCGCGCCTGCCTGGATCATGCTGGGCGTCCACGCCGGTGCCTCCGTGAACCAGGAACGCTACAACCTCGCCCTGATGCTGGGTCTCACGGTCGCGGCGGCCTGGGGCATCGCCGCGATCGCCGCGCGCCGCTGGCCTGCCCTGCGCGGCCAGCCGGCCTGGAGGGGAGTGGGATGAGCGACGCCGACCCCATCTTCACCTTGCGCGACGCCGCGGAGCCCGACCTCCCCGAGGTGGTGCGCCTCGTCCGCGACCTCGCCGAGTACGAAAAGCTGGCCCACGAGGCGGTGGCCACGGAGGACGATTTCCGTCGGCTCCTCTTCGGCCCGACCCCCCTGCTTCACGCCGTGCTGGCGGAGGTGGAGGGACGGGTGGTCGGGCAGGCTCTGTGGTTCAACAACGTCAGCACCTTCACCGGCCGGCCCGGCCTCTACCTGGAGGACGTCTTCGTCGAGCCCGCCCATCGCGGCCTCGGCATCGGCCGCGCCTTCTTCCGCCACCTCGCACGGCGCTGCGTGGCGGAGGGCTGGGCACGGCTGGACTGGCAGGTGCTGGACTGGAACGAGCCCTCCATCGCCTTCTACCGGGGCCTCGGCGCCCAGGGTCGGGGCGAATGGCTGGGCCAGCGTCTGAGCGGCGAGGCGCTGCGGCGCCTGGCCGATTGATCCCTCCGGCGGCCCCCCGGCCGCCGGCACGACATGACACCGGGCGCCCGGCGCCCGCACGGAGGAGGCCGGCATGGCCGATGGATTCGATCTCGTGGTGGTGGGCGGCGGCCCCGGCGGCTACGTCGCGGCGATCCGGGGCTCCCAGCTCGGGATGAAGGTCGCGCTGGTCGAGCGCGAGCACCTCGGCGGCATCTGCCTCAACTGGGGCTGCATCCCCACCAAGGCGCTGCTGCGGGCGAGCGAGATCAACCACCTGCTGCACACGCTGGATACCTACGGCTTTGCCGCCGACAACATCCGGTTCGACTTCCAGAAGGTGGTCAAGCGCTCCCGCGCGGTGGCCGGGCAGCTCTCGGGCGGCGTGAAGGGGTTGCTGAAGAAGAACAAGGTCACCGTCTACGACGGCCACGCGAAGCTGGCCGGCCCCGGCAAGCTCGCCGTGACCAAGGACGGCAAGCCCGTCGCCGACCTCCAGGCGGAGAACATCATCCTCGCCACCGGGGCGCGGGCCCGCGTGCTGCCGGGGATGGAGCCCGACGGCAAGCTGGTCTGGTCCTACCGCGAGGCGCTGGTGCCGGACATCATGCCCAAGAGCCTCATCGTCATCGGGTCGGGGGCGATCGGCAGCGAGTTCGCGAGCTTCTTCCTCAACATGGGCGCCCAGGTGACCCTGATCGAGGTGATGGACCGCATCCTCCCCGTGGAGGACGCCGAGATCAGCGCCTTCGTCGGCAAGGCCTTCGCCAAGCAGAAGATGAACGTCCTCACCTCGGCCAAGATCGGCAAGATCACGAAGAACGGGGACTCCGTGACCGTCAGCGTCGAGGCCGGTGGCAAGGTGCAGGAGATCACGGCGGACCGGATGATCTCGGCCGTCGGCATCGTCGGCAACGTCGAGGATATCGGCCTCGAGGGCACCAAGGTGAAGGTCGAGCGCACCCACGTCGTGATCGACGAGCTCTGCCGCACCGGCGAGCCCGGCGTCTACGCCATCGGCGACCTCGCCGGCGCCCCCTGGCTGGCCCACAAGGCCTCCCACGAGGCGATCATCTGCGTGGAGGGGATCGCGGGCCTCCACCCGCACCCGCTGGAGGCGATGAACATCCCGGGCTGCACCTACTGCCGCCCGCAGGTGGCCAGCGTCGGCCTGACCGAGGCGAAGGCGAAGGAGGCCGGGCACGAGGTGCGGGTGGGCCGCTTCCCCTTCATCGGCAACGGCAAGGCCATCGCCATGGGCGAGCCCGAGGGCCTGGTGAAGACCGTGTTCGACGCCAAGACCGGCGAGCTGCTGGGCGCCCACATGGTCGGCCCCGAGGTGACGGAGATGATCCAGGGCTACACCATCGCCCGCACCCTGGAGAGCACGGAAGCGGAGCTGATGCACACGGTCTTCCCGCATCCCACGGTCTCGGAGGCGATGCACGAGGCCGTTCTTGATGCATTCGGCCGGGTCATCCACATCTAACGCCCGAGACCCGCTTCCAACCCCGTCGCCGCGCCCCGGATCCCTCCCGGGCGCGGCCGAAGGAACGAGCCCCATGGCCACCCGTATCCTGGTGGATCACCGTGCCGGCGGCGCCCAGGGCGCCGTCACCGCCGTCGTCGCGCCCGCCCAGCCCGCCCCCTCCGCGGCGGCGCTGCCGGACCACATCGCCCGTATCGTGCCCAGCACCGCGTCCGCGCCGCTGCGGCACCCCGAGAAGGCGAACCGGCCGGACAACCCCATCAAGCGCAAGCCCGACTGGATCCGGGTGAAGGCCCCCAACCACCCGATCTACCACGAGACCCGCGAGCTCATGCGGGAGAACAAGCTCGTGACGGTGTGCGAGGAGGCGGCCTGCCCGAACATCGGGGAGTGCTGGTCGCAGCGCCACGCCACCATGATGATCATGGGCGAGATCTGCACCCGCGCCTGCTCCTTCTGCAACATCACCACCGGCATGCCCCGCGCCCTGGACGAGGACGAGCCCCGCCGCGTGGCCGAGGCCGTGGCGAAGCTCGGCCTGCGCCACGTCGTCATCACCTCGGTGGACCGGGACGACCTGCGCGACGGCGGCGCGAGGCACTTCGCCCGCACCATCGCCGCCATCCGCGCCGCCGCGCCGGAGACGACGATCGAGATCCTCACCCCCGACTTCCTCCGCAAGGACGGCGCCCTGGAGGTGGTGGTCGAGGCCCGGCCGGACGTGTTCAACCACAACCTCGAAACCGTGCCGCGCCTCTACCCGACGATCCGCCCCGGCGCACGTTACTTCCACTCCCTCCGCCTGCTGGACGAGGTGAAGCGGCTGGACCCCGGCATCTTCACCAAGTCCGGCGTCATGGTCGGGCTGGGCGAGGCGCGCGGGGAGGTGCTGCAGGTGATGGACGACATGCGCTCCGCCGAGATCGACTTCCTGACCATCGGCCAGTACCTGCAGCCCACGGTGAAGCACGCGGCGGTCGACCGCTTCGTCGAGCCCGCCGAGTTCGAGGATTACGCCCGCATGGCGCGCGCGAAGGGCTTCCTGCTGGTCTCGGCCACCCCGCTGACCCGCTCCTCCTACCACGCGGACCGCGACTTCGCGGACCTGCGCGCCGCGCGCGACACCAGCCTCGGCCGGGCGACCCTAGCGGTCCGCTCCGTGGCCGCGGCCTGAACCCCGCCGCATGCCCACACACGCGGAGACGAAGCGGCTTCCCTACTCGCCCGAGCAGATGTTCGAGCTGGTGGCGGACGTGCGGCGCTACCCCGAGTTCCTGCCCTGGTGCGTCGGCGCCCGCGTCATGTCGCAGACCGAGACCGAGCTGATCGCGGACCTCACCATCGGCTTCAAGGTGTTCCGCGAGACCTTCCGCAGCCGCGTGACGCTGGAGCGGCCCGGCCACGTCCACGTCGAATACCTCACCGGCCCCTTCCGCTACCTCAACAACCACTGGCGCTTCCACCCCACGCCGGACGGTGGCTCGGAGGTCAATTTCTTCGTCGACTTCGAGTTCAAGTCCCGCCTGCTCCAGGCCGTGATCGGCACCGTCTTCAACGAGGCCGTGCGCCTGATGGTCCGCGCCTTCGAGCGCCGGGCCATGGCCCTCTACGGCCGCGAGCGCCCCGGCGCGGGGCTGACCGCCCAACCCAGCCCGCGCCAGGGCTGACGCACCGGCCGCCCCGCCTCAGATCGCGGCCGGCGCCTTGAACCGCCCTTCCTTGTTCAGGTCCGCCGCACGCCAGAGATACCAGGCGGCGGCGGAGCGGAACGGCGCCCAGCGCGCCCCGATCGCCGCCAGCTCCTTCGGCTTCGGCTGCGCGTCCAGCCGGGCGGCCACGCGGTAGCCCTCCCGCACCCCGAAATCGTCCACCGGCAGGATGTCCGGGCGTCCCAGGGTGAAGATCAGCAGCATCTCCACCGTCCACCGCCCGACCCCGCGCAGGGCGACGAGCCGCTCGATCAGCGCCTCGTCCGAGAGGCGCGTGGCGGCACGGCGCGTCGGCACCCACCCGGCGGCCGACTTGTGCGCGATGTCGAGGATCGCGGCCTGCTTGGCGCCGGAGAAGCCGCAGGCCCGCAGCGCGCCGTCCGGCAGGGCCAGCACGCGCTCCGGGGGCGGGAAGGGGTGGTCGGGGGTGTGCGCGATCAGGCGGTTCAGCATCGCCTCCGCCGCCCGCCCGTGCACCTGCTGGTGCGCGATGGCCCGCAGCAAGGCCTCGTAGGGCTCCCGGTCCTTCACGGGCTTGAGGGTGAAGGCACCGACCTGGGCGACGACCGGCCCCAGCACGGGGTCGGCGGCGAGGTGGCGGCGGGCGGCACGGGCACTCATGCGGAACGCTTACTTCAGGATGGGCAGGATCGCCACGGCCGCCCAGCCGATCGCGAGGAGGCTGAGCATGAGGGGCGCCAGGGCACGCCAGAGGTCCGGCGGCCGCGTGCCGTCGGCCAGGAGCCCGCAGACGATGGCCGTGGCGGCGAAGGAGAAGGGCGCGCCCGCGCCGCCCGCGAAGTTCTGGAGGCCCGGCGCCAGCCAGGGCGGCAGCCCCGCCGCCGCCCCCAGCCCGGCCTGCACCGGCATCATCGCCGCCGCCGCGCCCACGTTGCTGCCGGTGACCACCCCGCCCAGCATCCCCAGCGGCGGGATGGCGTAGGGCGCCAGCGGACCCAGCCCGGCGGCGATGGAGGCGGCCAGCGCCGTCGCCACGCCGGATCCTGCCAGCCAGCGGCCCAGCAGCACGTAGAGCATCATCGCGGCCGCCGGTCGCGGCATGCGCGACAGCATCTCCCGCAGGCGCGGCACCGCATCGGCCCGGAAGGCGAGGAAGCCGAGGGACACGGCCCACAGCACCACCGCCACGTGCGTCACCGGCACGGGCGGCAGGCCGGGGAAGGGCTGCCAGGCCGGTGCCGCGTGCCACAGCCGGCCGAGGAGGAGAAGCGCCGCCAGCAGCGCCCAGGGCCCCGCGGCCTCCACCGCACGACGGCGCGCGGCCGCGTCGCGCGGCGGGGCGAGGGACCACAGGGACGGCACCAGCACCGTCCCGGTCGCGACCACCGCCACCACCTCCCCGGGCAGCACCTGTGCCCCCAGCGCCACCAGCCCGGCCAGCGCCGCCTGAAGGCCGAACTGCACCAGGCGCTCCCGCCGCGGCACGGCCAGGCCGGCCCGGACGAGCAGGGCCCAGAGCACGGGCATCGCCGTCATCAGCCAGACGGCATGGGGGAGGGCGGAGACGGCCGAGACCTCGTCCAGCGGCCGGTGCGCCAGGGCGGCGCCGAGCGCCAGCCCCGGCCCCAGCCCGCCCCACGGCGCCAGCCAGAGCGACAGGATCGCCAGCCCCCCGGCCGGCACGCCGCGTATCCCCATGGCCCGGAGTGCCGAGAGGGTGAACACCGCCCCCACCGCGAAGCCGGTCACGCTCTCCACGAAGGAGCCGGCGAGTACCGTGAGATAGGCCCGCCGCGGCGTGGCGACCACCGCCTCGGCCCGCGGCGCCGCGACGAGGCTGAACAGCAACCCGCCCGAGAGGATGGCCACCGGCAGCGCCCCGAGGAAGAGCGCCCGCGGCGTCTCCGCCAGGAGGAAGGCCGGCAGGGACAGGCCGGGCGGCAGGACCGTGGCGATGCCCGGCAACGCGGCCGCCAGGGCGACGAGGCAGGCCGGCACCGGCGCCACCCGGCCGGAGCCGAGCAGGCCGAGGAGCAGGAGCAGCGGCAGGGCCTGGAGGGTCGTGTTCATCGCCGGACCGGCATAGCCCCGCCCGCGCCCCCGCGGGAGGCGCGGCGTGGGGGACGTGCCGTACGGGACACGGGAGGGGGAATTTCTACCGCTCCGGGAAACCATCCCCCCTCCCCCCGTTAGAGGGCCGACGCCTCGACGAGGTATCAACGTCGCCGGGAGATCCGTTTGAACCGCCGTGCCCTGATCGCCGGACTGGCCATGGCCGGGCTGCTCCCCAGCATCCCCGCCACCTTCGTGGAGCGCGCCGAGGCGGCCGACGATCCCGTCCGCCCCTTCGACGACACCACGGTGCGCCAGATGGCGCGGGACCTCGCCTCCAAGCCCTACGCGGCGCCGGACGACCGCCTGCCCGGCGGCCTCGCCGACCTCGGCTACGACGGCTACCGCAACATCCGCTTCGATGCCCGCCGCGCCATGTGGCGCGAGGGGGGGCGGCCCTTCCAGATGCAGCCTTTCCACCGGGGCTTCCTCTTCAAGCCGCGGGTCGCCCTTTACGAGGTCGCGGAGGGGCGGGCGACGCCGATCCCCTACGACCCCGCCGCCTTCACCCTGGCCGAGGCGGGGGTCGCGCCGCCCACGGGCGACCTCGGCTTCGCCGGCTTCCGGCTGACCAACCCGATGAACCGGGCGGACCACTTCGACGAGGTGGCCTCCTTCGTGGGCGCCTCCTACTTCCGCGCGATCGGCAAGGGGCACGTCTACGGCCTCTCGGCCCGCGGCCTCGCCATCGCGACCGGGGAGCGCTCGGGCGAGGAGTTCCCGCTCTTCCGCGCCTTCTGGCTGGAGCGCCCACAGGCGCAGGGCAATTCCATGGTGGTGCACGCGCTGCTGGACAGCCCCAGCACCACGGGCGCCTTCCGCTTCACCATCCGCCCCGGCGAGGAGACCGTGTTCGACGTCGAATCGCGCCTCTACCCGCGCGTGGAGATGACGACCGCGGGCATTGCCCCGCTGACCAGCATGTTCCTCCTCGCGCCGCTGGACCGCATGGGCCTGGACGACTACCGCACCGCCGTCCACGATTCCGACGGGCTGATGCTCTCCACCGGCCGGGGCGAGGCCATCTGGCGTCCCCTGGCCAATCCGCGCGAGCTGCAGATCAGCGTCTTCACCGACGCCAATCCCCGCGGCTTCGGCCTGATGCAGCGCCGCCGCGCCTACGGCGACTACAACGATCTGGAAGCCCACTACCAGCGCCGGCCCGGCTGCTGGGTGGAGCCGATCGGCGACTGGGGCGAGGGGGCGGTGCACCTGCTGGAGATCCCCACCACCGAGGAGATCCACGACAACATCGCCGCCTTCTGGCGCCCCCGGGCGCCCCTCCGCGCCGGGCAGGAATACAGCTACGTCTACCGCCTGCACTGGGCCAGCCAGGCCGCCTTCGCCGCCGCGGGCCGCCCGGCCCCGGCGCAGTTCGAGGAATCCCGCCAGGGCGCCAAGCCCGCCTCCCCGGGCGTGCGCCTCTTCGTGCTGGAAGCCCAGGGCGGCCGGCTCGCGGCCCTGCCGGCCGGCGCCACCCCGGTCCCCGACGTCTCGGCCAGCACGGGGCGCATCGACAACGCGGTGATCCAGCGGAACCCCGAGACCGGCGGCTGGCGCCTCTCCTTCGAGCTCGTGCCGGGCAACCAGCGCCTGGTGGAGTTGCGGGCCCTGCTGCGCGATGATGCCGGTCCCCTCACCGAGACATGGCTCTTCCGCTGGACACCCTGATCCCGCCGCTCTCCGGCGCCACGCCCCTTCCGGCCCTGCCGCCGGAGGCTCCGCTCGCGATGCCGGTGCAGGATTTCCGCACCCGCCCCGGCCCCTCCGCCGCGCCCGTTACCGCGCCGCCCGGCATCCTGCTCCGCCGCGCCGCCGTCTTCGCGGCCGCGCTGGTGCTGACCGTGCTCGGCGCGCGGGAGATGGCGCTGGTGCTGGACGTGACCACGCCCTTCACCCCCGGCGCGATCGTGTTGGCCCTCTTCGTGCCGCTCTTCGCCTGGATCGCGCTCTCCTTCGTCAGCAGCCTCTGCGGCATCGCCAGCGTCGCCGTCAGGGGCGGCTGGGCGCTGGGGATCGACTCCGCGGCGCCGCTGCCCGCCGTCTCCTCGCCGACGGCCCTGCTGATGCCCGTGTACAACGAGGATCCGCGCCGGGTGCTGGCGGGGCTGGAGGCCATCCAGACGGCACTGGCCGAGGCCGGCGCCGCCGATCGCTTCGACGTCTTCATCCTCAGCGACACCACCGACCCCGACGCCTGGGCGCGGGAGGAGGAGGCCTTCCTCGCCCTGCGCGCGCGGGTCGGGGCCGAGGCGCGGATCTTCTACCGCCGCCGGGCGAGGAACGTGGACCGGAAGGCCGGAAACATCGCCGAATGGGTGCGACGCTTCGGCGGCGCCTACCCGCAGTTCCTCATCCTCGACGCCGACAGCGTGATGTCGGCGGAGGCGCTCATCCGCCTCGCCGCCGCGATGGAGGGGCACCCCTGCGTCGGCCTCATCCAGAGCCTGCCGGTGATCGTCAACGGCCGCTCCCTCTTTGCCCGGATGCAGCAGTTCGCCGGCCGCCTCTACGGCCCGGTCATCGCCCACGGCATCGCCTTCTGGCACGGGTCGGAGGGGAACTACTGGGGCCACAACGCGATGATCCGGACGGAGGCCTTCGCCTCCGCCGCCGGGTTGCCGCACCTGCCGGGCCGCAAGCCCTTCGGCGGCACGGTGATGAGTCACGACTTCGTCGAGGCCGCGCTGATGCGGCGCCAGGGCTGGGCGATCCACTTCGTCCCCGCCCTCCAGGGCAGCTACGAGGAGAGCCCGCCCGCCCTCTCCGACCTCGCGATCCGCGACCGGCGCTGGTGCCAGGGCAACCTCCAGCACCTGGCGGTGCTGCCGGCACGCGGCCTGCACCCGATCTCGCGCTCCCACCTGATGGTCGGGATCGGCTCCTACATCACCGCGCCGATGTGGCTTCTCTTCCTCATCGCCGGCGTGCTGCTCTCCCTGCAGGCGCGCTTCGTCCTGCCCGTCTACTTCCCGCAGGGGCCGGCGCTCTTCCCGAACTGGCCGGTGGTCGATCCCGTCCGCGCGAAATGGGTCTTCATCGCGACGATGGGCCTGCTCCTCGTCCCGAAGCTCCTGGCCTGGGGCGTGATGCTGACCGACCGGGGCTGGCGCCGCGGCCACGGCGGCGCGGTGCGCTCGCTCGTCTCGGTGGTGGTGGAGACGGTGCTCGCCGGGCTGCTCGCACCGGTCACGATGCTCACGCAGTCCGTCGACGTCGTCTCCATCCTGCGCGGCAAGGATTCCGGCTGGTCGGCGCAGACGCGGGACGACGGCAGCCTGCCCATGCGGCAGGTGGTCCGGCTCTACTGGCGGCACACGGCCTTCGGGATCTTCTTCGGTATCGCCGCCTTTCTCGTCTCGCCCTACCTCGCGGCCTGGATGTCGCCGGTGGTGCTGGGGCTGGCCCTCGCCATCCCCCTGGCGGCCTGGACCGCCCGGCGCGGCGCCGGACAGGCGCTGCGCCGGCTGGGCCTGCTGCTGATCCCGGAGGAGCGCGAGCCCCCCTCCATCCTCCGCCGCACCCTGGCGCTGCGCGAGGAGTGGGATCGTCTGGCGCCCGAGGGCGAGGCGGTGGCGCGCCTCCGCGCCCAGCCCGCCCTGCTGGCGGCGCACCGGGCCATGTTGCCCGAGCCCGCGCCGGTCCGTCCCGGCACCCTCGATCCCAACCTCGTCATGGGGTTGGCGCGGGTGGGCGCGTCCTCTGGCCTGGAGGAGGCGCTGGCCGCGTTGTCCCGGGCGGAGAAGGCCGCGCTGCTGGGCGACGAGGCCGGGCTGGACGCGCTGCTGGCCCTGCCCGCGGCGTGAGCGACCCCCTCATCCTCACGCTGCGCTTCGACCCCGACGCCTTCGAGCGGCTGGACGGGCTGCGCCGCGCCTACTTCCCGCCGGAGCGGAACCTGATCCCGGCGCACATGACGCTGTTCCACGCCTTGCCGGGCGCGCATCTGGAGGAGGTCGCGGCCAACCTCCGCACCGCCTGCGACGCCACCCCGCCCGTGGCGCTGCGCTTCACCGGGCTTCGCACCCTCGGCCGGGGCGTGGCGCTGGAGGCGGAGGTGCCGGGGCTGGCTGCCCTCCGCAAGGTGCTGGCCAGCCATTGGGCCGAATGGCTCACCCCGCAGGACCGGCAGGGCTGGCGGCCGCACGTGACGGTTCAGAACAAGGTGACGCCGGAGCGGGCGAAGCTGACCCTGGCGGGGCTTCAGGCCGGCTTCTCGCCCTGGGAGGCCCGGGGGACGGGCCTCCTGCTCTGGCACTACCGCGGCGGTCCCTGGGAGCCCGCCGGCGAGTTTCCCTTCGCAGGCTGACCGGGGCGCGCCGCCTCAGCGGGCGGCGTTGCGGGAGCGGGCCGCGCGGCGCGGCGGGGTCACGGGGGCGGGACGGCCGGTGGCGGCGGCGGAGCGCTGGCGGATCATCTCGCTCCGCGTCATCGCGCTGCCCTGGCTGTTGAAATCCGAGTTCGGCGCCTGCCCGCGGGAGTAGCCGCGGGAGGAGTAGGAGCCGGAGGTGCCGCCCACCGGCGCGGAGCTGATCGCGTTCTGGGCGAGGACGGGGCCCGCGGCGAGGAGGCCGCCGAGGGCGGCGAGAGTGAGGGCGAGACGACGGGCCATGGGCGGCTCCTTTCCTGGGATGGGCGGCAGAGTCGGGTCGCGCGGGTCGGTGCGCAACCCCTCAGGCCGTGGTCAGCAGGCCCGCCAGGAGGCGGGCGCGGGGGACGAGGGAATCCTCGCGGATGTACTCGCCGAGGGTGTGGTAGCCGCCGCCGAGGACGCCGAGGCCGTCCAGGGTGGGAATGCCCATGGCGCCGGTGAAGTTGCCGTCGGAGCCTCCGCCCGCGCTCTCGTGGGCCAGGCCGAAGCCGAGGCGGGAGGCCATGCCGCGGGCGGCCTCGTAGAGGCGGAGGGTGGCGGGGTCGGGTTCCCAGACGGGGCGGGTGACGCCGCGCCGGACCTCGAGGGCCACGTCCTCCCCGCCAGGACGGAGGGCGAGCATCCGCTCCACCGCGGCGTCCAGGTCGGGCTGGCGGCGGGCCATGCTGAGGGCCTCGGCGTCGCAGTGGGTGGCGACGCAGTTGACCCACTGGCCGCCGCGGATGACGCCGACGGAGAAGGTGGCGGCCTCGGTCGTCATCGCCTCGATGGCGAGGATCTGGCGGCACATCTCGCGGATGGCGGAGCGGCCGTCCGAGAGGCGGGCGCCGGCGT
>Ga0325400_1004991_pt1 | contig 12403 bp, 3 predicted proteins | sample PopdelMetagenome_2_FD_205662 | JGI IMG/M metagenome (GOLD analysis project Ga0325400, IMG submission 205662) | Populus deltoides microbial communities from Bellville, Georgia, United States - Xylem-PdKOR-R1 | ecosystem: Host-associated > Plants > Phyllosphere > Stem > Wood/Secondary xylem...
GTTTTTAAAACATAAAAATAAATAAAGCTTAAGACCCACTAATAATTTTTTAAATCGTATAATGGCTAAGGTTGGAGGAATTCTTTCCAGCTAAATGAAAATAAATGATGATGAAAAGAGGCACACCTACTAATAATGTACTAGCTTTGATACCCGCGCGATGCCGCGGGTCATTTTTTTTATATAAAAAATATTAAAAAAATAAAAATTTAAAAATCTTGGGTTTTTCTGCAAAGTTATACCTAAGAATCTTGAATTTGGCTGCAACGCTTGACCTAAGAGTAATATTTATAATATTAATAATAAAATTAAACTTGCATGATCCAAGTTTAAGTGAGTCTGGCTGTAACACCGGACCCAAGAATACTGAATGTGGGTCTAGCTATAAGGTCGTGTCATAAAAGTGTGATAATTAAATAGATTAATTAAAAAAAACAAAGAAAAAAATCAACAGGAAGGAAAAAACTAATGAAGAAAAAAAAAACATTGAATTAATTGGGTTAACCTTTTAAACCAGGTTATCCCGTAAAACCTGAGATTTGCGTCATTAAAGTTTGATAACTAAATAGAAAAAAAATGACGGGTTTACCTAGAATTAACCGGGTTAACCCATCAAACCAAGTTAACCCGTCAAGTCCAGGATACGTGTCATGAAAGTATGAAAGTCTGATAATTAAATAGAAAGAAAATTAACTTTAACAAACTAAACTAAATAAAAAAAATAACTCGTCAAATCTGGTTAACTCATCAAACTCGAGATTCGTATCATGAAAATCTGATAACTAAATAAAAAAAATTAACATTAACAAACTAAATCAAACAAAAAAAATTCATTAAAAAAATAAAAAGAAAAAACAAAAGAAAAAAACAGTTATATAATATAATACAATATAATATTAATTATAATTATAATTATAATGAAAAAACACGGGGAAAATTTTAAAAAAATGAAAAAAAAAAGTGGGAAAAGCTAAAGCTAAATTCTCAACCAATTCAATATTGAAAAAATAAATTAAAAAAAAAACATGTAGGGGAAACACTATAGCCAAACAAAAACCATGTAAGAAAAACATTGTAGTAATCCATAGTATTTTTTTTTAAAAAGCTACAAAACTAATCTCTCAACCAGCTCAATATATAAAAAACATCGACAAAGGCTATCTAAAAAAAAAAGAAGTCAATTTTGGGTAAAAGAAATGTACAAAAAAGGAAACAAAAGTGAAAAAAAAAACACGTGAGCGAAGCTATTAAAGAAAAAGACAAAAAAACTAAATTTTCAACCAGCTCAATAGTAAAAAAAATAAAATCAACAAAAACTATGTTTTTTGAAAACAGAAAAATAAAAAAATAAAAAAAAAAACATGGGGAAAGCTAAAGCTAAATTATTAGCCAGCTCAATATTAAAAAAATAAATTCGATAAAGATAATTTTTTAAAAAAATATATGGAGAAACACTGCAGCAAAACAAAAACTATGTAGGGGGAACACTATAGCAATCCTATTGTTTTTTTTTTTTAAAAAAACTACAAAGTTAAATTCTGAACCAACTTAATATATAAAAAAAATAAAATCTACAAAGGCCATTTTGAAAAAAAAAAACGAATAAAGAAATCATAAAAAAAAGAAAACAATGTATAAGAATATTATAGCAATCCACAATGTTTTTTTTTAAAAAAACTACATAGTTAAATTTTCAACCAGTTCAATATTTAAAAAAATTAGCAAAGATAACTTTGAAAAAAAATTTAAAAACAAGAAAAAAAAAAGAAGAAGAAATCAATTTTGGGTAAAAAAAACATGTAAAAAAAATAAAAGCAAAAAAAAAAAAAATACTGCTGCTACAGTGAATATCCCACACGTTTTAGAGTATTCTATAATATGCATCTAGGCTGTACCAAGTCCCCACACGAAGCCAAAGGGTTAATTTGCTGTGTTATTTATGTTATATTATGTTATATTTTAAATAATTAAATAATGTTTAATTAAGAGAGTATTTGTGAATGTGATTGCGGTTGGTTTTTTAAATATTTTTTGTTTGAAAACACGTTAAAATAATATTTTTTTTATTTTTAAAATTTGTTTTTGAAATTAGAACATCAAAATAATCTGAAAACACAAAAAAATATTAATTTGAAATAAAAAAAATTAAATTATATTTATTTGCTTTTGAGATATAAAATTATCAATAAATATTATACTAAAATAATAATTAAAGAGATAATATTTTTAGTATTAAATGATTTATGACTTCTTAAACCCCTATAACATGTGAACATATTTCTTATAAAATAATTCTCAAGTTTTTTTTTATATAAATAAAATTGAATAAGGTAAACAATTTAAAAAAAAATTGATTTCATAATTACTCTTATAATTTATAAACAATTTTTTCTAAAAAAAATTATGTTATGCTGATAATCTAACTAATCATTTAATTGAGTTTTTTAGTGCCTACTTTACCTTTTAATTTTAATCAAATATAAAATACAAAATAAGGAACACGTGAGAAGAAAATCACCATCTATACTAACCCTTAACCTAAATGTCTCCATCCTCTCTTTTTTCTCATTCATGGCCTCCTTTTCAAAGTTTTTGACTTTGACCAATAATTTTGATGGAATTTTCTTTACATTCGAATGTATAATTTGTAATTCATTTTTATAATAATACCCGGTATGGTACGGAAGTGTTAAAAATTATAAAGTTTAATTTTCAATCAATTTAATAAAATTAAAAAAATATATTGATAAAAAAACTTAAATTAATCTAAATTGACCTATTAAACTCGCAATCTGTTATGAGATTATAATAACTCTAAAAAAAATCAAAACTAATTATAAAGCTTAATATTTAATGAATTTAATAGTAAGAATGAAGTTTTTTTTAAAAAAAAACAGTGTTTATAGTCATGAATATTGATTTGTGAAGAGATAATGAGTGAATTTATTTTTTTATTTTATTTTTTAATAACAATAATCTTGCAAAAAATGAAAGAAAATCAAGTTATTTTTTAATTCAATTACTTGTACAAAAGATTCGTCTTACAAAGTGAAAAGTCAAGAAATGATACCAAGTGAAAAGTCATTATATCACAAGCAACTAGAAGCCCACTAATCCCCTGTTTTTTTATATGAGGTAATAATACAAAGTGATTGAACTCATCTCTTAATATGAGCTCACCACAAAACAGATTTGACTTTTCAACTAAATGCAAACCGTATAGTGACAACTAGTTATGACACCGTGGGTCGAATAAATTTTATTTTTAATATAAAAAATAAATATTTAGGTTTTTTAAATGTGTTTTTTGATATAAAAAAATCTCAATTGTAAATTAAAAAAATTAATACATGTATTAAATTAAATAAATTGATAATTATTTGTGTTAATAAATAAAAATAATTATTTACAATAACTAAAAACTAAATTGAAAATATTAAGAGATAGATGTAGATTAAAAAAATTTGATTTTTCAATACAAAATAATGAATATTCAAGATTTTTAAATGTATTTTTTTATGCATGTATTTAATTAAATAATTAGAGAATGATTTGTGCCAATAATATTTAAAGAAATATTATTTATTAGTATTAAATGATTTGTGATTTCTTAAACTCACATGTGAACATATTTATTATAAAATAATTCTCAAGTTTCCAAAAAAATAAAAATTGAATAAGGTGACAATATATATAGACACATCATTTGAATAAAATCATTGATATAAAAAGATTTTGAAATAAAATTATGAAAAACACTACTATTATTTGTTATGTATAATTAAAAAAAAAATAATGGAGAAACTTGTTATTTTAATTAAGAAATAGACTTTATACTTTTGGTTAAACACCTCCGTTTCAAAAGTAAAACAACTTCATTTTAAAGTGATATGGCTTTGTCCAAGCAAATATTAACCAAAGACTATATATATATATATATATAACAGATAAAGAGAACCGCAATACTAATTAAAAAAAAAATTGAGTTCATGAGTACTCTAATAATTTATAAACATTATTTTTTCTAATTATGTTATGCTAATATATGGATAGTTTGTCTCTTATATCTATGCTAAGTTTTCACTTGAAAACACTTTACTACCATCGTTATATCTTGAAATATGGTTGATTTTTGTTTTTAAATGAGACTCAAAATAATACAAGATAAATATTAAGATCTCTTTAATAATATAAGCATTTCATATCGAAGTCTCAAGCGCTTTATTTTTTACTTTTCTCTTAAGGTTGAACAAATATATGTATAGAATTAAATGAATATTTTGAATTAAAAAAAAAAGACAATAGAAATTTAATTACGATGCATATGTAATCTCTAACCTCTCAAATGAAGACTTCCATCTATATTGGACATGATCTCCAACTTTTCACTCAAACGGTAAATGAATGGGCATATGCTTCATTGATTTGAAAAACGATGGAGGGAATATCATCTCAAGTTTGTAGATTGTTTGGACGATGTTCATTTCAAGCCTCTTTATGTGTTGTGTATGCAACTTGTTGGAGTATATATCTCTAAAAAATTGATTGATCTTTGTGAGTGCATCTCATATCTCATTTGGTAATAAATTCCGGTAAGCAAGTAGAATAAGTGTTTGCATAAACACGTTGTAGTCATGACTATTCATTCCATACAATCTACAATCCTCCAAATTCATCAATATAGACATGTTTGAAGCATGTCCATCAGGAAAATATAGACTCTTAAGCCATTAGGAGACAAGTAATTGTGCATTCTTATCTAAGACGAAGCTGGCTTTCGACTTTGCCACCTGTGACCCATCATAAACCAACTTCATATTTCTATGGTGACAAAAAAAAAAGAAGATATATTCATTCTAGCCTTCATGTTGTCCTTTGTCTTCATTTTCACATCAATAACCATGTTAAAATGTGCATGACATCAAGAGTATTGTGAAGGAGATTGGTTTTCCAACAAGGGAGCTTCCATAAAATACTTTGCTTTACCCAATTATGAGTTATACCAAAATCAGGAAACTTTTGCTTATTGGATTAATAACCAAACACAATGTCATTATACTACGACATCATGTTATACAATTCTTTACCTGAAGATACTAGTGGTGCAACATCCTTTTCAACTCTACCAATAAATAAGTTTTTTCTGTATTTGTGATCCGTTAGCAAGAACCACTAGTGGTAATAAAAAAAAAGATATTTAACCATTTTTTGTTAACGTGAAGGCCTTGTTATTTTGTATATAGTATAGGTAAGCTAATTTTTCATAAGTACTCCAACCAGAAACCATTCCATACGCAGGAAAATCATTGATAATCTGTATTAAAGCTGTTTTTATCTAAGAATTTTGTTTCCTTGAGACATTATAAGTCAAAGTTCTGGATGACCACAATTGCTTTAACTTATCAATCAACGGTCGAAGACAAACATCTATATTCTGACCTAAACTATTAGGAACAAGTATGACCATAGATAAAAACATAAACTCTAGTCTCATACTCATCCCTGATGGCAAGTTGTAAATCATGAGTATCATCGGTCAACTCTAAAGAGTAGAAAATGATCCAAATGGATTAAATCCGTCTGTATATTACTCAAGATGTATATTTATTGATTCTATTGAAAACTAAGGATGCACTATATTAAAATGTTTTCAAGCTTCATCATCGATGAGATGCATCATATTAAAATGTTTCTAAGCTTCATCATCGGATGAGTGCACTGTGACTCCATCCACCACATTATATGAATGATGTCATGTCATGTGCTCAACAATGTTTGGAGATATGAATAACCTTTGTAGTCTAAGAGTGATTGGAAAGTATCTAAGTTTTATGTACAACAAGAGTCCTTCCCCATATGTTTTACACATAGTCAACTCTATATTTTCAAGGTAGTGCAACATGCAGAAGTTTGGACAAATATCAATTTTCTAGTACTTTAGGCCAAGGGGTTTCATCATGGATTTAACAAACATAAAAGTTCTATTTCAGCCAATTTTCTTAAGGTAAAATGCTTCTTGTCTATTTGATAATTATGTCGTAACCAACCTCACTCAACTCATGATCTGACTTAATGGTGAATACTTATGCAACGAATAATAATTTATTGTGATTTGTTCACCCATCCCATAATGATTTGTCAAAATCTTCTAAAAGATAAAAAAACTTGGTCGCATATGCATTTGGTTCCTCATCTATGACTGAATATTCACCTACATAGCCCTAATTTATTCCAATCACATCCATAACCATATTTCTATAAAGATTATTGTTGTCATTTACAACTCCATACACGTTGCTAGAACTAGAAATTAACTCAACCATCATTTCTATCATGGTCTCATAAGGGACATATGGTTCTCTATGTGCAAATCAATAGAAATATTTCTCCACAAACCATTTTTTTAGAAGATGCGTCATTACAATATCTGCATCAAAAAACTTTTTATTTTTATATCTCTTACATAGACATCTAATACTGCCTCCACTAATATTTCTGGATTAGATAGTGCGTAATTAATAAAATTTCCAAACCCATTACAATAATTCATCATGTGCAACCCTTCGGGTGAATCTTGATACATTCAAGATCAATCATCCGTTACTTTTATCAAACCTATGTAAAATATTGATAGCAACATGTATTAATTAATTATATGAACAAAATAAATTAGCTAATATTGGTTTAACTCAAACTTATTCAATCTATTATAATAGTACTCTTAAGTCATTATCAATTATCTATATAAATTCAAATTTCTACACATTTACCGAAATTTTCATCTCAAAAATAAAACTAACAAAATATAAAACGTATTCATTAAATAAGCTATATTTATTTCATTACAAAACACCCAAGTCACAAATTTGAAATCAATTTCATTAAATTATAAATAAATATAATTTTTCAAAATCTGAAACAAATCATAGCATGTACAAATCATACATTCATATAACAAATTTCTATGAGAAAAGGCTATAAAACAAATAAATACATAAACAAACTACATATACTACAAAAATATACAATAAGAATTATCATTTTAAAATTGAGTTCAAACAAAAAAATATATAGTTTTGCTTACTTGATATAAGAGATCCTCAAAAAATAATTGAATCACAGCAAGGATATTGACAGATTGAGTGTTAGGGTGGTGCCCAGATTTATGGTGGGAGGTTGATTTTGTGATAAAAAGGGGGTATACTATTTTTTTTTTGCAAAGAGCTAATGGAGGAAGAAGAAAAATAGGGGAGGAGAAGAAGGGGGTCGCTCATCAAGTCATAACTTAAATATTATTAACAAATTTATAAATAAATTTTACTGACAGGTTTATTTCATCGGTAATCCTTTCTGTATAAATGACATGTTATTGTAACTTTTGACTCTTTTTTTTTTTAATTTTACCGACAGGTTTATTTCCCACTGTAATTCCCTCGATATACTGAGGGGATATTCTCGTTAGTGTTTACCGAGAGACATAGCGAGGGACTATTCCATCGATAAAGTTCACCGCAATCTACTGACTGAAATTTTCAGTCAGTATTGCTGTTTATATTTGTCAATTTTTTGGTAGTATTAGTTTCCAAAATTTTTGCCATTTTAACCGGATTTGCCCTAAATCACATTTTTTTTTTAATTTTGTCCTTAACTAAATCGATTTAGACCCCCTAGATTTAACCACTTGTTATAATTTATTATTGGTTCCTAAATCTATGCAACTTTAACCAATTTGACTTTCAATTTTGATTTTGTTCTTCAATAAGTCCGTAATTAACTTTTAAATTTGGTGATGTCTTTCAAATTCATCCTTGGCTCATAAAGTTTTCTAATCTTAGCCAAATTAAGTTTTTTTTTTCTTTAATTTCTCTTCCAATAAGTTTAATTGAACTTGCCAAAAAATTACACAAAGATGACAAAAAATGAAATAATTAAAATTGACAATATTTATTTTTTGGCATTTTCTAATTTATTGAAATATATTAAAACATTGAATAAACAATTAGATTACAACATATAAATAAAGGCAGTTGTGTGGTCGTCAATTGGCCTGCATTTTATTAATTTTGGGCAGTCAAATATTTCATCACTGATATGGATCTAATTCCGATGTGAAGCGTGCTTATTTTTGACTTATCAAATCCAATTAAGATTTTATTTGTTTTTGTATTTTAAAAGTATTTTTAATTTTTTTTTATTTTAAATTAATATTTTTTAGTATTTTTAAATCATTTTGATATGCTGATATCAAAAATAATTTTTTTTTAAAATTATTTTGATACATTTCAAAAAAAATATTTTAAAAAACAATTACAATTATACTATCAAACATTTTCTAAGTAACCAAGTACACATTAGTTTTTTTAAAATATTATCCTTTGGTTTTGGACAAATAAGCTCTTGTTTTTCAACTTCTAAAGCTAGCTACCAATACGATTTGGGCATCCCTAATTTAGGATAGTGGGAACGTAATTTATTAATATTGCTCTCTCACATCCCTGTTTTCACGGTTTAGACTGCTTTCATTTCGCTTGCTGCTACTGCGGAATCACTTTCGCTTTCTTTTTTTAAAAAGTAATCAAACAGGATTTAAAAAAAAAACTGAAACCAGTTCAAACCGATTAGTTTCAGTTCGGTTCAGTTTTTTTAGAAAAAAACCAGTTCAAATTAGTTTGACTCGGTTTTTTTCCGGTTTAACTCGGTTTTTTTCGGTTTAGGTTCGGTTCGGTTTTTTCAGTTTCAGGCTTATAAAACCGAAACCGAACCGGTCGGTTTTTTCAAAATTCTAATCGTTATTTTTTCACGGTTCGGTTTTTTCGGTTAATTTGTTTTCCAATTTTCTCAGTTTTTAAGTTTTTTTCTCACCCCTGGGATTAACAAAGAGAAATTTTAATACGTAAGGACTAAAGTGGAATGTTGTTGGTGTTAAGGTAGTTTACCTTACATTTGTAGTGCAAAGAGGTATAGAAATGTGGTAAACAGAAAGCTAATACCTCAGATCTGTGAAAATAAATATCGTCATTAGATTTGATAGGCTTGTTGAATTTGTTGGTACTTAATGATTTTCTTTCGAGTTCATTTTTCTACATGAGAGTTGTTGGAATTAGACTTTATTTTTTTTCTATTTGTGTTTTTTTAGTTTATTCTAATCTAATGAATCGGACAACATATTTTGCATGATTACTTGAGTTGATTTAGATTTTTTTTTGTATAATTTAAATTTTATCTTTTAATATTAAATTGCTTTAAAAATAAATATCGTCATTAGATTTGATAGGCTTGTTGAATTTGTTGGTACTTATTGATTTTCTTTCGATTTCATTTTTCTACATCAAAGTTGTTTGAATTAGACTTTATTTTTTTTTCTATTTGTGTTTTTTTAGTTTATTCTAATCTAATGAATCGGACAACATATTTTGCATGCTTACTTGAGTTGATTTAGATTTTTTTTGTATAATTTAAATTTTATCTTTTAATATTAAATTGCTTTAAAAATAAATATCTTCATTAGATTTGATAGGCTTGTTGAATTTGTTGGTACTTATTGATTTTCTTTCGATTTCATTTTTCTACATCAGAGTTGTTGGAATTAGACTTTATTTTTTTTTCTATTTGTGTTTTTTTAGTTTATTCTAGTCTAATGAATCAGACGGTATATTTTGCATGCTTACTCGAGTTGATTTAGATTTTTTTTTAGTATAATTTAAGTTTTGTCTTTTAATATTAAATTGCTTTAAAAATGAATATTGTCATTAAATTTGATAGGCTTGTTGAATTTGTTGGTACTTATTGATTTTCTTTCGATTTCATTTTTCTACATTAGAGTTGTTGGAATTAGACTTTATTTTTTTATCTATTTGTGTTTTTTTAGTTTATTCTAATCTAATGAATCAGGCAGTATATTTTACATGCTTACTCGAGTTGATTTAATTTTTTTTTGTTTTTGTATATTTACAGCTTTTTACACAACACCATGAGTTAACTTGTTTTCTTATTTGTTTTATTTTTTCTTTATTCATAGAAGAATTTTATTCAAGATGCCCAACAACTCTGATTATATATATATATATATATATATATATATATATATATATATATATATATATATAAAAGCCCAATACAAATTAAGTCCATTAAAACCCAAGTAACACGGTTTCTATCTAGACAGATCTAATCCCATTACCCATGCAAATGGTGACAAACAAAATTATGATTGGGGGGAGAGTTTATTAGCCCGTAAAGATTGTTTAGTAGTGTGGTTGTGGTTATTTTTTAAAGTATTTTTCACTCAAAAATATATTAAAATACTATTTTTTATTTTTAAAAAATTATTTTTGATATCAACACATCAAAATTATCTAAAAACACCAAAAACATATTAATCGGTAAGAGTAGCAATCGCTAAAACAAGCATCCATTTAATAATCACTAGCTTAAATTCTAAACAAAATGATAAATTATTTCTATAACTAAATGCTATAAATGAAATTTCAAGTTAATTTTTAATAAAAAAAAAACAAATCATCAATGTTATATACACTTTAAACTATCATAAGTTGTTTTTTGATTAATTGTGAAATGAAAAGATATGTATATGGTTGATAAAAATAATTAAAAAAGTACATGAACTAATACAATAAAAGGAGTTTTTAACATTACTTAGATACTAAAGTCGATAGTTTATTTTTCAAGTAAAAATAAAAAGATAGATGTATATGTAAATACTTTATTCAGGTTATTTTTTTATTTATTTTATCTTAGAGGTTAATTCTGGTTGCTAAGAATAAATAATTTTTATTTTGTAAATACATCATACAAATACAACTTATTTATATAAAATATAAGAGGGAAAAATTCAAAAACAAAATACAATAATCTCTTTAAAGTATTATATTTTAGAAAAAAAATTAAAAAATTAATTACTATTACAAAAAGAAAAGTTAAACTGAAGTTAAAGAGATGAATTAAAATTTAAAATAAATAAAAATATTGAAAATAAAAATAGAGGTCAAGCCCGACGAACGACACATCATCTCCTATGGTAAAAGACCTATTATGTTTGGATATGTTTTTTAAACATAAGATGCCCTACCATTCATCTAATGTTTTTTAACCACGCAAACCTATTTTTCAACTTGTTTCTAGAATGCATAAAAAATACTATAGAAACCTCAACCAACCCAAGTTTGTTCCTATAACACATTCTAATCACTTTTAAAAAAATAAAATTTAAACTAATAAAAAAATTTATAGACCTCGATCTACTTTTTTCTTACATGGATAAAGGGTAACACAATCTCCATTGAACTCTTTTTGAAAGGACAAACTCATTGAAATGAAAATATGTCTTTTTGGTGGTTGGAAAGTGGTTATCTTAACACTTTTACTCTACTCAATATTTTTCATTGATTCTCTGTAATCTCCTAAACTTAAGAGATTGAAACGTGAAAAATAAAATAAAATTTGGGATCAAAACATGAAATTCAAAAACAATAAGGACCAATAATTCATTAATTGAAACTTTAGAAGACCAAATTGCAGTTTCTTGTGCCAAAATGAAAATATGGTCATTTTTATATAATTAAATTTTATCCTTGTTTTTTAAATTTCCATTTTAACTATCAAAGAGTTTATTTTGAAAAACAAATCTTTAATTTATCATTGAGATATTCCTAGAAAGTTAGCATATGTGATAGCAGATAAAGAAAAATACTCTAGACATACAAAACCATGCTAATATTTATTATAAGGATAGGATTGGTGTTGCGATGTTGCGGTCGTACAAATTAATTACCCTAGCTTAAAACACACAAGATAGTATAGAGCAAGCAAGGAGTTGATCCCGCGAGGAAGATTTAGTTTAGATTTTTATGATATATGTTATGCAATTGGGGGGTCTTGATTTGTGATGATCTAAACTATGGAAGAAATTAAACTAGCAAACAAAATCAATTGAAACCAAAATTAATCAAGAAAACAAACCTTGGTCGCAAGCACACACCACCAATGGAAATTAGAACTGATCCTCGAAACGAAAATTGTAGTTTATGTTATAAAATTTTTATCTTTTCTTAACGTTGATTAATTAACAGATCTGCCGTATAACTAATCCTAACCAACAAACAATCAAAGTATCTGCACTAATGATTCAATTTAATGGCAGCTTTAAGAACTAGATAATTTCATCAAGATTAACATACAAGTTGTTCGCAGCTTGTGTCACGTTGTTCAAATGTTCTCCCTAAGTTCAATAACGTATTTCCACCACAATTATCAAGTTTAGTTGCTTCATAAGTTCATATATCACAACTCCGGTTTTGATATTAAACTTAGCAATAGATTGTTCACAACAATAACTTAGAGTCCGCTCTAGCAATCATCAACAACAATCATAGGAAATATGCAT
>Ga0325400_1004993_pt1 | contig 12400 bp, 13 predicted proteins | sample PopdelMetagenome_2_FD_205662 | JGI IMG/M metagenome (GOLD analysis project Ga0325400, IMG submission 205662) | Populus deltoides microbial communities from Bellville, Georgia, United States - Xylem-PdKOR-R1 | ecosystem: Host-associated > Plants > Phyllosphere > Stem > Wood/Secondary xylem...
ACGTTGGCGTCGAAGCGGATGTTGACCAGCCGCCCCACGGCGCCCGGCGCGCGCGCGGTGAGGTCCATGCGGACGGTGCCGTTCCAGCCCGTCGCCTGACAGAACATGCGGTAGAGGGGCACGCTGGCGAAGCCGAGCGCCACCATAAAGGCAACGGCCAGTGCCGCCAGGAGGCCGACGCGGCGGTGGCGCGCGGGAAGCGTGGCGCGGCTCGCCACCTAGTGCATCCGGACAATGGCGATGGCGAAGAACAGCACCACCATGGCGGCGAGCGCCCAGGCGGTGACCTTGGCCCGCGCGCGTTGGCGGCGGCGATATTCGGCATCGAAAGGCGGGATCATGCGAGCACCAGCCGGTCGGCGACGAGCGCGCCGAACAGGACAAAGAGGTAGAGGATCGAGAAGCGGAACAGCTGCCGTTCGGCGCGCATCAGCGCGGGATCGCGTTCGCTGCTGGCGGCGACGCGCAGCACCAGCGCCATGAACCAGCCGGTCAGCAGCGTTGCCGTGACGCCGTAGATGGCGCCCGTCAGCTGCAACGGCCAGGGCAGCACCGCCGCCACCGCCATAGGCAGCGAATAAAGCAGCATCTGCCGCCGCGTCGTCGCCTCGCCCGCCACCACCGGCAGCATGGGCACGCCTGCCGCGGCGTAATCGGGGCGGACATAGAGCGCCAGCGCCCAGAAGTGCGGCGGAGTCCACAGGAACACGAGCGCGAACATGAGGACGGGCAGCACGTCGATGCGCCCGGTCGCCGCGGCCCAGCCGATCAGCGCCGGAAACGCGCCCGCTGCCCCGCCGATGACGATGTTCTGCGGCGTGCGGCGCTTCAGCCAGACGGTGTAGACGACCACGTAGAACAGGATGGACACGGCCAGGATCGCCGCCGCGAGCAGGTTCACGGCCAGCCCCATCACCGCCACCGCGCCGACGCCCAGCGCGACGCCGAAATGCAGCGCCGCCTGCCGATCCATCCGCCCGGCGGGCAGCGGGCGGTCGCGCGTGCGCTTCATGTGCACATCGAGGTCCGCCTCGTACCACATGTTGAGCGCGCCGCAGGCGCCCGCGCCGACCGCGATGCACAGAATGGCGGTGAAGCCCAGCACCGGGTGGATGCGCGCGGGCGCAGCGAGCAGCCCGCACAGGCCCGTGAACACCACCAGCGTCATCACGCGTGGCTTGGTGAGCGCCAGGAAATCGCGCCATTCGGCCGGAAGCGCGGGTGCGGGCGAAAAAGCGGGTGCGGTCACCGCCGCCATATAGGGCGGGGCACCGGGCGCGGAAAGGCGGAACCGCGGAACGCCGCGGAACGCTCAGCTGCAACTCGCCTCCTATCGGAACGCCCCTTGGCCAACACCGCGCTCGACCTGCTTGCCGAACCCGTCCGCCGCCGCATTGCGGCCGGGGTGGTCGGCATCTTCAACGATCCCGCGCGCGGCGAGCGGCCGGTGACGCGTCGCGCGCACGGCCTGTTCGGCCCGGAGTCGGTGGCGTGGCGCGTCCATGGCGACGTAGCGTCGATGATGGTGGGCGGCGTGGCGGGGCTACTGCTGCAGATGCTGCTGCCGGAGGTGCTTGCGGGCGTGTGGGACCATTCGCGCTTCCGGACGGACATGCATGGCCGGCTGCGGCGCACCGCCCGTTTCATCGCGCTGACCACCTATGGCGAACGGGCGGAGGCCGAGGCGGCGATCGCGCGCGTGCGCATGATCCACGATCAGGTACGGGGACAGCTGCCCGACGGACGTGGCTATGCCGCCAACGATCCGCAGGCGCTCGCCTGGGTGCACGCGACGGAGACGGTGAGCTTCCTCGACGCCTATCGCCGGCATGTCGCGCCCGACCTGACCGCAGAGGACGCCGACCGTTATTTCCGCGAGATGGCGGAGGTAGGCGCCCGGCTGGGCGCGGCGCCGGTGCCTCACGACGCGGCGGGGGCGCGGGCGCTGATCGACGGCATGCGCCCGCGGCTGCGCAGCGACGCGCGCACGCGCGAAGTCGCGCGCCTCGTGCTCGACCGCCGACTGGACGAGGGGCTGGCGGCACCCGCCGGCGCGGTGGTACGCCAGGCGGCGATCGACCTGCTGCCGTCCTGGGCGCGCGCGATGCACGGGCTGCCGTCGCCGCCGCTGGCGCGACCGCTCGTGCGTGCAGGGGCGGGGGGCGTGTCGCGGCTGCTGCGCTGGGCGCTGGCGTGATCCGGCCCTTTACCTTTCGCTGACCGCCCGCCGCTAACCAGCGGTGGACGTGGGAGCATGGGCCGTTAAGGCCGGTGCGGCCCCGCGGGGCCGGGCGATGCGGGAACGGTGCACTCCATGAAGATCTTCGTCTTCATCTTCATCCTGTTCAACATCGGCTATTGGCCCGTGCGCCATGCGGCCGGACCCGCGCTGCGGCGCCATTTGGGGCCGGCCTTCTACTTCGCCGCGACCTCCACCTTCTTTGCGGGCTTCGCGGCGCCCAACGCGCTCGTCTTCCTGCCGTGGTGCGCGCTGGTCGCCTGCCTGGGCGTGCGGACGCGCATGGACGTGGCCTGCCGCTTCGCGCTGCTGATGCCGCTGATGCCGGCAGTCAGCCCTTACCTGGTCGCGGGCGGACACGTGCTCGGCCAGTTCAGCCCGTCGATCATGGTGGCGCTAGGCGCCGCGGTCATGACTTTGGTGGTGCGCGGCCGATCGCCGGGCGAGCCGGGCCGCGGCTTGGGGGCGGAGGATGCCGCCATCGCCGCGCTGATCCTGATCTTCGGCGTAGGACCTGTGCGCTTCGAGAACGTCTTCGACCTGATCCGCACGGTGATGCCGTTCGTGGCGGGGCTGCTCGTTCCGTACTGGGTGATCCACCGCAACGTCCACACGCGCGCCGAGCTGCAGCTGGTGGCGGCGTGCCTCGGCTGCTCGGCCGCGATCCTGGGCGTGATGGCGCTTTACGAGCACCATTCCAGCTGGGCGCTGTTCGACGGCATGACCCGCCGCTTCTCCAACTCCTACATCTACCTTGCGCGTAGCGCGTCCGTGCGCGGCGGTGCGCTGCGCGCGTCAACCACCATGGCGGGCCCGATCGAGCTCGGCATGTTCCTGATCGTCGGCCTGATCGGTGCGTACAGCGCGCGGCGGCTGTTCGCCAATAAGACGATCTGGTGGGGAATGCTGGGCGTCATCCTGCTGGGCGTGCTGGTGACCCAGTCGCGGCTGGCGGTGGCGGGCACCGCGCTGGGGCTGCTGATCGTGCTGGTGGTGCAGGGTCGGACGGGCCTTGCCGCGCTGTTCTCGGCGGGGGCAATGGCGGGCTATCTGTTCCTGCTGGCGCTGGCGCGCTCCTCGATGCGGGTCGCCGCGTTCCTCGGCGCGGGCAAGCAGGTGGCAGGCTATCGCGACTATCGCGGGTTGCTGCTGGACCGGGGCCTGGAGGAGGGGCGCAAGCACCTCTGGCTGGGCGCGCCGATGAAGGATGTGACGGCGCGGCTGCAGGACCTGACCCAAGGCGAGCAGATTATCGACTTCGTCAACACCTACCTCAACATCTTCCTGGTTTCGGGGATCATCGGCCTGGGCGCATTCCTGATCGCGCTGGGGCTGGTGTTCCTGCCGCTGCTGAAGCCGATCCGCCGCAATCGGCGATCGCCGGAGGAGATGGCACGCGCCTTCACGCTGGCGGTGCTGGCGGGCCTGGTGGCGCAGCTGGTCGGCACGAGCTTCGTGGAGCGCGTGCCGTTCATGCTGGCGATAGCGCTCGCCTGCTCGCGCGTGATCCGCACCAGCACCAACCGCCGCGCGATCACCCCCGCGGCGTCCGAGAACCGCTATCCGGAAGGGCCGCTGCGCATGGCGGCCACGCCCGGCTGAACAGCCGCGCTCAGCGGTTCCGGTTCTTGCGGTGCTCGGCCATGTCGAGCACCGTATTGTCGCCCTCCGGCAGCAGCCCGAGGCGGCGCGCGATCTCCTGATAGGCTTCGACCTCGCCGCCTAGGTCCTGGCGGAACCGATCCTTGTCCAGCTTCTCGTTGCTAGTCATGTCCCACAACCGGCAGCCGTCGGGGCTGATCTCGTCCGCCAGGATGATGCGGGCATAGTCATTGTCCCACACCCGCCCGAACTCGAGCTTGAAGTCGACCAGCCGGATGCCGACGCCCGCGAACAGCCCACTCATGAAGTCGTTCACGCGGATCGCCATGTCGGCGATGTCGTGCATCTCGTCCTGGCTGGCCCAGCCGAAGCAGGCGATATGCTCGTCCGACACCATCGGGTCGCCGAGCGCATCGTCCTTGTAGTAGTACTCAATCAGGGTGCGCGGCAGCGCCGTGCCTTCCTCGATGCCTAGGCGCTTGGAGATGGAGCCCGCCGCGACGTTGCGCACCACCACCTCGATCGGCACGATCTCCACCTGGCGGATCAGCTGCTCCCGCATGTTGAGGCGGCGAATGAAGTGGGTAGGGATGCCGATATTGCCGAGAAGCGTGAACAGATGCTCGGATATGCGGTTGTTGAGCACCCCCTTGCCGCTGATGGTTCCCTTCTTCTGGGCGTTGAACGCGGTGGCGTCGTCCTTGAAATACTGGATCAGCGTACCGGGCTCGGGGCCCTCGTACAGGATCTTGGCCTTGCCCTCGTAGATCTGGCGGCGACGCGACACTGGGGTTCCTCCCGGGCTAGAGGCAAACAGGAAACGCCCCGAACGCGGCGCCTTGGGGCGGGCGCGCGGCCGGGGCGGAATAGGCGCCCACATAGGCCGGAACGGCCGCGACCGCAACGCGCCGTGGCGTGCCGCTTGGGTGGCGCAACCCTGCTTCAAAGGCCTCGCCGCATGCGGCGGCGGCCGATGCCAGCAGCGACCTGCGCATCACTTTTACTTTGTAACCCGAGCGCTTGACCAGCCGGAGGGGGGCGTTGAGCAACCCACCTCGCATCCGCCGAACGGGGCTGCTAGCATGGATCCGGCATGGCCGACCCTACCCAGATCGTCGACGCCCCTTTCGACAGCGCGCTGAGCGAGCGCTACCTCGTCTACGCCTTGTCCACCATCACCGCGCGCTCCCTGCCCGACGTACGCGATGGTTTGAAGCCGGTCCACCGCCGGCTGCTGTGGGGCATGCGGCTGCTGCGGCTCGATCCCGCCGCCGGCTACAAGAAGTGCGCTCGCGTGGTCGGCGACGTAATGGGCAAGTATCATCCGCACGGCGACGCCTCCATCTACGACGCGATGGTGCGGCTCGCCCAACCGTTCGCGCTCCGTTATCCGCTGGTCGACGGGCAGGGCAATTTTGGCAATGTCGACGGCGATAACGCCGCCGCGATGCGCTACACCGAAGCGCGCCTGACGCCCGCGGCGATCGCGCTGATGGAAGGGCTGGACGAGGCCACCGTCGCCTTCCGCCCGACCTACAATGGCGAGGAGCAGGAGCCGGAGGTGTTCCCCGGCCTGTTTCCCAACCTGCTGGCGAACGGCGCCGCCGGCATCGCGGTCGGCATGGCGACCAGCATCCCGCCGCACAACGTGGCCGAGCTGGTGGATGCCGCTACGTGGCTGGTCGACAATCCCGAAGGCGCCGAGGCGTCGCTGCTGCAGTTCGTGCGCGGGCCCGACTTCCCGACCGGCGGCGTGGTGGTGGACGGGCCGGCGGCGATCGCGGACGCCTATGCCACGGGCCGCGGCGCGTTCCGCCTGCGCGCACGCTGGAACCAGGAGGATACAGGCCGCGGCACCTGGGCGATCGCGGTGACGGAGGTGCCCTACGGCGTGCCCAAGGCCAAGCTGATCGAGCAGATTGCAGCCCTCATCAACGACAAGAAGCTGCCGATCCTGGCCGACGTGCGCGACGAGAGCGACGAGGCGATCCGCATCGTGCTGGAGCCGCGCGCGCGCACCGTGGATCCGGCGGCACTGATGGACGCTCTGTTCCGGCTGACGGACCTGGAAACGCGCGTGCCGCTCAACATGAACGTGCTGGACGCGACGCATACGCCGCGCGTCATGTCGCTAAAACAGGCACTTGCCGCCTGGATCGAACACCAGTTCGAGGTTTTGCTGGCGCGGTCGCGCCATAGGTTGGACCAGATCGCGCAGCGGACGGAGCTGCTCGACGGCTACCTCATAGCCTTTCTCAACCTCGATCGGGTGATCGCCATCATCCGCGAGGAGGACGAGCCCAAGCCGGTGCTGATGGCCGAGTTCCAGCTGACCGATCGGCAGGCGGAAGCGATCCTCAATATGCGCCTGCGCTCGCTCCGCCGGCTGGAGGAGATGGAGCTCAGGCGCGAGCGGGAGAAGCTGGACAAGGAAGCGCGCGAGCTGCAGCAGCTGATCGACAGCCCCGCCCGCCAGCGCACGCGCCTGAAGCGCGATCTGGGCAAGCTGCGCGAACGCTATGGGCCGGACACGCCGCTCGGCCGCCGCCGTACCACGCTGGAGGAGCAGGCGCCCACGCGCGAGATTGCGTGGGAGGCGATGGTCGAACGCGAGCCGCTGACGGTGGTGCTGTCGCAGCGCGGCTGGCTGCGCGCCGCCAAGGGCCATCTGGACCTGCAATCGACCGAGACGATGAAGTTCAAGGAGGGCGACGGGCCCGCCTTCGCCTTTCACGCGCAGACGACGGACCGGCTGCTGCTATTCGCCGACACGGGCCGCGTCTACACTCTGGCGGGCGACCGACTGCCGGGCGGGCGCGGCTTCGGTGAGCCCGTGCGGCTGCTGGTCGACCTCGAGTCGGACGCGCTGCCGGTCGCGTTCATGGCCCTCGCGCGTGGCGCGCGGCTGCTGCTGGCGAGCACGGACGGGCGCGGCTTCCTGGTCAAGGCGGACGAGGTGGTCGCCGAAACACGCAAGGGCCGGCAGGTGATGAACGTGCGCGCCGGCGTTAAGCTGAAGCTGGTGCGCAGCGTGGCCGAGACGCACGACTATGTCGCCACCATCGGTGACAACCGGCGCATGCTGGTGTTCCCGGTGGGTGAACTGCCCGAGCTAGCACGCGGGCAGGGGGCGCAGCTGCAGCGCTATCGCGATGGCGGGCTGGCGGACGTGGTAACCTTCCGCCTGGCCGACGGCCTGTCCTGGCCGATGGGCGGCGACAGCGGGCGGACGCGGACGGAGGCGGACCTGTCGCCGTGGCGCGCGGCGCGGGGTGCTGCGGGACGGATGCCGCCGACGGGGTTCCCGCGGGACAACAAGTTTCGCTGACCCCCATCCGTTCAGTTCGAGCTTGTCGAGAACCATAGTCAAGCTCGACGCTCGTGGCCGGTTCTCGACAAGCTCGAACTGAACGGGGCAGGGAACGCTACTCGCCCGGCGCGATCAGCACCTTGCACTGGTTGGTGCGCGTCTTCAGCGCCTCGAATGCCGCAGGCACCGCGTCCAGCGCAACCGTGTCCGTCACCAGCAGCCGCGGCTCCGCGCTGCCGGCGTCAAGCGCGTCCAGCGCCGCCTCATATTCCTGGCGCTTGAAGAAGGCGGAGGTGACGATGCGCACCTCCTTCGACAACGCCACGAACGGCACGAAGCTGTCCATCCGCGTGCACAGGCCCAGCACCACCACCGTGCCCTTGACGCGCACCTGATCAATGCCCTGCGCGATCAGGCCGGGCACGCCGACGCACTCGAACACGATGTCAGCTTTCTGTCCCAACGCCCGCGTCGCGGCACCGACCGGATCGTCGGCGTCGACCACGAAGTGGGTGGCGCCCATGGCGCGCGCGCGCTCCTCCTGGAAGCGCGACAGGTCTTGCACCGCGACCGCACGCGCGCCCATGCGCCTGGCCCAATAGGCGACGCCGAGCCCGATCGGCCCCGCGCCCAGCACCAGCACACGATCGCCTGCCTGCAGACCGGACAGCATCACGCCGTGCAGCGCCACCGCCAGCGGCTCCACGATCGCGCCGTCGGCCAAGCTGGCGGTGCGGGGGAGCGCCACGCACTGGTTCTCGTGCGTCGCCGCAAGCTCGGCATAGCCGCCACCCTGGAGACGCATGGCCTCACACCAAGCGGGCTCGCCCGCGCGGCAGGTGGCGCAATGGCCGCAGGACGCGATCGGCACGACAGAGACGAGGTCGCCCTGCCGCACCCGTTCCACGCCGCGGCCGAGCGCCACTACCTCGCCCGCAAATTCATGGCCGAGCACATGGCCGGCGCGGACGCCAAAGGCCGGGTCTTCGGTCATGTGCAGATCGGAGCCGCAGATGCCGCAGCGGCCGACGCGCACGATCACCTCGCCCGCGCCGGGCTCGGGATCGGGCAGTTGCTCCACGGCGAGGGGGGCATGCAGCCCCTGGCAGACGGCGGCGCGCATCAGAACTTGCCCAACGCCATGCCGCCGTCGATCAGCATGTGGCTGCCGGTAACATAGTCGGACGCATCGGAGGCGAGATAGAGCGCCAGCGGCTTGATCTGGTCGGGCCAGGCGACCTTGCCTAGCGGCACCAGCGAATTCCACTTCTCGAGCGCGACCGGATCCTTCTTGAGCCAGCCGCCGCCGATGTTGGTGACGAACGGCCCCGGCGCGATCGCATTCACGCGGATGCGGTACTCGGCCAACTCGAACGCCGCATGGCGCACCATGTGGGCGACACCCGCTTTGGCGGGCATGTAGGGCAGGCCGACGATCGCCTCGCACACCAGGGCGGCGTTGGACGAGGTGGCGATGATCGAGCCGGGCTTGCCGCCCGCCTTCATGCAGCGCGCGGCCTCGCGGATCGTGTCGTAGACGCCCGTCAGGTTGATGGCGATCGCCCGGTCCCAGCGCGCGGGATCGGCCGTGTCGATCTGCCCGTCTTCGTTGCGGAAGCCGCCCGGGTTCCAGAAGCCCGGGCCGGGATCGATGCCGGCATTGGCAAAGGCGATGTCCAGCCCGCCGAATGCGGCGACATGGCCGTCGAACACCGCACGCATGGTGGCGCGGTCCGTTACGTCGAGCTGCGCCGCACGAACGTCCCGGCCCTCGTCGCGCAGCCGCGCTGCCTCGCGCTCGGCCGCCTCACCGTCCACGTCCGTCAGTGTGACGCGCGCGCCCGCTTCCGCCATCGCTTCGGCGAAGGCGAGGCCCAGGCCGGAGGCGCCGCCGGTAACCAACGCCGATCGGCCGCTGATGTTGAACTGGTCGAGCACGCCCATGCCGCTTTTCCTCTCCTTGGCTTTGCGGGTGAGCCTAGGCGATGGGGTAATCCGATGCACGCCCGTTCAGCGGGCGACGATGGAACAGGTGCGTCGCCGCCGCCACGCCCGCCACCGGCGCGAGCAGGTTCGCGAACGGCACTAGCAGTAGGGCGGTGACGACGATGCCAAGCGCGGTGCGGGTGCCCCGGCTCGCCAGTAGCCAGAGTCGCCGACCGTCCCGATCCAGGTGGCGAGTCGCCACCATCTCGCCCAGGTCGCGGCCGAGCGCCCAGCCGTTGACCGCCACGAACAGCAGCAACGGCCCAATCCCCGTCACCAGCAGCAGCAGATAGAAGGGCAGGGCGACGAGGTTGATCAACAGCAGTCGCAGGCTGGAGCGCAGGCCCAGCAGCAGGTTACCGCCGAGTCCCGCCGGCCGGGCGATGCCGGCTGCTGCGGGGTAATGGCGCCGCTCCACCGCCGCGACGATGCGGTCGGCAAAGGCCCACAGCACGCCGATGGCGACGGCCGGAAAGAGCAGCCAGAGGGCAAGCAGGCCCAGGAGGATGCCGCCGAGCGCGCCCTCGATCGTGCCGAGCCGGCAGGACAACTCCGCCACCCCGCACGGATCGACGCCGCCGAGCAGCCAACCGGCCAGCATCGCAAGCGCCACGAAGAGCAGCAGCGTGACGCCGAGCGACCTCGCCAGGATGGCGAGCACGCGCCGGTCGAGGAGATCGGCCAGACCCAGGCCCAGCGAGGTCAGCATGCGCCTAATAGAAAGCGGCCGGATCGGGCGCGGGAGCATCGCATGCGCGCTTGCTGCCCGCCTTGCATGCCGCAACCTGTGCGCGCCACACCGCCATGGCGTCGGCATAGGCGTTCTGCTGGCGCCGCCAGCGCACTGCCTGGCGATCGACGCGTGCGTCGTGGCGGACAAGCGCATCCATGTAGGCCGCGCGATCCGCCTCATATTGGGCCTGGGTCGCCGCCGAATCGGCCGCTCCGGCATCTGCCGCAGCTCCAGCGCGGCTATTGAGCGCGGCCACCGCCGGTCGGCTCTGCGCGTCGGTGGCGGCCTGGTCCGGCATCGGCGTCGCCGCATAGCCGCGCTTGTAGAGTTCCTGCGGCGAGCGCCCGCTGGCGGGCTCCTGCGCAAGCAGGGGCGCGGCCAGGGCCAAGCCGGCGAGGAAGGTCAGCGGACGGATCATGGGATCGGCTCCGAAACGGGAATGATGCCGGCCAACGCCGTCCCGCGGGCACGCGTTCCCGTCAGGCGGGGGCGAAGTCGCCCCGTTCCTCGTCCAGCACGTGGAGGATGCCGTCGGCGATGGCGAACAGCGCGCCGCGCAAGGTCAGCTGTCCGGCCGCTTCACGCTCGGCCACGAACGGGAAGGTGCGCAGGTTGGCGAGGCTCACCCGAATGGCTTCCAGCTCCAGCGCGCGCACCGCGACCGGGCCGCTGCCGTGGCGGGCGACGACCTCGTTCCGCGCGTCGTCCAGCAGGGACACCCAATCGGCGATGAAGCCGCCGCTACCCGGCGCCTTGCCGGCAAACGCGCCCTCCAGCGAGGCGCGCACGCCGCCGCACGCGCCATGGCCCAGCACGATCACCTCCTCCACCTCAAGCTGCGTCACCGCGAACTCCAGCGCGGCAGACACGCCATGGTGGCCGCCGCCCGTCTCGTACGGCGGCACGAGGTTGGCGACGTTGCGCACGACGAAGATCTCACCGGGCGAGACGTCAAAGATCTGGGCAGGATCGACGCGGCTGTCGGAACAGGCGATCACCATGGTGCGGGGCCGCTGGCCCTGCGACAGGCGCGCCCAGCGCGTGCGCTGGCGCTCCCAATCGCCTTCGCGGAAGCGGTGGTAACCGGCCAGCAGCTGACCGAACTCGCGCGAGGTGTCCGTCATGCGACGCTGACTAGGCGCGCCCCGCGGGGGTGGCAAGCCGGGCAGGGGAGCGCTATCTCGTGTGCATGAGCGAACCCGCGCCCCTCCGCACGCGCAAGCCAGACTGGATCAGGGTGCGCGCGCCCACGAGCCACGGCTTCCAGCAGACCCGCGCGCTGATGCGGCGGCTGAACCTCGCCACCGTGTGCGAGGAGGCGGCCTGCCCTAATATTGGCGAGTGCTGGACCAAGAAGCACGCCACGGTGATGATCTTGGGCGACACCTGCACCCGCGCCTGCGCGTTCTGCAACGTCAAGACGGGCATGCCGCGCGCGGTGGATGCGCTGGAGCCGCAGCACGTCGCCGACGCCGCCGCCGAGTTGGGGCTTGAGCATATCGTCGTTACCTCGGTCGACCGCGACGACCTGCGCGACGGCGGCGCGTCGCAGTTCGTGAAGGTCATCGAAGCGCTGCGCCGCGCCACGCCCACCACCACCGTCGAGATCCTGACGCCCGATTTCCGCAATAAGGCCGATGCTGCCGTGGAATCCATCGTCGCCGCGCGGCCCGACGTCTACAACCATAACCTGGAGACGGTGCCGCGGCTCTACCCCACCATCCGGCCGGGTGCGCGTTACTATGCCTCGCTCCGGTTGCTGGAGCAGGTGAAACGGCTCGATCCGTCGATCTTCACCAAGTCGGGCATCATGCTGGGCCTGGGCGAGGAGCGGCTGGAGGTGCATCAGGTGATGGACGACATGCGATCCGCCGGCATCGATTTCCTGACCGCGGGCCAGTACCTCCAGCCGACGCCGCGCCATGCCAAGGTGGCCGAGTTCGTGACGCCGCAGGCCTTCGCCGCCTATGGCGCGATCGCGCGGGCCAAGGGCTTCCTGCAGGTCGCGGCCAGCCCGCTGACGCGCTCCTCCTACCATGCCGGCGAGGATTTCGCGCGCATGCGCGCGGCACGCGAGGCGCAGCTGGCGAAGGCGCCGCTCCCCGTCGCCTGATCGCCCATGCCGCGCCACGCCGAAACCCGCACGCTGCCCTACACGCCGGAGCAGATGTTCGATCTCGTTGCCGACGTGCGGCGCTACCCCGAGTTCCTACCGTGGGTGGCGGCCGTGCGGATGCGGTCGGACGGGGAGGCTGAGACGGTGGCGGACCTGATGGTCGGCTTCATGGCGCTGCGCGAGCGGTTCACGTCGCGCGTGGTGAAGCAGCGGCCGGAGTCGATCCATGTCGATTACCTGGAGGGCCCGCTCCAGTATCTCCGTAACGACTGGCGCTTCCGTCCCGATGGGCAGGGGGGATGCGTGGTCGACTTCGCGGTCGACTTCGCCTTCCGGTCGCGTATGTTCGAGGCCTTGGCCGGGCAGGTGTTCGATCGCGCGCTGCGGCGCATGATCGGCGCGTTCGAGACGCGC
>Ga0325400_1004994_pt1 | contig 12399 bp, 11 predicted proteins | sample PopdelMetagenome_2_FD_205662 | JGI IMG/M metagenome (GOLD analysis project Ga0325400, IMG submission 205662) | Populus deltoides microbial communities from Bellville, Georgia, United States - Xylem-PdKOR-R1 | ecosystem: Host-associated > Plants > Phyllosphere > Stem > Wood/Secondary xylem...
GTCCCGGTGGCTGCGCCGGTCGCGCACCGGGACCGCCTCGCGTGCGGACGGGTGGCGCGCCGGCCGGGCGGGGCGGGGCGAGGTCCTCGTGGCGGCGCTCGCGCACCGCGACCTTGATCTGCTGCAGGTTGTTGCGCAGCAGGTCGGAGACCAGCTCGTCCATCCGCGGGTCGCCGAGCATGTCGATGACGACCCGCAACGTGGTCTCGGAGACCTCCGAGACGATCGTGTCGTAGCCCGGCAGCTTCTTGACCAGCCGGACGTTGGGGTCCTGGCGCACCTTCTCGGCCACCAGCGACTTCAGCTCGTCGTGGTTCTCCACCAGGGCCGCGGAGATGTTCTGGGTGTAGCGGCCCGTCTGGATCACCGCGGCCACCTCGTCGAGCACGACCACGGTGAGCGGGCGCTTGACCAGGTCGAGGGCCTTGTCGACCACCCGGTCGGCGAGCCGGACCACCCACGGGCGTCGCATCCCCAGCTTGACCAGGACCGCCCCGAGGACGAGCGCCAGGACCACCAGGCCGACGACGACCGCGAGCACCAGCAGCAGCACCTGCAGGGTGCTGAGCTCCTCCAGCCAGCGCGCCATGGCGGTCAACCTAGTGCCCGCGGCCGCTGTCCGCGGGCGTCGGTAGGGTCGGCGCCGTGAGCGAGCAGAGCAGCCCCGAGGCCCAGCAGTTCCGCACCGAGCACGACTCGATGGGTGAGGTCCAGGTCCCGGCGGACGCGCTGTGGCGGGCCCAGACCCAGCGGGCGGTGGAGAACTTCCCGATCTCCGGCACCACGCTCGAGCCGGCCCTGATCAGCGCGCTGGGCGAGGTGAAGCGGGCCGCGGCCCTGGCCAACCTCGGTCTCGGGGTGCTCGCCGCCGAACGGGCCGAGGCCATCGCAGCCGCCGCGGGCGAGGTCGCCGCCGGGCAGCACGACGCCCAGTTCCCGATCGACGTCTTCCAGACGGGGTCGGGCACCAGCTCCAACATGAACGCCAACGAGGTGATCGCCTCGCTCGCGGGCCGGGCCGGGGTCGAGGTGCACCCCAACGACCACGTCAACGCCAGCCAGTCGAGCAACGACACCTTCCCCACTGCGATCCACGTCGCCGCAGCCCTGAGCGTCTCCGGCGTCCTCCTGCCGGCGCTGGACGTGCTCGCGGCGTCGCTGGAGGCGAAGGCGACCGAGTTCGCCGGGCTGGTGAAGTCCGGGCGCACCCACCTCATGGACGCCACCCCGGTGATGCTGGGCCAGGAGTTCTCCGGGTACGCAGCGACTGTGCGGTACGCCGCCGAGCGGCTGACCTCGGTGCTGCCCCGCGTGCGCGAGCTCCCCCTGGGCGGCACCGCGGTCGGGACGGGGATCAACACGCCCCCCGGGTTCGCCGCGGCCGTGATCGACCTGCTGGCCGAGCACACCGACGAGCCGTTCACCGAGGCCCGCAACCACTTCGAGGCCCAAGGCACCCGCGACTCCCTGGTCGAGCTGAGCGGGGTGCTCCGCACGATCGCCGTCGGCCTGACCAAGATCTGCAACGACCTGCGCTGGATGTCCTCGGGCCCGACCACCGGCCTCTCCGAGATCCACCTGCCCGACCTGCAGCCGGGGTCGAGCATCATGCCCGGCAAGGTCAACCCGGTGCTGCCCGAGGCCACCTTGATGGTGTGCTTCCAGGTGGTCGGCAACGACGCGGCCGTCGCGGCCGCCGGGGCCAGCGGCTCCTTCGAGCTCAACGTCGCGATGCCCGTGATGGCCCGCAACGTGCTCGAGTCCAGCCGGATCCTCGCCGCCGCCGTGCGCACGCTCGCGACCCGGTGCGTCGACGGGATCACCGCCGACGCCGACCGGATGCGGCGCTACGCCGAGTCCTCCCCCTCGGTGGTCACCCCGCTGAACAAGCACATCGGCTACGAGGCGGCCGCCAAGGTCGCCAAGCGCGCACTCGCCGAGGACGCCACGATCCGCGAGACGGTGCTGGCGATGGGCTTCGTCGACCGCGGCGAGCTCACCGAGGCAGAGCTGGACTCCGCCCTCGACCTGGAGTCGATGACCCACCCCTGACCCCTGCTGGGGCGGGTCGAACGCGGTGGATGAGTCACCGGCCGGCCGGTGATTCATCCCCTTGGCGTGGCGAATTCGGTACGCCAAGGGGTGGGGTGGTACGCCGGGTGGGGCCGGTGGTGCAGGTGGTGCGCCCCACGACCGGACTGCCGCGGGTCCCGGCGCGGACGCCGTCGCCGGAGCGTCAGTTCGGGCGCGGGCAGGCGTCCTCCGGTGCGGGCACCGTCGGGTCGGGTGCCGTCTGGGAGGACCCACCCTGCTCGCGCGCCTGCTCCAGGCACTCCTGGTACTTCGCATCCGCGTTGTTCTGCTGCATCACCCGCACGATGCCGAAGACGGCAGCCAGCACGACCAGGACCGCCACGATCGCGAAGACGAAGCGCAGCCGCTCGGCGGGCGTCGTCGTCGGGCGGGCGGGGCGGTCGGCGGGCTGCTCCACGCCAGTCATCCTAGGTAGTCGTCCTCGGTGGGCGGTCCCGGCACTCAGTGTGGGGAGAGCCGACCGGTGAGCCGTTCGTGCCGGGCAGCGCTGACGCGGTCGAGGCCGCTGATCTCGACCTCGGTGCCCCGTCGGCCGTACTTGGTGACGATGGCGTCGAGGGCCGCCACGGTGGAGGCGTCCCACACGTGCGCGCCCGTGAGGTCCACGACGACCCGGTCGGGATCTCCGGCGTAGTCGAATCGCAGCGCCAGGTCGTTGCTGGAGGCGAAGAAGAGCTCGCCGCTGACGCGGTAGACCGCGGTGGCGCGGCCGTGGAGGTCCTCGACGAGCTCACGGCGTACGTCGACCACGTGGGCGACACGGCGGGCGAAGAGCGTCGTCGCCACCAGGACACCGGTGACCACGCCGATCGCCAGGTTCTCTGTGACCACCGTGACCACGACGGTCGAGAGCATGACGGCCGTCTCCGAGCGCGGCATCCGGCGCAGGGTCGACGGGCGCACCGAGTGCCAGTCGAAGGTCCCGACGGCGACCATGACCATCACGGCGACCAGCGCGGCCATCGGGATCAGGGCCACCACGTCGCCGAACCCGACGACCAGCACGAGCAGGAACACCCCGGCGAGGAACGTCGAGAGCCGCGAGCGCGCGCCCGACGCCTTCACGTTGATCATCGTCTGGCCGATCATCGCGCAGCCGCCCATGCCGCCGAAGAGACCGGTGACCACGTTGGCCGCGCCCTGGCCCCAGGTCTCCCGGGTCTTGTCGGACCGGGTGTCGGTGAGGTCGTCGACCAGGGTCGCGGTGAGCAGGGACTCCAGGATGCCGACGAGCGCCATCGCGACGGCGTACGGAGCGATGATCCGCAGCGTATCGACGGTCAGCGGCACGTCGGGCACGAAGAGCGCGGGCAGGCTGTCGGGGAGGTCGCCCTGGTCGCCGACGTCGGGCACCGAGACCGCACCGAGCACGGTGAAGGCCGTGAGCGCCACGATCGCGACCAGCGGGGCCGGTACGACGGCGCTCACCCGGGGCAGCCCCACGATCACTGCGATGCCGACCGCGACCATCGGGTAGACCGCCCACGGCACGTCGACCAGGTGCTCGAGCTGCGCGGTGAAGATGAGGATGGCCAGGGCGTTGACGAACCCGACCATCACCGACCGCGGCACGAACCGCATCAGCCGTGCGACCCCGGCCAGCGCCAGCACGACCTGGAGCAGTCCGCCGAGCAGCACGGTGGCGACCAGGTAGTCGTAGCCGTGGTCGCGCACGACGGGCGCGACGACCAGGGCGATCGCGCCGGTGGCCGCCGAGATCATGGCCGGACGGCCGCCGAGGAACGAGATCGTGACCGCCATCGTGAACGAGGCGAACAGCCCGACCCGCGGGTCGACCCCGGCGATGATCGAGAACGAGATCGCCTCGGGGATCAGGGCCAGCGCGACGACCAGTCCGGCGAGCACCTCGACGCGCAGCAGCCGCGGGGACCGCAGGACGTCGCGCACGGCCCGTCCACCCTCGGCGCCGGTCGGCGCCGCGGGTGGCACGGGGGTGGTGGAGGTGGGCATGCGGCGACCTTCCGATCCGAGGCGAGCGACCCCGCCTGCCGCGGGCCCGGGTGCACGGGCACCAGCGGGTGCGGGAGGCTGGCGAGACGACGACGCACTTGAGGGCGTCGACCAGACCCTACCCTCACGTGAGGGTAGGGTTCGATCGAGGGCGAGGTGAGGTCGACCACCATGGACGTTGCGCGAACGATGCAGATCGGCGAGGTCGCCGCCCGCACGGAGCTGTCCCTGCGCAGCCTGCGGCACTGGGAGGAGGTGGGCCTGCTCCCGCCCTCGGGACGCTCGGAGGGCGGCTTCCGGCTCTACACCGAGGCCGACGTCGAGAGGATCCTGCTCGTGCGACGCATGAAGCCGCTCGGCTTCAGCCTGGAGGAGATGCGGCAGGTCCTGGACGACGTGACCGCGCTGGCCGTCGCCGACGACCCCGCGGCCCGCACCCGCCTACGACGGATCAGGGACGAGACCGACGTACGTCGCGCCCGTCTGGTCAGGCAGGTCGAGATGGCCGACGAGTTCCGGGGCCTGGTCGACGACCGGCTCGCCTGAACCCACGACCGGAGCCCGGGGCAGGCTCAGTACCAGTTGTAGGCCTGGCTGTGCGCCCAGGCGCCGCACGGGCTGCCGTAGACGTCGCCGATGTAGCCCAGGCCCCAGCGGATCTGGGTGACGGGGTTGGTGGCCCAGTCGGCGCCGGCGGAGGCCATCTTCTCGCCCGGCAGCGCCTGCGGGATGCCGTACGCCGAGGAGGTGGGGTTGTCGGCGGAGATGTTCCAGCCGGACTCCTTGGTCCACAGCGAGTCCAGGCAGCCGAACTGGTCCTGGCCGTAGCCGAACTCGCCGAGCAGCTGCGCCCCGATGGTGCGAGGGTCGGCCTGCGCGAGGTCGACGGAATCGGTCACCGCGGCCACCTCGCCCTGGTCGGGCTCGGCGAGCGCGGCCTCCTTGACGGGGTCGGCCTCGGCCCGGCGGTCGGCGGAGCGGGAGATGGTGGCGCGCTCACCGGCGGCCGCCGCGGCCACCTCCGCGAGCGTGGCGTCCGGCACGAGCTCCGCGCGGTCCACGGTGGCCCCGCCCTCGGAGGACCGGGGCGACGCGGTGCCCGACGCGGTCTCGGCCGCCGCGGTCACCGATGCCGGACCGGCCCCGGCGACGCCGCCGGAGACCACGATCCCGGTCGCGGCCACCGCGACCGAGGACATCACCACGGTCGACCTGATGGCCTTGCGGGGCTGCTCGACCAGGGCCGGTCGCGACGGAGCACCGCGGTGCTTGGGGACGTGCTTGACGTGCTTCGACACGAGGAGACCTGGTTGGTAGGCGACGGTGGGCATGCGCGAGCAGCGCGGGTCGTGCGAGCGGCTGCTCGGGGGGTGGCGCGGGGCGATCCGGGACGAGAGCCCGGCGCGGGCCACGAAGAATCTCGACACACCATGCACGGCGGGACCACCCCAGGCAAACTGCGGCGCACCCCCTTGGGGAGGAGCCGTGGTGACCTCTCCCACATGGGCCCACGGTCGGCCGCCTCACGCGTCACTCGGGTCCCGCCAGACCCATCTCGCACGTGGCCAGGCCGAGTCGGCGCGTCATACGCGCCGACTCGACCGGGCGGACCTCAGCGAGTCGTGGGGGACCTCAGAGCGTGACGTTCTCCAGCATCTCGGTCACCAGGGCCGCGATGGGGGAACGCTCGGAGCGGGTGAGGGTGACGTGGGCGAACAAGGGGTGACCCTTCAGCCGCTCGATCACCGCGACCACGCCGTCGTGGCGGCCGACGCGCAGGTTGTCGCGCTGGGCGACGTCGTGGGTCAGCACGACCTTGGAGCCGGCCCCGATGCGCGACAGCACGGTCAGGAGCACGTTGCGCTCCAGGGACTGGGCCTCGTCGACGATCACGAACGCGTCGTGCAGGGAGCGGCCGCGGATGTGGGTGAGCGGCAGCACCTCGAGCATGCCGCGGGCGAGGATCTCCTCGACCACCGCGGGGCTGGTCATCGCCCCGAGGGTGTCGAACACCGCCTGGCCCCAGGGCGACATCTTCTCGCTCTCCGAACCGGGCAGGTAGCCCAGCTCCTGGCCGCCGACGGCGAACAGGGGTCGGAAGACGACGACCTTCTTGTGCTGGCGCCGCTCGAGGACGGCCTCCAGCCCCGCGCACAGCGCCATGGCCGACTTCCCGGTGCCGGCGCGGCCCCCGAGGGAGACGATGCCCACCTCAGGGTCGAGCAGCAGCTCGAGGGCCACGCGCTGCTCGGCGCTGCGGCCGTGCACGCCGAACGCCTCCCGGTCCCCGCGCACCAGGCGCACCTGCTTGTCGGGCCCGACCCGGCCCAGCGCGGTGCCGCGGTCCGAGAGCAGGACCAGGCCGTGGTGGCAGGGCAGGTCGCGGGTCTGCTCGAGGTCGACGACCCCGTCGTCGTACAGCTCGTCGAGGACGTGGGCGGGCACGTCGACCTCGGCCATGCCGGAGTAGCCGGTGTCGGAGTCGCTGATCGCCTCGGCCCGGTACTCCTCGGCGTCCAGGCCGACCGCGGAGGCCTTGATCCGCAGCGGGAGGTCCTTGGAGACCAGCACCACGTCGGCGCCCTCGACGGACAGGTTGTGGGCCACGGCCAGGATCCGGGTGTCGTTGTCACCGAGCCGGAAGCCCGAGGGCAGCGAGGTGGGATCGGTGTGGTTGAGCTCCACCCGCAGCGTGCCGCCCTCCTCGCCGATCGGGACCGGCTCGTCGAGCCGCCCGTGCAGCACCCGCAGCTCGTCGAGGCCGCGCAGCGCGGTGCGGGCGAAGTAGCCCAGCTCGGGGTGGTGGCGCTTGCCCTCGAGCTCGGTGACCACCACGACCGGCAGCACCACCTCGTGCTCGGCGAACCGGCGCAGCGCCCCGGGATCGGCGAGCAGCACGCTGGTGTCCAGGACGTAGGTGCGCACACCGCGCCGTACGTCCGACTGGCTCTCGGACGCGGTGTCGGACTCGGTGTCGTGCTGGGAGGACTGCTGCTGGGCTGAGACGGCCACGGGGTTCTCCTCGACGAGTCCGTGCGGCCACCCCGCGCCGGCCTCTACCTGGTGCGGACGGACCGGGAGAGCACCCGCACGCCGGGGTGCCGGCGTCCTCCCACCCCACCGGCGTCGCCGGTGGTGGTGTGACGGTCGTGATCGCTCACGTGCGGGCCTCCCGGTACGGCGAGCTTCCCCACTCGCCGCTGGTGGAAGAAACTACGCCCGGCGACGGTCCGTGCCGGGCGACACGCCCGGGCGGTGGGGCGCACGTCGTGTGAACGCTGTGTGACGCGGCGCCGGCGCCGTCACGCGCCGTGGCGGCGCTCGCGCAACGCATAGGCGCGGATGGCCCGCAGGAAGTCGACCCGGCGGAAGTCGGGCCAGTAGGCCTCGCAGAAGTAGAACTCCGAGCCCGCGCTCTGCCAGAGCAGGAAACCCCCGAGCCGCTGCTCGCCCGAGGTGCGGATCACCAGGTCGGGGTCGGGCTGGCCACGGGTGTAGAGGTGCGCGGCGATGTGCTCGACGTCGAGCTGCTCGGCGAGGTCGGCGAGGTCGGTGCCGAGCTCGGCGTGCTCGCGCAGCAGGGAGCGGACGGCGTCGGCGATCTCGCGGCGCCCGCCGTACCCCACGGCGACGTTGACCAGCAGCCCGTCGACGTCCTCGGTGGAGGCGGCCGCCACCCGGATCCGCTCCGCGGTGGGTGCCGGCAGGAGGTCGAGGGCGCCGACCGGGTGCAGCCGCCACCGTCGCTCGGTGGCCAGCGTCTCGACCGAGTCGGCGATGATGTCCAGCAGCCCGTCCATCTGGGCGGTGGGCCGGTTGACGAGGTTGTCGTTCGACAGCAGCCACAGCGTGACCACCTCGACCCCGACCTCCTCGCACCAGCCGAGCAGGGGCTCGATGTTGGCGGCCCCGGCGCGGTAGCCGTGCGAGGTGTCGGCCCCGACCGACCTCGCCCACCGCCGGTTGCCGTCGAGCATCACCCCCACGTGCCGGGGCACCTGGTCGGGCAGCCGGTGCAGCATCCGGGCCTCGTAGGCGGGGTAGAGGACGCGCCTGACCGCCCGCTTCCAGTCCGCCACGGCGGTCACCCTAGCCCGGTCCGAGGGTGCCCTGAGCCAGCCGCGCGACACACCGGCGACCCTCAGGTCCAGCCGCTAGCCTCACCCGCATGAGTCGCAGCGAACGCCCCGGGGGGCAGCGCCTGGACCCCCCGTCGGCCGCAGCGCCCCCCGCCGGGGAGCCGCCCGTCGCCGACGCGGTGCGCACCGGCCTGGAGGCCATCGAGCGCAAGTTCGCCGACGCGCTGGCCGAGGTCAAGCCGAGGCTGCGGGGCTGGCTGCACCTGGGCACCGTGCCGGTCGCGCTGGCCGCGGGCATCGTGCTCGTGGTGCTCTCCCCCACCCCGGCGACCATGCTCGGGTCGGCGGTGTTCTCGGCCTCGGCGCTGCTGCTCTTCACCGTCTCGGCGATCTACCACACCCGCAGCTGGTCACCGCGGGCGTGGGCGCTGCTGCGCCGCTTCGACCACTCCAACATCTTCCTGCTCATCGCCGGGTCCTACACCCCGTTCAGCATCATCCTGCTCGACGGCGTCGAGCGGACGCTGCTCCTCTCGGTGGTGTGGGCCGGGGCCCTGCTGGGGGTCGCCTTCCGCGTCTTCTGGACCGGAGCACCCCGGTGGCTCTACACCCCCATCTACATCGCTCTGGGCTGGGCGGCGGTGTTCTTCATCCCGTCGTTCTTCGACGGCGCCACCGACCTCGGGCTCGGCGTCGGCATCGCGATCTTCGTGCTCATCTGCACCGGCGGGGGCCTCTACACCCTGGGCGGGGTCGTCTACGGCTTCAAGCGGCCCAACCCCTGGCCCCGGTGGTTCGGGTTCCACGAGGTCTTCCACACCTTCACCATCCTCGCCTTCGCCGCGCACTACGTCGGCGTCTCGCTGGCGACGTACTCGCTGCGCTAGCGAGGACGCGCCAGCGGCCTCGCTGGTGGTGGTCGAGCGAGCCGCGCGAGCGAGGAACGAGGTCGCGACTGGCGTGTCGAGACCCGGTGAGGTGAGCTCACGCCCCCGACCACCGAAGGCGGTTCTCGCCTCTGAGCCAGCCGCCCTCGACGTGCCAGGGATGACCGGTGGTCGATCCGCCCGAGCCCCAGCGAGGGCGAGTCGACATCCAGCTAGACGACCGGACACGTTCCCCGTCCCGAGCATCCCTCCTCGGCTCACCAGGTCTCGTCACGCTCCGTCGCCACGATCGACCCCCACTACCTCCGCGACCACCACACCACCACCGACCTCACCGGGCAGCCGCGAACCGCGAGGCAGCGAACCTGGGCTCTGCCGAGGCGGTCGCTACGGTGGAGTGATGTCCACGATCGAGCTGACCGCCGAGAACTTCACCGACCACGTCGAGGGTGACGACATCCTCCTGGTCGACTTCTGGGCCGACTGGTGCGGACCCTGCAAGCAGTTCGCCCCGACCTACGAGAAGGCCTCGGAGACCCACGCCGACATCACCTTCGGGTCCATCAACACCGAGGAGCAGCAGGAGCTGGCCGCCGCCGCGGGGATCCAGTCCATCCCCACGCTGATGGCCTTCCGCGAGGGCGTGCTCGTCTTCGCCCAGCCCGGCGCCCTGCCCGCCCCGGCCCTGGAGGACCTGATCGGCAAGGTCCGCGAGCTCGACATGGACGACGTACGCCGTCAGGTCGAGGCCCAGGACCAGCAGGGCTGACCCGGCTCAGCCGGCTGGCGCCTCCCGGACCACGGCCCGGCGGGCGGCCCGGCGCAGGGTCGTCAGCACCGCCGGGCCGAGCAGGACGACCCCGACCGCTGTGGTGATCGCCCGGCCGGTGTCGAAGCTGCCGGTGCTGGTGACCAGGGTGTAGGCGCCGAAGGTCCGCAGGGTCTCCCACAGCGGGGCCCCGGGCACGAACGCGAGTCCGTCGCCCTGCCCGGGCACGGCCACGCCGAGCAGGAACGGCCAGGACTGCAGGTTCATCAGCAGGCCGTAGAGGTAGGCCGCCACCACGCCGTAGGCCGCCAGCATCGCGATCTCCGCGCGGCCCGACGGACGCCTCGGCAGCAGACCGGCGCCCATCCCGACCCACGCGGCGCACAGCATCTGGAACGGCAGGTAGGGCCCGACGCCCGCGGTCATCAGGGCCGAGGCCAGCAGCGACAGGCAGCCCAGGGCGAAGCCGAACCCCGGTCCGAAGACGCGTCCGGCCAGGATGAGCAGGAAGAAGACCAGCTCGATCCCCGCCGTGCCGGCCGAGAGCAGCCGCAGCAGCGCGTTGGCGGCGCTGAGGACGCCGAGGATGGCCAGCACCCGCGCGTCGATGCCACCCTCGCTCATCTCGGCCAACACCACCGCGAGCACGACCGGCAGCAGCGCGGCGAAGAAGAACGGGGGGTCGACCCGGTCGGTGAGCTGCACGTCGAGCAGCAGCGGCCAGCAGAACATCACCAGACCCGCGGCCGAGGCCAGGCCGAGCACCAGCGCGGAGCGCCGGGTCAGGGGTACGCCGCGCACCTCCCGGCCGGTCTCGCGGCCGGTCGCGGGCGCGCTCACGACGCCGTCCCGTCCCGCAGCCGGGCGAGGACCTCGGCCACGGTGAGCCACGGTGGGCCCAGCACCTTGGTCACCTGGGGTGCGAAGGCGGGTGACTGGGCCAGCACCTCGTGGGTGGGTCCCTGCGAGACGACCTCGCCCTCGGCGAGGACCACGACCCGGTCGGCGAGGACCGCCGCCAGCTCGACGTCGTGGGTGGCCAGCAGCACGGTGTGCCCCTCGGCGGCGAGACCGCGAAGGGCGTCGGCGAGCGCGCCTTTCGCGGCGTAGTCCAGGCCGCGGGTGGGCTCGTCGAGCAGCAGGGTGCCGGGCCGGGGTGCCAGCACGACGGCCAGGGCGAGCGCGAGGCGCTGCCCCTCGGAGAGGTCCCGTGGGTGCCGGTCGTCGGGCACCCCGGGCACGAGCCGCTCGAGCAGGTCCCGGGCTCCCGGGCCGGCGGCCTCGCACTCCTGCGCCACCGACTCCAGGTAGAGCAGGTCGGCCGAGGTCTGGGGCAGCAGCCCCACCGTTGCCCGGCGGCGCGCCGGGGAGGCCGCGGCCGGGTCGAGCCCGCCGACCTCGAGGGTCCCGGAACGCCGGGCGCGGGTGCCCTGCAGCGTCCACAGGAGCGTCGACTTCCCCGCCCCGTTGCGCCCCATCAGGGCGATGACGGTGCCCGCCCCCAGGGTCAGGTCGACCCCCTGCAGGACGGGGGTGCGGCCGTGGGCGACGACCAGACCCCGGGCCCGCACCGCGACGGCCCCGCGGTGCGGGTCCGCACCTGCGACGGGGGGCTCGGAGCGGGCGTCGGTGGGAGTCGCGGGCACAGGCGGCGCGAGCCGATCGAGGAGCCCGTCCGCACGAGCACGTCGACGGCCGTCACGCACGGTGAGCGGCAGCGGTGACCACCCGGCCGCCCGACCCAGCTCGACGAGGGGCGGGGCGACGGGCGAGTCCGCGAGCAGGTCGGCGGGCGGGCCGCTCCGGACCCCGCCGTCGCCGGTCATCAGCCACATCTGGTCGGCGAACGGCACCACCCGCTCGAGCCGGTGCTCGGCCAGCAGCACCGAGACGCCGAGGTCGGAGACCAGCCGGGCGAGGGTGGCGAGCACGTCCTCGGCCGCGGTCGGGTCGAGGGCCGAGGTGGGCTCGTCGAGCACGAGCAGCCGCGGGTGCGTGGTCAGCACCGAGCCGATGGCCACCCGCTGCTGCTGCCCGCCCGACAACGACGCCAGGTCCCGGTCGCGCAGGTCGGCCACGCCGAGCAGGTCGAGGGTCTCCTCCACGCGGCGGCGCATCGTGGCCGGGTCCAGCCCGAGCTGCTCCATCCCGTAGGCGAGCTCCTCCTCGACGGTGTCGGTGACGAACCCGGCGGCCGGGTCCTGGCCGACGTACCCCACCAGGTGGGCACGCTCCCGCGGGGCCGCCCGGGTGACGTCGACCCCGTCGAGGAGCACCCGGCCGGTCAGCACGCCCCCGGTGTAGCGCGGCACGAGCCCGGTGAGGACGCCGAGCAGGGTCGACTTGCCGACGCCGGTCGGCCCGGAGAGCAGGACCAGCTCGCCCTCGTCGAGGCCGAGCGTGACGTCGCGCAGCGTCGCGGTCACGTCCCCGGCCGCGGTGCCGTCCTCGGCGTAGGCGAAGCCGACCCGCTCGAGCGCGATCACGTCGCCACCTGCCGGGGCGGGGGGGCGGCGAGCGCGGCCAGCGTGCCGACGAGCGCCCCGAGGAGCAGCGCGAGGCTGACCTGGGGCACCGAGGTGACGTCGGGGAAGGCGAT
>Ga0325400_1004996_pt1 | contig 12398 bp, 13 predicted proteins | sample PopdelMetagenome_2_FD_205662 | JGI IMG/M metagenome (GOLD analysis project Ga0325400, IMG submission 205662) | Populus deltoides microbial communities from Bellville, Georgia, United States - Xylem-PdKOR-R1 | ecosystem: Host-associated > Plants > Phyllosphere > Stem > Wood/Secondary xylem...
TGCTTCGCGCTGCCCGAAGGTGATATCCTGTTCAGCGGCGATCACGTGATGGGCTGGTCCACCAGCGTGGTGGCCCCGCCCGACGGCGACATGGGCGCCTACATGGCCAGCCTGGAGAGGCTGCTCGGGCGGGGCGAGCGCATCTACCATCCCGGCCATGGCGAACCCGTGACCGAGCCGCGCCGCTTCGTCACCGGCCTGCTGGCGCACCGCCGCCAGCGCGAGGCGCAGATCGTGGGGCTGCTCGGCATCGAGCCGTGGACGGTGCCGGCGCTCGTCGCGCGCATGTACGCCATGATCGACACCCGGCTGCACGGCGCCGCGCGCGCCTCCGTGCTGGCGCATCTCGTCGAGCTGGAGCGGCGCGGGCTGGCGGCACGCGACGGCGACACATGGATAGCCGGCTGAGACTTCTATCCGGGCGACGCCCGTCGTAGACGGCCGGGTGAAGGAGAGGATGATGGACGAAGATACCGCCGCACTCGCCGCGCGCGTTGACCGGCTGGAGCATGAGCTGGGCGTCCAGCAGGACATCCACGCCATCCGCCGGCTGCAATATGCCTATGGCTACTTCATCGACAAGACGCAGTATGACGAGGTGATCGACCTCTTCGCCGAGGATTGCGAGGTGTGGTTCCTGGGCGGCATCTTCCGTGGGCGCGCGGGTGCCCGGCGGCTGTACATCGACCGCTTCCGCAAGACCTTCACCGACGACCATAACGGGCCGGTATACGGTTGGCTGCTCGATCATCCGCAATTGCAGATGATCATCGACGTGGCGCCTGACCGGGCCAGTGCCCAGGCGCGCGGCCGATCCATGATGCAGGCGGGGCTGCACGAGACGGCACCCGGTCGCCAGCGTTCGTGGTGGGAAGGCGGCGTGTACGAGAACGAATATGTCCGCGAGGATGGCGTGTGGAAGATGAAGGCCTTGCGCTACTATCCCTTCTGGCACGGCAGCTTCGCCGACGGCTGGGCCAAGACGCCGATCGACTTCATCCCCATGCTGAAGACGCTCTATCCGGACGATCCGCTCGGGCCGGACGCGCTGATCGATCCGCAGCCGCGGCTGTGGCCGGCAACGGACACGGTGCCTTACCACTACGCGCACCCGGTGACGGGCAAGCCGATCGTGCTCGACAACAGCCGCGCGCGCGAGGGCTATCCGGCGGTTTAGGGCCGCGTTAACCCTGGTCGGGCAGGGGTGGTGCGCATGACCGCCCCGCTCGTTTCCGCGACCCGTGCGTCCGTGCGCGACGCCATCGCGCAGGCCGCGTCACGCACGGGCGTCGATTTCGGCTATCTGCTGGCGCAGGCGAAGAGCGAGAGCGGGCTCGATCCCGCGGCGCAGGCCTCCACCTCCAGTGCGGCGGGGCTCTACCAGTTCATCGACCAGAGTTGGCTGGGCGTGGTCAAGCAGCATGGCGCGGAGCATGGCCTCGGCTGGGCGGCGGAGCGGATCAGCCGTTCGGGCGGGCGCTGGCATGTCGATGGCGAAGCGCGCGCCGCGGTGTTCGCATTGCGCAAGGACCCGACCGCGGCGGCGCTGATGGCGGGCGCGTCGGCGGCGGACAATGCCGATGGGCTGCAGGCAGCGCTGGGCCGGCGGCCGAGCGGCACCGACCTGTATTTCGCGCATTTTCTGGGCGTCGCCGGCGCCCGCAAGTTCCTGCGCGCGGCCGATGCGACGCCCGACGCCAGCGCCGCGGCGCTGTTCCCGCGCGAGGCGGCGGCCAATACCGGCATCTTCTACGCCAAGGGCGGCGCGCCGCGCTCGCTCGCCCAGGTCTACCAGCTGATGGGGCGCAAGCTCGACAAGGCGGGCGATGCGCCCGCGGTGGACGCGCCTCCGCCGCCTGCCGATCCGCAGGACGGCGCGGTGCGCATGGCGCTGGCGCAAGCGGAGACGGGCAGCGGCGGCGATGCCGACACGCTCGGCTTCCGCAACCTAGCCGACCTGCTGCGGCCCGATCCCAAGCATGCCATGCTCGCCTACCGCATGGTGGCGGCGACGCTGGGCTGAGCGGCTTTCGGGCGAAGATCGCCATCGCGGCAGCGGCTGCGCGCAGGCTCTAGGCAGCGCGCCGACGAGGCGGCATGATCGCGCGCATGGAAGAAGACAGGCTGACCGGTGGATGCGCCTGCGGCGCGGTGCGCCTGGTGGCGGTCGGGCCGCCGCGGCGCGCGGGCCTGTGCCATTGCATGACCTGCCGCAAGGCGCATGCGGCCGCGTTCAACCCGTTCGTGGTGTTCCCGCGCGACAAGGTGACCGTGACCGGCGCGCTGACCCGCTGGCAGAGCACGGCGGGCTATGAACGCGCCTTCTGCCCCGCCTGCGGATCGCGCGTGCTAGGCGGCGAGATGGACACGGACGAGGTCGAGCTGTCGCTGGGCAGCCTGGACGAGCCGGGCCGGATCGCGCCGCTCTACGAAAGCTGGGTGGTGCATCGCGAGCCGTGGCTGCGGCCGCTGGACGTGCCGCAGAACCAGCGCGATCCTGAGTTCGGTTAAACCAACCTACCGTTCGGTTCGAGCTTGTCGAGAACGGTGGCCGGGCGCTTCGCTTGTGGCCGGTTCTCGACAGGCTCGAACCGAACGGCGTGGGGATGACGCGCTAGCGCAGCCCGTCCGCCACGCCGCAGCGGCGGGGGTCGGCGGCGGCGGCGAGCGTGCCGTCCGCCTCGCGCCAGCACATCTGGAACGAGCCCATGTGCCAATCCCAGGCCGGCATCACGCCGACCTCGACGCCCATCCGCGCGAGGCCGGCGAGCGCTTGCGGAGCGACCCGGTCCTCGACGGTGAGCGAGCCATCCTCGCCCAGTTCGAGCAGGCGCGGGGCGGCGATAGCGTCGTCCGGCGCCAGGCCGTGGTCGAGCAGGTTGGCGATCACCTGCGGGATGGTGCAGAAGACGTTGCCGGGCGTGCCGAAGCCGTGGCTGACCCGGCCGTCCTTCACGATCATGGTGTTGCCGACGATGGTGCGCATCCGCGCGCCGGGCACGAGCTTGACGTCGAAATGGCCCGACACGCCCGCGAAGGTCACGTGCGATCCCACCATCGGCACGCCGCCGACCACCATTCCAGGAATGCCGCCCGACTGGAGCGTGTTCATCAGCTGCAGCCAATTGCCGTCGGCGTCGGCGATGCTGAGCTCGCAACTGCCCGGCGGCTGCGTCGGCGGCACGGACGGGCGGCCGGCAAGGCCGTGCCCGTCGCCGCGCGTGTTGGGCCCGCCGACGAGGCGGAGATGGTCGGACAGGTCCGCCTGCGGCCGCAGCCCTGCGATCAGCCGGGCGAGCGAGCGGTGGAAGTCGCCATCGAGTAGCGCGGGCAGATCGTAGCGGGCGACCACCGGATCGCCGATGAAGCCGCAGAAGTAGAGGCCAAGGCGGAGCGCATGCGCGGTCGCGAACAACGCATCGGCCGAGCCCGGCTCCATCGCGCGCAGCTCCAGCGCGTCGAGGATGCCGAGAACCATTGCGACGAAGGCGCCCTGCTGTTCGGGCAGGGCGAGCGTGACGATCTCATGGCCGGCATGAGGCACGCGCATCGGCTCGATCCAGCGCGGCGGGTTGGCGGCCATGTCGGAGAGCGTGATCGGCCAGCCCATGCGATTGGCGACGGCCACGAACTCGCGCGCCCAAGCGCCCGAGATCATGTGATCCGGGCCGTCCGCCGCCACGCCGCGCAGCGTCTCGGCAAGGTCGGGATTGCGGAAGCGCGTGCCCACCGGCGGGTAGAAGCCGCCGGGCAGCCAGAAGCGCCGGCCCTCGGGAAAGTAGGTGGAGAAGTCCTGTTCGGACACGGTCACCGCATGCTCGAACGTCGAGACCGGGTGGCCTTCCTCCGCCCAAGCGATGGCGGGCTCGCACAGGCGCGCCCACGGCAGGCGGCCGAAGCGTTCGTGCAGCGCCTTGAGCGCCGGCATGAAGTTGGGGATGCACGCGGCAGGCGGACGGACGGCATAGCCGGACGCCATCTTCGGCACGGGCCGGAACGGCGGCAGGTGCGGCGGGAACGTGCCTGCACCGTGGAGCTGGTGGAACGTGGCCGTGGCCGCGTCGTGGTAGAGGAAGCTGACCGTGCCGGTGTGGTTGGTCAGGAACGGCTCCACCGCCGCCTGGACCAACGCGCCGGCCACGCCCGCGTCCGCCGCATTGCCGCCCTGGGCGAGCACGTCCACCATCACTTCGGTGACGATCGCATTGTCGCTGCTGCACGCGGCGCGCAGGCCGCGAACGGCGGGCTTGGGGCCGGGATTGACGAGGTAGCGGCTGAGGTCGTCGGTCATGGAGGGGGTCATGCACTGGGTGTGCGGTTGCGACCAGACACTCCGTTCAGTTCGAGCTTGTCGAGAACCCTGGCTTGGCGAGACTCGTGCGGCCGGTTCTCGACAAGCTCGAACCGAACGGAGGGATCGCTAGGCCGGCGCTGCGCCGCCGCTCCAGGCGAGCGTGATGGACATGCGGCGATTGCGGGGATCATAGCGGTCGGTGGGCACATAGGCCTCGCGATCGGCCACGCCCTCGATGCGGGCGAAGCGGGCAGGGGCGACGCCGCTGTCGGCCAGCGCCTTGCGCGTCGCCTCCGCGCGGGCGGCGGAGAGCGTCCAATTGTTCACCGTGCGGCCCACGGCATAGGGCAGCGCGTCGGTATGGCCGCGCACGATCACGTCGTTGGGCACGCCGCCGATCACCTGCGCCACCTGGCCCATCAGGGTCGCGGCCACCGGCACCAGCACGTCGTTGCCGAGGCCGAACATCGCGAAGTCGGCCTGGTCGACAAGGTCGATGCGCAGGCCTTCGCGCGTTTCGGTAAAGCGGATGGAGCGTTGCAGCGCGCGCAGGCGCGAGCTCTTCTGGATACGGTCGAGCAACTGCTTGCGCAGCGCCGCGAAGCGGGCGCGGTCGCGCGCGCGGACGGCTTCCGCCGCCTCCTTGGGTCCGCCGGTCGCGTCCTTGGGGATGGTGATGCCCTTGGTGCCGGTCTGCGCCGCCTTGTGCGGGTAGTTCTCCTTCATGTTGAGCGAGTCGCCGCCGAACGGGCCGTTCGCGCCCGCCGACTTCTCGCGCATCTGGACAACCGTGGGCGTGAAATAGTCGGCGATGCCCTTGCGCTGCTTCTCCGTAGTGGCGCCCAGGATCCAGAGCAGCAGGAAGAAGGCCATCATCGCGGTCACGAAATCCGCGTAGGCGACCTTCCACGCGCCGCCATGATGGCCGCCATGGCCATCACCCATGATCTTCTTGACGATGATGATCTTGGGCGGCTCGGGCTCGTTGCGCCCGCGCTTGGCGGCGGTGGCCATGGGCTCAGCGCGCCCGCATGCCGTCGAACACCTCGGCAAAGGCGGGCTGGTTCGAGTGGGTGATGCCCGAGCGCGCGGCCTCGATCACCAACGGCAGCGGATGGCCGTGGAGCGAGGCGACGATGATCTGCTTGACGGTGTGGTAGATGGCGGCGTCGCCCTCGATCACCTGGCGGCAGCGGTTGGCGAACGGGCCGACGATGCCGTAGGCGAGCAGCACGCCCAGGAACGTGCCGACCAGCGCCGAGCCGATCATCCCGCCGAGCACGGACGGCGGCTGGTCGATCGAGCCCATCGTCTTCACCACGCCCAAGACGGCGGCGACGATGCCGAGCGCGGGCAGCGCGTCGGCCAAGCCCTGCAGCGTGTCGGCGGGGCGGATCGCGTCGTGGTGGTGCGTCTTCAGCGCATTGTCCATCACCTCCTCCACCGCGCGCGGGTCGAGCGTGCCGGAGGAAACCACCACCAGGCGCAGCGTGTCGCAGATCATGTGGATCAGCGTGCTGTCCTTCATCAGCCTGGGATATTGGGAGAAGACGGAGGAGGATTTCGGATCCTCGACATGCGGCTCCAGCGCGACGGGGCCGTCCGAACGCAGCATCTTCATCAGCTGCGACACGAGGAAGATGACGTCGAGAAAGTCCTTCTTGCCGTAGGCCGGGCCCTTGAACACCTTGGCGAGGCCGCCGCCAAGCTGCTTCAGCTCCTTCATGGAGTTTCCGGCGATCAGTGCGCCGACCGCCGCGCCGCCGATGATCAGCATCTCGTGCGGCACGGCGTGCGCCACCACCTCCAGCTTGCCGCCGGTGATGGCGAAGCCGCCGAACACCATCAGTAGGAGGACGACGAGGCCGATACCTGCGAACATTGGCTTTCCATGGGGGCGGAACGGAGTCCGCGGCTCAGGGAATGGCGAATACGAGCTTTACCTTGCCGAACCGTTGCGTGGACTTGGCCCTGAGCCGAAAAAGTCGGCGCGGTCAGCCCAGCACGTCGAACAGGGTCTGCCGATTGATCTTGGCGAACACCGCCTGCGCGGCTTGGAGGCTGGTCATCTTGGAGGTGATGAGGCTGATCGCGGCGGCGATGTCCGTGTCCTCGATGCCGGAGCGCTCGATCTTGAGCGAAGTGGCAGTGTCGGCGATGGCGTCGGCGCGCGCGTCGACGCGCGCCGCGCGCAGGCCGTGGTCGGTGCGGACCTGGACCACTTGCGCCGCCGTGCGCGTAACGGCGGCAAGCGCGGCGGAGGCGCCAGCCTGGCCGTTCACGCCGCCCACCGCGTCGGCGGCGGCGGCGAGCATAGCGGCGATGTCGGTCGGCTGGCCATCCGTGCCGGTGGTGCCGAACAAAGCGGCGCGCGATACGGTGGGCGCTACCGCCACGCCGGGCGCGATCGGCACGGCCAGCGGCTCGCCGTCCGGGAACAGCGCGACGCCGCGCGAGTCGCGCGTGTTCGCGAGCTGGCCGATGTCGGTGGCCAAGCTGCGCAGCTCAACCGCGGCGGCGGCGCGGCCGTCCGCATTGTCCGTGCCGCTGGCGGCGCGCGTCAGCAGTTCGGTCGCGCGGTCAAGCGAGGCGGAGAGGCTCGCCATCGCCGAATCGGCGCGCGTCGCAACCGCGGCGGCGATGTTCGTGTTGGCGAGGTAGGCGGCGTCGTCCGCCTGCACCTGGCGGATCGCGCCAACGCGCGCAGCGCCGGCGGGGTCGTCGGACGGCGCGCCCAGACGCTTCTGCGTCGAAACCTGGTCCTGCAGGCGGGCGATGTCGGTGGCGAGCCCCGACTGGCGGGCGACTTCCGCGCCGAAGCGGGCGGATGTTCCGGCGATCATGCGTTCACTCCTCAGAACAGGGCCAGGATCGCCTGGAGCGTTGTCTGCGCGGCCTGGATCACCTTGGCGGCGCCGGCATAGGCCTGTTGGTAGCGGACGAGGTCGGCGGCCTCCTGGTCCAGGCTGACGCCGCTCGCGTCGCCCTGCGCCACCAGCGCGGCCGACTTGCGCGTGGCGGCGGCGGACGCCTGCGCCTTGGCCGACGCGAGCGCCTGGGCGTGCGTGCCGACCAGGGTCGCGAGCTTTTGTTCGGCCCCGTCCGCGCCGCGCAAATCGCCCAGCGACAGCAGGTTGCCGTTGGCGGTGCCGTCCGCGCCCGCGGCGGCGATCGCGTCGCCGGAGGTCGCGACGAGCGTCAGCCCGGCGGCCCCGCCCGTCACGGCCAGCAGGGCGGCGCCCGGCGCGCCCGCGGCGGTGCGCCCGGCCGTGTTCCAGCCGTTGAGCTGGCCGGCGAAGGTCGTCGCCACGGCATCAAGCCCGGCGCGGCGGCCGGCGATGCCGCTGGCGGCATCGACCAGGCCGGCGAGTGCGCCGCCGGTGGGGCTGACGGCGGTGGTCGTGCCGCCCACGTCGAGCCCGATCGCGAGCCGTCCATCCGCCCCCACCGCGACCGACAGTTGCGCCGCCGCATTGCCGGCGAGCAGCGTGGCACTGCCGCCGGCGAGCGTCACGGTGGCTGTGCCGTCATTCGCGATCTTGGCGTCGATGCCGACCTGCGCCGAAATGTCGGCCAGCAGCGCGTCGCGCTGATCGGCGAGCGTCGCCTTGGCCTCGCTGCCGTCGGCGGCACGCGCGATGCGGACGTTGACCTGCGCCAGCGCGCCGAGGCCGTCATTGGCGCGGCGCGCGGCCATGGCGGCGGCGTCCGACACGCCGGCCGACACGCGCGCGAGGCCGGTGGCGCTGCCGCGGATCGCGCCGGCTGCGTCGCCGATCGCGCCCAGCATGGCCGCGCGCGCGGTGCCGCTGGCGGGATCGGCGGCAAGCGTGCTGCCGGCGGTGAAAACGGCGGTTACTTTCGCGCCTACGCCCGTGTCGCCATCGTCCACGGCACCCTCGGCGGCGTCGAGCCAGGTGGTGGCGGCGGAAGCGCGCGCATCGTCGGCGATGGCGGAGCGGGCGTCCGTCGCCTTGAACGCGTCCCAGGCGCGGGTGACGCCCGCCGCTTCCGACCCACCGAGCACGTTCGTGCCGGTGTAGAGCGGGTTGATGGCGCCCGCGGCGGCACTCGGCCGGATAGAGACGTTGCGGCGGGCATAGCCCTCCGTCTCGGCATTGGCGACATTGTCGCCGACCACCGCCAGCGCGCTGCGATAGGTCGCGACCGCGGACGCGCCGATGCCGAGCAGGTCGCTCATGGCTTGGGCGTGCCCCCGATCTGGCGGGCGAGCAGGTCGGCGATGCCGAAGCCGCCCGCCATGCTGTCGGCGAGCCGCGCATCGGCCATGTCGCGGAACTGGTCGCCCGCCGAATTGTCAAACAGGCCGTCGTCCAGGCTGGCGGTGCGCATGGCGCCGATCATCTGGCGCAGGAATACCGCCTCGAAATCCTTGGCGACTTTGCGCACCTCGGGCGTGATTCCCGCTGCCGTCGCGGGCGCGGTGGAGGCGATCGCGTCGGTCACAGCACCACCAGGTCGGCCTTCATGGCGCCCGCCTGCTTCAACGCTTCCAGGATCGCCACGAGGTCGGCGGGCGACGCGCCGAGCGCGTTCACCGCCTTGACGATCTCGGCCAGGTTGGCGCCGCGCACGCTCATCATGGGATGGATATGCTCCTGCACCGCGATGTTGGATTGCGGCGTCACCACCGTGCGGCCGCGCGAGAAGCCTTCCGGCTGCGACACCTGCGGGTTCTCGCTGACGGATACGGTGAGCTTGCCGTGGGCGACCGCGGCGGGCGCGATGCGCACCGCGCCGTTGATCACCACCGTGCCGGTGCGCGCGTTGACGATCACGCGGGCGGGCGCGTCGGCCGGCGTCACGTCCAGGTTCTCGACCTGCCCCATCAGCAGCGTTCGGCCTTCCACGCCCTGTGGCGCGCGGATGGCGATGGACACCGCGTCCACCGCGCGCGCGGTGCCGGGGCCGAACGCGCCGTTGATCGCCTGCGCCACGCGGCTGGCGGTGGTGAGGTCGGCCTCGCCCAGGTTGAAGTGGAGTTCGGGCTGGCGGTCGAAACCCGTGTCGACCGCACGCTCGACGGTGGCGCCGCCGGGGATGCGGCCGGCAGTGGGGACATTGACCGTCACCTTGCTGCCGTCGGCCGCGCTGACGCCCAGGCCGCCTACCGCGAGATTGCCCTGCGCCATCGCGTAGATCTGCCCGTCCGCACCGTAGAGCGGTGCCACGACGAGCGCGCCGCCGCGCAACGACTTGGCCTTGCCGAGCGCGGACACGGTGATGTCGAGCTTCTGCCCCGGCTTGGACATGGCCGGCAGGTCGGCGGTGATCAGCACGGCGGCGGCGTTCTTGAGCGCTGGGTTCACGCCCGGCGGCAGCGCCAGGCCGAAGCGCTGCACCACGCCCTTCATGCCCTGCGTCGCATAATCGAGGCTGTCGTCGCCCGTGCCGGCCAGGCCGACGACGATGCCGTAGCCGGTGAGCTGGTTGGTGCGCAGGCCTTGGAAGGTGCCGAGGTCCTTGATGCGCTCGGCATGGAGCGGGGCGGCGACCGTAAAGAGCATGAGCAGCCACAGCCACCAGCTCCGTTCGCTTCGAGCCTGTCGAGAAGCAGCCGGGCGCGTCGCCTGGGGCCGGTTCTCGACAAGCTCGAACCGAACGGGGGAGAGCGGGGGCGCCATCAGAACGGGCTCACGCGGCTGAAGAAGCGGCCGAGCCACCCCTGACGGCTGGCGCGCGCGATCTCGCCCGTGCCGGAATAAGTGATGCGCGCGTCGGCGACCTGATAGGACAGCACGGTGTTGCCGGGCAGGATGTCCGCGCGGCGGACGATGCCCTGGATGCGGATCTGCTCCTCGCCGCGGTTCAAGGTCAGCAGCTTCTGGCCGCGCACGACGAGGTTGCCGTTGGGCAGCACGTCGGCGACGGTCACGGTGACCTGGCCGTTCAGTTGGTTCGACTGGCTCGCCTGGCCCTTGCCGTTGAAGGTGCCGCCCGCGCCCATTCCCACGTCCGTGCCCTTGAAGAACGACAAGGGGCCCGTCGGCGGCGGGGTGACCGAGATGTTGCCGGCGCGGTCGGTGGAGGCGGAGTTGGTCTTCACCGCCTGGGTGCGCTCGGCGAGCAGGATGGTGATCACGTCGCCGACGCTGCTGGCGCGCGCGCCGGCCGTCAGCGGCGCATAGCCGTAGGCGGCATGGAAGATCGCGCCGTCCGCGGGCGGCGGCGGCGCTGCCACGGGCAAAGCGGGCGCATAGACCAGTTCCATCGGCGGCGCCTTGGCCTTCCTCGCATCGGCAGGGACCGCGGCCAGTGCCACGGGAATCAGCAGGAGCAGGTGGCGCGTAGACATTGACGCTTTGTCACAGCTGCTGGTTAACATATTGCAGCATCTCGTCGGTCGACTTCACCATCTTGGAGTTGACCTCGTAGGCGCGCTGCGTCTCGATCATGTCGACCAGCTCCTCCACGACGTTGACGTTGGAGGCTTCGAGCGCGCCCTGCTTCAGGTTGCCGCGCCCGTCCTCGCCGGGCGTGCCCGTCTGCGGATTGCCCGAGGCGGCGGTCTCGACCAGGATGTTGTCGCCCACGTTCTGCAGGCCGGCGGGGTTGGTGAAGCGCGCGGTTTCCAGCTTGCCCAGCTCGGTGGTTGCGCCGTTGGCGGTCGCGGACACGGTGCCGTCACTGCCGATGGTCACGTTGGTGGCACCCTGAGGCACGGTGATCTCGGGCTGCACCGCCTTGCCGTCGGCGGTCACGATCTTGCCTTCGGACGAGAGCGTGAAATTGCCGGCGCGCGTGTAGCCGGTGGTGCCATCGGGCATCAGCACCTGGAAGTAGCCGTTGCCCTGGATCGCGAGGTCGAGGCTGTTGCCCGTGGTCTGGAGCGACCCTTGCGTGTCGATCCGCTCGGTGGACGTGATCGCCACGCCCGTTCCGAGCGACAGGCCCGTCGCATACTTGTTCTCAGCCGCCGACGTGGCGCCTGGCTGCGTCACCGCCTGGTAGGCGAGCGTCTCGAAACTCGCGCGGTCGCGCTTGAAGCCCGTCGTGTTCACGTTGGCGAGGTTGTTGGCGATCACGCGCATCCGTTCGGACTGCGCGTCGAGCCCGGTGCGGGCGACGTGGAGGGCGGCGGTGGTCATGGGGTCCGTGTCCTTACGAGGGCAGGCGCATCAGCTGCGCCGCGTCCGTGTCGATATCCTTGGCGGTGGCGAGCATCTTGACCTGGTTCTCCCAGGCGCGGCTCGCCTCGATCATCTGGACGAGCGCTTCCGACGCGTTGACGTTGGACGCTTCCAGCGCGCCCGATTGCAGCCGGGCGTCGGGGTCGGTCGGCAATGCGCCGCCGCCCTGCACGCGGAACAGCCCGTCCAGCCCCTTGGCGATCTTGGAGCCGGCGGGGCTGACCAGCTTCAACCGGTCGATCTCCTGCATATCGCGCGCGCTGCCGCCCGCGGGCACGATGCTGACCATCCCCTGGGCGGAGATGGTCACCTGCGCGTTGGGGGGCACGGTGATCGGCCCGCCCTCGCCCAGCACGGGCGTGCCGTCGCCGGTCACCAACAGGCCCGCGTCCGTGACCTGGAGGTCGCCGCGGCGGGTATAGGCCTCCTCGCCATCCTCCGCCTGCACGGTGAGCAGCGCGTCGGCCTGCATGGCGACGTCGAGCGGCCGGCCGGAATGGCTGACCGCGCCGGCGCGCATGTCGGCGGTCAGCACCTCTTCCGACGACATGGCGCGGGTGTTGAGGCGGCCGCCCTGCTGCCACAGCGTCTGCGCCGTCGCCACCTCGCCCCGGAAACCGGGCGTGGCCGCGTTGGCGAGGTTGTGCGCGGTGGTCGACTGGCGCGCCATGGCGGTGCGCATGGCGGAGATGGAGGCGTAGGCGAGGCGGTCCATGGCTCAGCTCAGCTCCGCAGGTTCACGGCGATTTCGCTGATCTGGTTGGCGGCATCGATCGCCTTGGCGTTCGCCTGGAAGTTGCGCTGCGCCTGGATCAGCTGGACGAGCTCCTCCGTCACGTCGACGTTGGCCACCTCCAGCATGCCCGACTTGACCAGGCCCATGCCGCCGCTGTCCGCGCCCGACACGGTGACCGCGCCGGATGAGGCCGTCGCCACCCACTTATTGTCGCCCG
>Ga0325400_1004997_pt1 | contig 12395 bp, 12 predicted proteins | sample PopdelMetagenome_2_FD_205662 | JGI IMG/M metagenome (GOLD analysis project Ga0325400, IMG submission 205662) | Populus deltoides microbial communities from Bellville, Georgia, United States - Xylem-PdKOR-R1 | ecosystem: Host-associated > Plants > Phyllosphere > Stem > Wood/Secondary xylem...
CCGCGCCCACCCTGACCCACACCGCGACCCCGGCCGGGCAGGGCGAGGTGGTGTGGCCGGACGGGTTGCGCGAGTCCCCCACCACGACGTACGTGCGGTTCTCCCAGCCCGCCAACGTCACCGGTCTGCCGTCCATCACCGTGCCCACCGGGCTCGATTCCACGGGGTTGCCGATGGGGATCCAGTTCATGGGTCGCCCCTTCGCGGAGGACGTGATCTGCGGGGTGGCGGGGGCTTATGAGGAGGTGACGGGTTTCGCCGGGAGGCTGGCGCCCCTGCACCGCGAACTCAGCGCGGCCTGACCTCGCCGGGAACTGCGTGGGCGGCCAGCCGCCCGGGCAGTTCCCGGATCGTGTCCACGACCTGGGCCAGGGGTTCGGGCCGGGCGTGCAGGAAACCCTGGTGGGTGGGCGCTCCCATGGCCCGCAGCAGTTCGGCCTGCTCACGGGTCTCGACCCCTTCGGCCACCAGGCCGAGTCCCATCGCCGCGGCCAGCAGGACGAGCCCTTCGACCAGGGCCCGGGTCCGGGGGTCGTGGTCGATGTCCCGCACGTAGGACCGGTCGATCTTGAACGCCGAGAACGGACGGCGGCGCAGGTAGGCCAGGGTCGCGTAGCCGGTGCCGAAGTCGTCCACGGTCAGGTGGGCGCCGGCGGCCACGAGGTCGTCCAGCGCCCGCTGGGTCACGGGGTCCTCGGCGACCAGGACGCCCTCGGTCATCTCCAGGACGAGCTTGTTCGCGCCGAGTTCTCGCACCGCCGCGGACACCGCGGCGCACAGACGGGGGTCGGCGAGTTGCGGGGCCGAGACGTTGACGGCGATCACCAGGTCCCGGCCGGCCGCCGCGCGCAGGCAGGGCGCGTCCACGACGGCGCGGTCGAGGACGGCCAGGCCGAGGTCGGCGATCAGGCCGTGCTGCTCGGCCAGTCCGATGAACTCGTCCGGGGGGACGAGGCGGTCCTGGTACCGCCAGCGGACGAGGCACTCCACCCCGCTGACGACCCCCGAGTCGACGTCGACGGTGGGTTGGTAGTGCACGGCGAGGTGGTTCTCGGGGCTGGGCTGCCCGATGGCGGCGCTCAACCGGGCCAGGGTCTCGACGTCGGCCCGGTGCTGCCGGTGCAGTTTCTCGTCCCAGACCCGGATGCAGCCCCCGCCGGCCTGCTTGGCCTGCGACACCGCGTTCTGGGCGGCGGGCAGCAGGTCGACGCCGTCACCGTGGTGGGCCACTCCGATGGCCGCCCCGACCCGGACCTGCCGACCGGCGATCGTGTGCGGTTCCGCCAGCACCGCCAGCAACCGCACGGCGACGTCGACCACGGCGGCGCCGTCCGACTGGGGGTCGCGCAGGAGCACGGCGAACTCGTCGCCCCCGAGCCGCCCCAGGGCATCGACCCCCCGCGTCGTGGTCCGCAACCGGCGGGCGACCTCGGCCAGCACCGCGTCGCCGGCGGCCCGCCCGTGGACGGTGTTGACCGTGCGAAACCCGTCGAGTCCCAGGTGCAGCAGCGCGACCGGCTCGCGGGCGCCGAGCGCCGAGAGCACGGCCTCGGTGAACGCTCCCCCGCACAGCAGGCCCGTCAGCGGGTCGGTCGAGGGGGCAGGAGCCCGCAGGCGCTGGGTGAGGCCGGCGACCACCACCCGCTGACGGCGCACGGCCCGGGCCAGCAGCACCACCGCGATGCAGGCAGCGAGCGCGAGGGCGGTGACGAACGCGAACACAGCACCACCTCCCCGCCGAGACCCGCGCCGGCTGCTCGACGGGGAACGTAGGACCGTTGCGATCCTCCTGCCCCGGGTTGTCGTCCGCCACCGGAGCGACCTTGCGCACCCAGACCCGCAAAGGGCCGGAATTCGCCCGTTCGGCGGGGTGGGGCTCGGACGAAACGGTCAGGCGGAGAGCTGGGGGGCGATGGGGTCGGCGAGGACCTCTTCGACCTCGTCCAGCGCCAGGGGGCGGTAGAACAGGTGCCCCTGGGCGAGCTGGCAGCCCATGTCGCGCAGGATCGTGGCCTGCTCGATCTGCTCGACGCCCTCGGCGACGATCGTCAGCCCGAGGGCCTGACCCATCTTGACCATGCCCTCGACCAGGGCCCGGGCGGTGGGTTCGGTGGCGATGTCGCGCACGAAGCTGCGGTCGATCTTGAACGAGGAGAACGGCCGGTGGCGCAGGTAGCCGAGGGAGGAGAACCCCGTCCCGAAGTCGTCGATGGTCAGCTGGGCGCCGGTCTCGGCGAGGTCGCGGAGTTTCTCGACGGTGTCGTCGTCGATCATCACCGACTCGGTCATCTCCAGGTGCAGGCGGCAGCCGCTGGCGGCGGTCTGGCGCACGGCTGCGGCGACCCGTTCGGTGAAGTCGGGGTGGCGCAGTTGCACCGGGGAGACGTTGACCATGAGGTCGAGCCTGCGGTCGACGTGCTGCTGGATGAGGGGCGCGTCCCGGGAGACCTGCCGCAGCACCGAGTCGCCGATGCCGACGACGGTGCCTGAGCGTTCGGCCAGGCCGATGAACTCGTCGGGCCCGACGAGGGGTTCGACGTTGCCCCCGCGGTCGCGGCGCCAGCGGACGAGGGCCTCGAGGCCGACGACGGGGGCCCCCTCGTTGGCGTCCATCCGCTGCAGGTCCACGATCGGCTGGTAGTGCACGACGAACGCCTCGGCCGGGGCCTGCTGGAGGTCCTCGATGACCTGCAGGCGGGCGATCTCCTCCTCGAGGAGTTCGGGGCGGAACTCGACGAACTTGTTCTTCCCCGTGGCCTTGGCCCGGTACATCGCGGTGTCGGCGTTGCGCAGCAGGGTGCCGACGTCGTCGCCGGGGCGGGCCCGGGACAGCCCGATGCTGCCCTGGACGCGCAGCACGTGCCCACGCATCCGGACCTCGACGCGCAGGGCGACGAGCACCCGGCGGCACAGGCCTTCGACGTCGAGGCAGTCGGGCAGCAGGACCGCGAACTCGTCGCCGCCGAGGCGGGCCACCGTGGACCCGCCACGCAGGGTGTCGCGCAGCCGCGACCCGACCAGGCGCAGGAGTTCGTCGCCGGCCTCGTGGCCGAACCGGTCGTTGACGCCCTTGAACCCGTCGAGGTCGAGGTAGAGCACGACGAGCCGGTCGAGGCGCCCGGCCTCGCGGGCCCGGTCGAGTTCCTGGCCGAGGCGTTCGGCGAACTGCAGCCGGTTCGGCAGACCGGTCACGACGTCCCGGCGGGCCAGGCCGTGCATCTCCTCGCTGGCGCTGACGCGGAAGAACGCGGCCTCGCCGACGGAGGCGAGCGCCTCGAGAGCCTTCTCGTCGGCGGCGCGCTGGTTGGGGTCCCGGCGGCGGGGGGCGGTGATGTAGAGCACGACGCCGTCGCCGGCGACGACGGGCACGCCGATCTCGTCCTCGGCGGGACCGACGGACCGGACCATGGCGGCGGGGGTTCCGGCGACCATCCGCGCGTGCTTCTGCAGCGCACGGGCCAGGTCGGCCCGCCGGCCCTGGGTGTGCAGGGCAGTGGCGGCCTCGAAGAGCGCCTCGCTGCGGCGCGCGACGTCACGGGTCTGCCGCATCGCGCGGGTGGCGACCATCGTGACGAACATCGGGATGATGAGCAGCAACGCCGCCCAGGACGCGAGACGGGCCTCGACGAGCCCGCCGAGGTACCCGAGCCCGCCGACCGCGACGCTGGTGCCGATGGCCAGCCAGGCCCCCGTCTGCAGGAGTTCGGCCCGGATGCTCGTGCGTTCCTGCACGGCGACGGAGACGGCCGAGACGGCGACGTCGAACACGAAGACGGCCACCACGGCCAGGCCCACGGCGACGACCTCCCAGGCCGTCATGTCCAGGGCGATCGCGCGGGTCTCCTGGCCGTCGATCCCGAAGGTGCCGAGGGCGTCGAGGACGAGGATGGCCACGGGCATGAACAGCACGCCGATGCTGGCGTTGTAGACCCGGGAGACCCAGCTCTTGCGCTGCAACAGGTTGGTCGGGATGACGCACAGGCACCAGGCGAGGGCGACGGTGGTGGGACGTTCGAAGCACAGCAGGAAGATCAGGACGCCGATGTCGAACTGGACCTCGATGCCCGCGTGCCGGGTGTTGATCTGGAACGGGAAGCGGGTCAGCAGCTGCATGAGCGGGAAACCGACGACCAGGCACACGGCCAGGTCCCGCCAGTGCACGGGTTCGCCCGCGTCGAGGCCGAGCCAGGCTCCGGGCAGCGCGCCGAGGAAGATCGCCGCGGCCGCGACCGTGGTCACGATGGCCGCGAGGGTGACCACGCCGTCGTACAGGACGCTCGCCACCGGGCGGCGCTCGCGCACCCCACCGCTCATACGTCACCTCCCGAGTCGACCTCGCGACGACCAGCATCCTGACACTCCGCGAGCACTTGGTCACGCTCGGACGAAGATCCTTGACCACCTAGTACCCGATCGGACCAACCCCACACCCATTCCCACCAGCCACTTCTTGCACACAGTTCATTCGGCGCTACGGAGCGTACTTTCTAGACAGGGCCCCCACCAGCCCTACCCTGCGGGGGTGCGTCCGCTGCTCCCCCTGCCCGTCCCCGAGGGCCCCGACGTCCTGCGACTGCTGCCCGACCTCGCCCGGGCCCTGGCGGGCCAGAGCCCCGCCGCCCTGCTCCCCCACGCCGTGGACGCCACCCCCCACGCCTCGCTGCGGCCCGGGACCTCGTTGACGCCCGGCGAGGACTCCGACGACGACCCGACCGCCGTGGTGGTCTCGACCTCCGGCTCGACCGGCGTCCCCAAGGGGGCACTGCTCGGCGCCGGGGCGTTGCGCGCCTCGGCCGCCGCGACCGCCACCCGTCTCGCCCCCGGGCCGGGCTCGCAGCAGTGGGTGCTCGCACTGCCCGCCCACCACGTCGCGGGCCTGCAGGTCCTGCTGCGCTCGGTCCGGGCCGGGACCGAACCGGTCGTCCTGCCCGCCGGCCCCTTCACCGCCGAGGCGTTCGTGACCGCGACCGCGCGCTGCACCGGGGACGTCCTGCTGACGTCGCTGGTCCCGACCCAGCTCGTGCGACTGCTCGACGCGGGAGGCGATGCGGTGGCGGCCCTCGCCGCGTACGCCGCCGTGCTCGTGGGGTCGGCCGCCACCCCCGCGCCCCTGCTGGCCCGGGCCCGCGCTGCGGGGGTCCGCGTGGTCACGACCTACGGCTCCTCGGAGACGTGCGGGGGCTGCGTCTACGACGGCGTCCCCCTCGACGGTGTCACCCCGTCGCTGGCGGACGGCCGGCTCGTGCTCACCGGGCCCGTCGTCGCCCGCGGCTACCGCGGGATGCCCGACCACCCGGCCTTCGCCGACGGTGGCTTCCGCACCGACGACACCGCGGAGCTCACCGAGGGCACGGTCCGGATCCTCGGCCGGGTCGACGACCTCATCACCACCGGCGGGCTGAAGATCGCCCCCGCCCTGGTCGAGGACGCGTTGACCGGAACCCCCGGCGTGCGCGAGGTCGTGGTGGTCGGGGTGCCGGACGACGAGTGGGGTCAGCGCGTCGTCGCCGTGGTGGTCCCCGACGGGCAGGGCCCCACGCTCAGCGAGGTCCGGGACCGGGTGGCCGCGGCCGTCTCCCGTCCGGCCGCCCCGCGCCAGCTGGTCGTCGTGGACGCGTTGCCGTTGCGTGGCCCCGGCAAACCCGACCGCCGAGCCCTGCGGGAGCTGGCCACCCGTTCGTGATCATGCACCGTTCGTGATCATGCGCGAGCGGTGCGATCCTGGGGCATGCGCACGATCCTGCCGACCCTGCTGCTCCTGGCGTTCACCGTGTACTGCGTGGTGAGCATCGTGCAGGCACCGGACGGCGCGGTGCGGAACCTGCCGAAGTGGGCCTGGTTGCTGCTGGTCCTGTTCTTCCCGCTGGCCGGGGGCCTGGCGTACGTCATCGCGGGCCGCCCGGTGGGAGCTGCGCCGATCGCCCGTCGACCGGGACCGCGGGGGCCGGACGACGACGAGGAGTTCCTCAAGGGCCTGTGAAAGGGCCCGTCGTGACCCCGTGGACAGGTTTCACAGGAGCGCTTGGCACGATGGACGGTCGTGTCGGACCCTGCTCAGCTGCCCACCAGTGACCTCTCCGCGATCGACCTCCCCGAGAGTCCCGTGACGCGCCGACGCGCCACCCCGGCCCAGTGGCTCGCCGCCGCCCGGCCGCGGACCCTGCCCGCCGCCATCACCCCCGTCCTGGTCGGGACGGGTGCGGCCGCCGCCATCGACGGAGTCGCCTGGATCCCCGCCGTCCTCGCGCTGATCGTCTCCCTCGCCCTGCAGATCGGCGTGAACTACGCCAACGACTACTCCGACGGCATCCGCGGCACCGACGACGACCGGGTGGGGCCGTTCCGGCTCGTCGGCTCGGGCGCGGCCGAACCGCGGCACGTGCGCGACGCCGCGTTCGTCTGCTTCGCCGTCGCCGGCCTCGCCGGGCTGCTGGTCGTGGCCCTGTCGGGCCTGTGGTGGCTGCTGATCGTCGGCGCGGCCAGCGTCGCGGCCGCCTGGTACTACACCGGCGGCAAGCGCCCCTACGGCTACTCCGGGCTCGGTGAGGTCTTCGTCTTCGTGTTCTTCGGCCTCGTCGCCGTCATGGGCACGACCTACGTCCAGGCGGGGACGATCGGCGGCTCCGCGGTCGCGGGCGCGTTCTGCGTCGGGTTCCTGGCCTGCGCGATCCTGGTCGCCAACAACCTGCGGGACGTGCCCACCGACGCGCAGGTCGGCAAGCGGACGCTGGCCGTGCGGCTCGGCGAGGCCCGCACCCGGACGCTGTACGCGGCGTTGGTGATCGGCGCCTTCGTCGCGGCCCTGACGACGGTGCCGTGGCACCCGTTCGTCCTGCTCGTCCTGCTCGCCGGAGTCCTGGCCCAGCGGCCGCTGCGGACCGTGCTCGGCGGGGCGAAGGGTCGTGACCTGATCCCCGTCCTGAAGGACACCGGGCAGCTCGAGCTGCTGGCCGGGGCGCTGTTCGCGCTCGGACTGGCGCTCTGACCCCCCGCAGGCCACGATCTGCGCTGTGGGAGAGATCGATGTCCGGGCGGACGGCGAACACCGTTACGCCGCAGCGCTGACGACGAACGCCGGGAGCACCACCGAACACAGCGTCGTGTCGGACCCGGGACTGCTGGAACGCCTGCACGCCACCGACGCCGACGAACCGTTCCTGGTCCGGCGGGTGCTGGAGGTGCTGCTGGACGCGGCCGAGAACTCCGAGGGCGACGTGCCCCCGGTCGTGGACCTGAGGGCGCTCGACGCCGAACGTCCGGAGCTGCTCGCCTCGCTCCCCCTGCGCTGACCCTCCCGGGGTCAGTCCTCGGCGGCGTTGTCCTCGTCGAGACCGCGGGAGAAGCGCGACTTCTTCGCCGTGCCGTCCTGCTGGGCGGCGACGCGGTGGTCGATCCGCTGCTGCAGGGCCACGGCCATCTGCTCACGCTGCTTGCGCAGCAGCACGATCGAGAGCAGCACCGAGACCACGGCCGCGATGGCCAGCGCCAGCCAGGTCTTGGCCCCCAGCGCACCCGCCACGACGAGGCACAGCACGAAGATGCCGAGCCGCATCGCGGTGTACCGCAACGTCACGCCCACGGTTCAGACCCCCGCGTAGGAGTGCAGGCCGGGGAAGAAGATGTTCACCACGAGGTAGTTGAACAGCATGCACGCGAAGCCGAGGACGCTCAGCCAGGCGGCGCGGCGGCCGTCCCAGCCGCGGGTCGCGCGGGCGTGCAGGTAGGCGGCGTAGACGACCCAGATGACGAACGTCCACACCTCCTTGGAATCCCAGTTCCAGTAGCGGTTCCAGGCGACCTGCGCCCAGACGGCCCCGGCGATGAGGGTGAACGTCCACATGACGAAGGCGACGGCGTTGAGCCGGAACGCGGTCCGCTCGAGCTCGACCGACCCGGGCAGCGCGTCCATGAAGACCCCGCCCGCCCGCTTGCCGGCGGCCTTGACCCGGTCGCGCTTCTCCTGCACCAGCTGCAGGACCGTCGCGGAGAACCCGAGGGTCGACAACGCCGTGGCCAGGATCGCGACGAAGACGTGGATGATCAGCCAGTAGCTGTCCAGCGCCGGCACGAGCTGCGCGGCCTCGACGTAGAAGGTCCGCAGCGCGATGCCGAGGGTGGCCAGGATCGGGCCGGTGACGAACGTCCCGAGGTACCGGGCGTCCCGGCCACCGCCGAGGCCGGCCTTGTGCGCCCGCAGCACCGCCACCAGGTAGCCGACGGCGACGACGAGCGTGCCGGTGAGGGCGAACTCGAACATGTTGCCCCACGGCACCCGGTGCACCGAGACGCCGCGGGTGATCACCGACGCGAGGTGCAGGAGGGTGGCCAGCACGAACAGCGACGTCCCGACCGCCGCAGCCCGACGGCGGCGGGCCGAGGCCGGCTTCTCCAACGTGGCGGTACCACCGACGCTCGCGTGGGCCTGCCTGCGCTGCTCGCGGCTGCGGATCTCCTTGCCGCCCTCGGCGAGGTCGCAGGCGTAGGCGATGAAGGAGAACAGGTAGGCGGTCATGCCCCCGTACAGCGTGATGTTGCTGATCTGTGCGAGGTTCTCGTCGACGGTCACGGTTTCTCCTCGGGCGCGTGCGCTGGCTGCTCATGGTCCCCCACGGCAGGGGGTGGTGGCGAACTCGCCGGATCTTCGTCCACGGACTCGCCCAGGGACTCCCGCAGTCGGGCGAGCACCCCGTCGACCTCCTCGGCCAGCCCTGCGTCGTTCCCACGGGCCAGGCCGGCGACCTCGACCCGCGTGGCACCGTCGAGGCTGTGCGCCTTGACCCACACCCGACGGCGCGGCAGGAACAGCGACGCGATCAACCCGGCGCTGGCCAGCAGGGCGAACACGAGCGCCGCGGTCTGTCCCGGGGTGTACCGGATGTCGAAGCTGGCGAACCGCTCGACGCCGACGAACTCCACCGACCCCAGTCCGTTCGGCAGCTCGACCGTGTCACCCGGCGCCATGGTCAGGGCGACGGCCTGCCCGTCGTCCCCGACGACCTGCGTCATCTGCGTGGTGTCGAGCGTGTAGACGTTCTGGGCGACGCCGTCGTCCAGGCCCAGGTCACCGGTCCAGACGTTGGCCACGAGCACGGGGTTCAGCGCGTCCGGGAACGAGGACACGGGGGTGCCGTCGGCGTTGGAGCTCGCGGTCGGCAGGAACACCCCGCGGATGCCGAGCTGGACCGCCTCACCGTTCGCGTCGACCGCGTCGGGGACCTTCACGACCCCCGTCGAGTCGTAGTTCGCCGACTGCGGCAGGAACGCGGTCGGGCCGTCCTGCACGACGTTGCCCTGCCCGTCGCGCACGACCAGCACCGGGGCGTACCCGTTCCCCGACAACGAGATCTGCGTGTGGCCCACCTTGGCGGGGTGGTTGACGGCGATCGTCTCGGTACGGGACTCCGCGCCCGGCTCGTCGGTGAGCGTGACGTGCGCGGCGAACGTGCGGGGCTGGCCGATCTGGGAGGTCTGGTTCTCCTCGAAGGACACGTCCATCGAGTCCAGGCTCAACGTGAAGGGCGGCACGTCGTCGATGGTCGTCCAGGTGCCGCCGGTGAAGGAGTCGAACGTCGTGCCGACCGTGGTGCCGCCCACGGTGACCAGCCGCTGGCCGGAGTAGGAGAACAACGAGCTGGAGGCGATGGCGATGAGCAGGCCGACCAGGGACAGGTGGAACACGAGGTTCCCCGTCTCGCGGTGGTGGCCCTTCTCCGCCGAGAGCGAACCGTCCCGTCGCTCAGACCGGAACCGTCGTTTGCGCAGCACGGTGTGCGCGGCGTCCAGCACCTCCTGCGGGGACACGGACACCGTGGCCTCGCGGTGCTCCGGCAGCCGGTTCAACCGGGCCGGGGTGCGCGGCGGCCTGGACCGCAACGACTTCCAGTGCACGCCGACGCGCGGCAGCACGCAGCCGATGAGCGAGATGAACAACAGCAGGTAGATCGCCGAGAACCAGACCGAGGAGTACACGTGGAACCCCTGGAGCCGGTCCACCCACGGGTACGCCGTGGGGTGGTCGATCTCCCACTGCGCCACCCCGGAGGGGTCGTTGTTCTCCTGCGGGAACGTCGAACCGGGGACGGCCGCGACGGCCAGCAGCATCAGCAGGAACAGCGCGGTGCGCATGCTCGTCAGCTGCCGCCAGCAGTACCGCAGGAACTCCAGCGGCTTCATCTCGGATGCGAGCTCGCGCTTCCTGCGGCCCTTGCCCGAGGAGGAGTTCTCGGCGTCCGCGTACTCGTCGCGGAGGTCGTCGAGGTGGGTCTCGTCTGTCCTGGCCATGCTCAGATCACCGGTACGAAGTCGTTGACGAGGTTGACCTGCAACCACGACACCAGGTGTCCGAACTGGCCGGTGACCAGCAGGATCCCGATGGCGATGAGCAGGACCGCGCCGAAGCGGTCGAGCGCGACCCGGTGGCGCCGCAGCGCCCCGATGACGCGCATGCCACGGCCGTAGGCGACCGCGACGAGGATGAAGGGGACGCCGAGCCCGAGGCAGTAGGCCAGGCCCAGCCCGGTGGCGCGGTCGCCGCTGCCCGTGGTGAAGGCCATCGCCGCGATGGCCGCGAAGATCGGGCCGATGCACGGGGTCCAGCCGATGCCGAACAGCGCACCGAGGACGGGGGCGCCCACGAGACCGGCCCGGGGTCGCCAACGGATCTTGACCTCACGCTGCGCCCACAGCGGGGAGAACAGCAACAGCAACCCGCCGCCGATGACGACCACGCCCAGCACGCGCTGGAGTTCTTCCTGGTACTCCAGCAGCAGGTCACCGGCGGCGCCCGCGACGAAGCTGATGAGGACGAAGACCACCGAGAACCCGAGCACGAACAGCAGCGCGCCCAGGAACATCCGCCCCCGGCGTTGCTGCTCCAGCCCGCCGCCCGACAGCCCCGTGACGTAGGCCAGGAACCCCGGCACCAACGGCAGGACGCACGGCGACAGGAACGAGACCAGACCCGCGAGCGCGGCCAGCGGGACCGCGAGCAGCAGGGGTCCGGTCTGGACATACTCGGGCAGGTTCACGCCGGATTCTCCGAGGGGTCCTCCGCGGGGGCCACGGCGGGGTCGGCGCCGGCGTCGTCGAGCATCCCGGACAACGTGGACTGCTCCACGATCCCGGAGGCCCGGGCCGCGACCCGGCCCTCGACGTCCAGCACGAGGGTCGTCGGCGTCGCCTGCGGCGAGAAGGTCCGCAGCGCCAGCATCGCCGCGCCGGACCCCGCGTCCAGGATCGAGGGGTACGTGATGGAGAAGTTCTGCTGGAAGGCCTGCGCGATCGCCGCCGTGTCGTACGTGTTGATGCCCAGGAACTGCACGTTGCGCCCGGAGTACTCCTGCCAGACGGCCTCCATGTCGGGAGCCTCGGTCCGGCACGGCGAGCAGGCCGCGAACCAGGTGTTCAGCACCACGACCGAGCCGCGGTACGAGGCCACGTCGACCTCGTCACCGTCCACCGTGGTGCCGGTGAACTCGACCGGGTCCTTGCGCTCCGCCTCGTCCCACTGCACGACGGTGTTGTCGCCGTCGATCCAGTTCTGACCGTCGGCGGTCTCGGGCAGACCGTCACCGCCGGAACACCCCGCGACGACCAGGGTCGAGAGCGAGGCGAGTCCGAAAGCCCTGCGGGAGAGCACGTTCAGGCCCCCGCGATGGGGTCGGCGCCGACGAGCAGGTCGGCCGCGGGCTCGGTGTAGGCGACCGAGACCAGGGTGCGGCCGGAGAACTCCAGCGACGTCACCGACGCCAGCGCGCACTGCCGCCTGCGGGGGTCGTGGAACAACGGCCGCCGCTCGGCGGTCAGCCGCGTCACCCACACCGGCAACTGGTGACTGACCAGCACGGACTCCCGGCCGGGGAACGCGTCGCGGGCGTCCCGGACGACGGCCGTCATCCGTGCCACCTGCTGCTCGTACGGCTCGCCCCAGCTCGGCTGGAACGGGTTCCACAGCCGCGGCCACACCCGCGGGTCGCGGATCGATCCCCGACCGTCGGTGACCCGGTGCCCCTCGAAGGAGTTCCCCGCCTCGATCAGGCGCGCGTCCGTCCCCAACGGCAGGTCGTGGGTGCGCGCGACCGGCGTCGCGGTCTCCTGGGCCCGCTGCAACGGTGAGGCCGTCACCGACGCGATGTCGTGGTCGGCGAAGAACTCGCCGAGCCGCGTGGCCATCTCCTGGCCGCGGTCGGAGAGCCGGAAGTGCGGCAGCCGGCCGTAGAGCACCCGGTCGGGGTTCCAGACCTCGCCGTGCCGGACGAGGTGCACGGTCGTACGCGTCACAGCGATCCCGCCCCTTCCGCCGCGGCCCGGGCAGCCGTCGGCAACGCCTCGACGATCCGACCGATCGCGGCCTCGTCGTGGCTGGCCGAGAGGAACCACGCCTCGAACGAGCTCGG
>Ga0325400_1004999_pt1 | contig 12391 bp, 9 predicted proteins | sample PopdelMetagenome_2_FD_205662 | JGI IMG/M metagenome (GOLD analysis project Ga0325400, IMG submission 205662) | Populus deltoides microbial communities from Bellville, Georgia, United States - Xylem-PdKOR-R1 | ecosystem: Host-associated > Plants > Phyllosphere > Stem > Wood/Secondary xylem...
ATAGTTCCTTAATCTAAACTATAGTCTAAGCAATTCTCTCTAACTAATTATTATTTTTTTGCTGTCATCAAAGTGTTTTGACAAGATCATTAATTGTAAAAATATTAATATTGTAAGAAATAAACTTGCTTGTTGACAAATAACCAACCTATATAGAAAGTCAGACAACTCCACACAAATCGAAAGGACATTACTAAATAATTAACGCCATTGAAATGAGGTTATGAAGGTCGACGGAGAAAACATATAATCATACAATTCTATGCTTGTAGAGACATCGAGGTTGATAGAACGTGAAATTAATTAATTAACCAGAGATTAATAGTAGAGGAGGAACTTAAATAATTCCAGTATCCATCATTAATTAATAAATTATTTAAATATCCAAAAATAAATGAAAGGTTTCAGCATTACTTAATTGCCCATTAATGACCGTCTATTTTAGCATAAAACATCAAGTTTTTTTTTTGGAAAAAGTTTAGTATTAATTTAGACAGAATCCATCAGCAAATCGAGACCTAATTAACTGCTCCAAGCCTGGAAAAGGCAAGTAACTCAATTAGGGATTTTTAAAGATTTAATTAATTAGGATAAAGAATGTTTGGAAACTCAATCTAAATTTCCTATATAATGAAGGACTTGTTCGAGGTTTCTCCAAAAAAGTTTAGTCGCTTCCTCTAGGGAAAAATAAAAATAAAAACAGGCATGGTTATAACGTAGTAAATTAAAGTGTTTTTGTTTTTTTAATATATTAAAGTATTTTTATTTGTTTATTTACTAAAATCCAATTTGATATTAACACGTCTAAAAATATAAAATAAAAATTAATTTAAAACTAAAAAAAATTAAATTTTTCACAAGTATAAATCAACAGCAATGCTTAGAGATTGTATTCGTTTTGTCATGTAGGAGGAGGCTGTGCGATTATATTCGAGAACTTTGAGAGCCTCGAACAAATCATATCAAGGCCATTGCCATTGTCCAAATCGAACAAGGCCAACCCTCTCTTCTAATACTCCAAGATTTCACTCTCTCCATTTTTTTTGTTTTTATTGATAATATCGCTCTCTTAAATTCCTTTTTCTCGCCCACCAAGCACAAAGCCACTGCCAAAAGAATTTGTCTAGAATCTTTAATCACCAACCCAGCCCAACAACCACCCTTTCTTCGCCGATTCTTGCTTGTGATTGTCGTGGTTTTTTCTTGGAAAAGAATAAATAACTCTAGTGATTTGTGGGGTCTTGATTACATGCACCGTGTGGGGTACGTGAAACAAGGGAGTGTGTGGGTGGCTTAGTGAAAACCCAAAGGCAGTTGGTGGTGTTAGCGAAGATTATGTTAGGCCAGGTGGTGAAGGTTCAAAGAGAGGAAATAGCGGCATGCATGACTTGTCCTCTTTGCAACAAGCTCTTCAGAGACGCCACTACTATCTCTGAGTGCCTCCATACTTGTGAGTCTCTCTCTCTCTCTCTCTCTCTCACTCACTTCTGTGTGTGCTTATCTTCTTCTATTTTGTGTTATTCGATGTGGTTTCTTTGTTTTGTTTTGTTTCTTGTTGTGGGCGCTTAATTGTTAGTTCACGTAATCTGTGTATCATCTTTTATTGTTTGGAGTTGAGCTTGGTTTATTGTTTTAATTGGTTATTTTTGTGATATGGAGAGGAGTGAAATGCGGTTTTATGATCTTGTTTTTTCTTCATTTTGTTTTCCTGGTCTTTCTTTGCTCAATGGATTGGGAGTTTGATTTTGAAATTAAGGAAAAGATTAAAATTTGATTGGTAAATATAGCCTTTTCTTTTGTGTTTGAGCAACGTATGATGTGAGCTTACAGTAAATTTGTTTGCTGAAATAGTAAAATTTTAACTTGGGGTTGTTCGAAGCTTTTGCATGGTCGCTGTGCGCTTCAGGTCCATCAAAATTGTCAGGTCCTTGATAAGTTCATGCCGTGTCAAGTGAGAACAGTACTGTGTTTGGGGGATGATGAATAAAGGTTTTGCATTTTTATTTTCCTTTAGAAATAGTTTCTGAGTGTTTTATCATTTAATCAGTATGTTTTAAGTGTGTCTTGTTATATACATATTCTCTCATCGAGCATATATCTGATGCCTGCTTCTTCATTTTAATTTTTGAAACAGTTTGCAGAAAATGCATATACAAGAAGATAACTGATGAGGAGTTGGACAGTTGTCCAGTTTGTGATACTGAATTAGGTTGTTCTCCGCTTGAGAAGCTCAGGTATTTGATCATCTCATTCTCTTATGATTTCCAAGTTTAAGCCACGGCAATTTTTAATAAAGCATCTTAAGTGCATGCCGTGGAAAAACAATACATAGCTGTTTCTGATATAGTTGGACTATCGTATTACACATATGTAGGACGTATTCGAATGCTGTTTGAGTAGTCTCCATGCAGTGCAAGTGAAATTATCTTAGGGTGTCAGAATGATTGACAAAGGAGGACGCTATATAATCACTGAAATGATTTTCTAGACATTCTCTGTCTTTCCAACTGCAGAACCAATCCTTGACACTACTAATTAATGCACTTGGAAGGAAGATATCAAATTTCCAAGTTAATTTATTAGACATTTACACCAAACAGTAAGTATATGCTGCAAACTGTAGACATGCAATGTGACACTAGGAAATCAATTATCAGGCTGCATGTTCCTGGGCAGCATCCCTGCCCTGCTACTCATGTGGGGTGCATAATTTATTTATTAGGATTCTCTGATATAGAATCTTGAAATATTATGATTGAACCGGTGCCTCAACCTGTTTATATGGCACATTAGAAGTCCATTTTCAACTTGGAAGACAACCAAAATTGAGAAACTGGTCATGGATTTCACTACAGCAGCATAGTCTTGGTCTGTTTTAACTTTCTTTCTTTATGTTAATAAACAGGGCAGACCACAGCTGGCAAGATTTAAGGGCCAAAATCTTCCTTTTCAATAGGAAGAAGGCCAAGGAACCTGAAACAGTGTCCTTGGTCCCAGAAGACGTGCCCTCGGTCCCAGAAACTGCGCCAGCAGTCCCAGAAGCCATGCCAGTCCAAGAAGCTGATCACTCAGTTCCATTGATAGGTAGAAGAAAGGAGAGATCTCTCTCTTCATTGGTAGTCAGCACACCTAAGATATCCGTCAAGTCTTTTCTGACAGGAAAAAGATCAAAACCTATTGCCAGAAAACGAGAATCTCCTTTTCTCATTAAGGAGCTGGTTAAGAAGGTGGACGATTACTATGAGAGTTTAAGCTCACCCGAGACTCTAAGCAAAATTGCACAAACTAAAAGGCAGGTAGAAGTCGTTAAACTTCAAGTTTTCTTGCTAAAACTTTTCTCACCTTTTTGTTTTGGGTCCTTTGAAAATGACGTGCCTTTCCTTTGATGCGTAGTAATTTCCTGTGTAATTATTTTCATGGTGTAGAATTCTTCTACTGCCGAGTCACCCAAACAACACAAGCCTAATAAAGTTTCAGAGGATGGTGTTAAACCATGTAAAGGGAAAGCTGATTTTTGGAAACCCTTAAATTGCTCGGTTGAAGCTTCAAGCAAAACAAAGTCTAATAAGTCAGAACTACAGGAAATTCTTGTCCAAATAAAGAAGCTTGATGCCCAGGAGAAAGCTCAATCACTCAAAACCAGTGTTAAGGAGCACGGTGATAAATCGAAAATTAATGGTGAAGAATCTAACTCGACTGCATCGCCTTCAGTTTCCGTGAAACCTAGACGGCTGCAAGGCATGCAACAAAAAAGAGCAGCTCCCTCTGAGGGGTTGAATATTCCAGCACAGACTATTGTCGATGCAAACAGTAAATGTGATACAAGATTTAGTCCAATATGGTTCTCATTAGTTGCTTCTGATCATGAGCAGTGAGATTTTGTTTCTTTACCATTACTAAAGATTCATTGATGATTGGTCAAGCACGCCATGTCATGTTATTAAATATTGTTTCTTTTTGGCATAATTTCAGGGGTGGAAGTGCGCCCTTGCCACAGATATCTTCCTGCTACTTGAGGGTTAAGTGAGTTTCATTAACCCCACTACCTGGTTTATATTCATAATGTTGGTTTGCTTGTCAGTGTCCATTTTGCTCTTAGAGTTTTGACATAGGCTCCGGTTAAACCATGTGTTTTATCGCCACCTTTCTTCAGTTTTGTAAAAACAATTCCGTGGTTTTCATTTATGGGAAATCGTAATTGCATCTATGCTATGTGTTTTATCGCCACCTTTCTTCAGTTTTGTAAAAACAATTCCGTGGTTTTCATTTATGGGAAATCGTAATTGCATCTATGCTAAGTTTTGTAGATATATTTTCTTAGCGACAATGACACTGTATCTTAATTAACTGATGTTTTCTATGCGCACTTTGATTTCCCTTCTATTTGTTTTGGTTACATGGAATTTCCCGTTGCTTATGTTGTAAGCTTTTATATCCTTTTGGTTCATCATAATAGCATGATGTCCATTTCCATTTACAATTTATGGTTTCGATGAATATGTACTTCCAGGTACACTCCAGCAAAACAAAACTAATCACAGCCTAGAAGTAAACTATATTTACGACTCCTGTGCTCTTTCGTAGCTATTCCCCAATTTCTTTCACTCTACATAACTATGAAATTCTGTGAAGAAAATAGATTGAGAGAATGATGTTGTTGAAAGTCCAGGAGCAAACACTCTTTTCAAATATCAGCAACACCTGAAACCATGTTTTTAAAATTTTGAATGTAAGAAGCCTCAAAAAATAGGGAGTTTCGCTTCATTGCTTCAAAGGGCAGTTGCAACTACAATTTTGTCTGTGAGGTTTTGCATGCATAGTTATGTTTAAGTTTGTGATTGCACACTGGCGGTCACAATCAAAATAGGGGCACATAGAATAAAAAACATATTGGTGTTGTTTTGTGAAAATGAAGCGAATCATCATATAATCATGAAGTATTTTAATTGATTACATGAACTCTGCACATCATGCCTGATGTTGAATTTCTTTTTCCAGGCCAGAATTTCATTTAGAATCTTAATAATGATTATTCTGAAGTACCTGTGACTTTAAAGTAGTAGATTTGCTCCAAAAATTCTGCTTCTGTTCTGTTCCATTGCAAAAATAGTACTCAACTGTCTGATTTCAGGTCATCTGTGAATGTTCATATTTTAGTCTCTATCTTTTCCCTTCATGTGGTTGTTTTTGTTTATATTGTGTTCTCACCTGAAGTTTGCTTTATACCAAGAACCCTTTTCTTTTTTTCTTTTTTTAACAAATATACAAACAACTATCTTGTTGATCTGTTGTTGCAATTTTATTGTAGGGATGGTAGTTTGCCTGTTTCATACATAAAGAAGTATCTTGCCCAGAAGCTGGGTCTTGTTAGGGAAGCTGAGGTAACTTCATCTGTGTTCGGTTATCATGTTAATCAATTTGTGCATATAAAACTAAATAATCTTATTTCTTTCAATCCCTCTTCTTTTCCTATTGTAGATGGAAGTGGACAGCATTTCCTTTTCTTCATTCGTAGATTCTTTCCTTTGAACTTGAATGTCCAAATTACTTTCTGTGTTCCTATATTTCATCTTCCATAATGTATGACAGGAAAAAGGCTTGCTACTCTCTCTGTTTTTAATGTTGTCCTTTAACAAGACCTGCAACAGTTTTTGCTATGATGGAACTGTTTACCGCCTACCATCCATCCTTATAAAAAATAAATGCCGGTGGAGTGTACTCCCAAATTATCTGAAGACTACTGCCTAATGAATTAAGGAAATTTTAAAACACCACGAGTAATGCTCAAGTTTCCACAGGTGGAGATCTCAATGCGTGGTCAGCCAGTGGTTTCAACGTTGCAGCTGCATAACTTGGTAGACTGGTGGTTGCAGACAGCTTCAGCATCTGAAAGAATACGGACAACTGTGGGCAGTTCAGCTAAAGATTTTGTGATGGTTCTCTCGTATGGTCGTAAAGCTCATCCTCCGTAAACATCTTTGCTTCAGCGGCGAAATGTCATCTTTTGCAACAGTGATCTTGGTCAAGGTGGTCGGAAACAACAGTGTGTTTTGCATCATCGTGAATGCACAGCGGATGAATTTGCTAAAACCACCCTGCTTTCTCTCTTTTTCAACTTTTCTTGTAAGGAGAGTAGACATAGTATAAACTATACACAAGTTGTAGACGAATATGGATTGTTTATGAATACCAGATTTGGGGATTCTGGACTAATGCCTGAATCCATGGATTAAATTTAAAACAGCTCAATGAGGACTCGTGCTACTAGCCGAAGCCAAAGCCAGGTGGGTATGACCTTAGAAACATCTGGTTGTGTTGGGCTAGAATGGCCAATTGGCCACCCACCATTTTACATGGAATAAATTAGGTTAATGCTGAAGAGCGAAGATTAAAAAAAACAAAACAAAAAACCCTATGAAATCCCAGTCCAAGATAAGAGCAACTTTGAAACCCTCCCAGTCAGGATGTGCAATTGGCATGTACTCCTTTTGCCTTCCCCCCTTTTAATCCCTCTTGTTCGGTTCATGACAAAGAAGCTTTGTGTGATAATTTCAAAATTCAAAGCCAGCAACATTCTGCCTCTTCACCACAATAAAAAACAATGATAATCAATTGTAGATTCTAGTTTATCCAAAGCCAATGAATCAAGGCACGTAAATCATCAAGAAAGAGGCTGTTAAAAAAAGAAGAAGCTGTTACTGTTTACTATGCAGATGTTGATTTTACGTCCTCTGATATCTGAAAAAAATTGTAAATATTCAGGGTCTGGCTAAAAGCAAATCTCAAGAGAACAATTGCAACCTCTCTGTATCCGCAGCAGCTGCTTAAAAGGAAGCCGGTAAACAAGATGCAAAGCAGATATATTTGAGATTTACTTTTAGCCATAAAGCGAGGAAATGAATAAATAAAAGTAATCTATAGCAGGGATCAACTTGTTCCCAGATTTCAAGTCGGAGCATGATCTCGGTTCCATGTCCTACAATAACAGATAACATCATCATTAACTTGACGTTGACGTCCTAAGTTTTCAGGTTTGCTCCTGTGCTATGATACAGGTATGAAGCAGCAGAGAAACATCAATCAACGAAGATCATGCCCACGGGATGGGATAGAGAGAAGGTTCCTGCTTAATCTCCACATAATGCAAAGACTAAGCCATGGCAACTCTACACAGCAGCATCACCAACACAAGTAGTGAGAACAAAAAAACTGCATCAAAATCCATTTGACATGGGTAAAAAATTGTGAGTGATTACCTAAAAGTAAATGTGAAGTACAATTTTTGGTTAAAGGTGTTCGTCCCAGCATCCCCAAGCATTGTAATTTAGACACGGACCAAAACAAGCATAATAAGTTGATAACTGGGTATGTAACTCATTCTAAGCAACCATTAAATCATCAAATCACCATAACAGAGAAGCGTGCAATGTCATAATTACAGTCAAGATGACATTAATTAAGCTAAAACCAAACAATTCCCTTTTCTTTTCTTTTCAATCCAATTAGGCAAAACTACAAGCCACCAGTTGGAGGAGCATTATAGTCACCATCATCATCAGAGAGCAAGTTGGCATACGGCGAGGTTTCAATATCATCAGCAACAAGATCATCCGTACTCCTCAACGCAGCATGCAGAAGCATCAAAACGACAGCGATCCCACCACCAACGACAACATTCTGAAAAACCCCACCCCAAATCACAACCAAAAAGTCAACCACAAAGAGCACAACCAACACCATCCAGTCACTCACTTGATAGCCCAAAAACCAAAGCGGCTCCTCGCGAGAGAAATAGAGAGAGAGCCAAGCAATTAGAGTAATGAACAAGGCGATTAGCACCAGAGGATGGTTTAAGAGGGACAAAGAGAGGATTATCAAGAGGATTATGGAGTAATTAACCGAGAAATGAAGGACGTTTTGGGTTATCCTTGTGGTGATGTCGTGGATTGAAAAGGGGAGGTTCAGTAAGGTGAGGTCTAGGAAAACGGACCATGGACGTCGACCTGATGTTAAGGGTTTTGTGGTTTCTTTGAAGAAGCTAGACACGAATTGGGACATTGTTGCTCTGCTGCTGTTGAAGTTTTTTGAATTTTGTTCAAAAATCAGAGGAGTTTCGTTTGATTGAGAGGAGGAGAAATCAGAGTGCGGAAAGGAGGCTTCTTGTTAAAAAAAATTTTAGCCTTTCAAGGCAGGCAGGCAGGCATCAGCAACACCTTCTTTAACTAGGTAGACGATGACTTTGACTGACTCTCTTTTTGTAATATTGTGGGCTTGGTGTACAGACTAAAATTGATGCGAGGCCCATCCCAGCCCAGCCCAGTTTCGAGGAAAGGAGACTAGTTAACTGCACGAGTATGGCAGGTCTTCCAGGCTTCATCGTCTTCGGTGTCTCGTTTCCTAACCCAAAATTAACAGCTTAAGCTTGAAGAGAGCATCTCTCTCTTGGAACAGAATCCCTTTTAAGTGTGTGAGAGAGAACATGAGATTCAATATCGCTTCATTATTTTCTCACACTGTTTTGTTTCATCAACCCAGCTAGTGTGTGTGAGCGAGTTTGTATGCTTAAGGAAATTAAGTACATGGAAAGCTGCCTTCCTATGAATCAATCTTCACAAACACACAGGCAGTTCCAACACCTGGGAATGAAGCTGGATTCCCAAAACTAAGTGAAGTTGTAAGTTTCAACCATTCTGCTGGTGGCATTGCCAGGTATGGTAGCCAGATAGGTGTGACAGATACATGGAACCTCACCTGTACCGAGCTGCCATGGATGGAAAAGCTGATCTACTCCGGAAAATGCCAGACCAATTCTACGTTCAAGCTACGAAACCAAGAATACATTCCTCCACATTGCATGCAGTTTGGTATGTTAGAATGAGTGGAGAAAATCCTTGACTCGAGTTCGTTGCTTTTGCATCAGCTCTTCACATAGCAGCCAAGAGAGGACAGTCTAATGTTGTTCGGGTTCTGATAGAGAAAATGAAAACCACTTACCATGATGTGGAAATGGGAATGGGAGCTGCCAGATCATCGACGAGGATGGCAAATAATAAGCACAACACTGCTTGCATGAAGCTGCACGATACAATCAACTTGATGTGGTAATGTTGCTGGCAGAAGAAGACCCTGAGTTCCAACATTCTGCATAATGTACTCATTAAGTAGAACCAGTGGAGCTAAACAGCATAATGTACTCATTAAATCCATGACGTGATATCGATCCACCAGATATCATTAGATCGAAAACCAACACTTCAATCAATCTCGCTCTTCTCCCACCATCTTCTGTCATCATGTGAATTTCAAGAAATTCGATTCTCTTCTTCAGAACAACCATTGCTTTTATCAATCACCAACAGACCACCTTTCTAATTTCGTAGCATTGTTTCTTTTAATTTCTTGTTATTTAGCACCCCACTTTCTTTGGAAGTCGAAGCAAGATCATACGATTCTCATCTTCAAGCACCTCTCCTTTATTCTTGGGCCCTCCACTTTGGTAGTAGAGCATGAAGTTGACTCCCTCTTTGTTTTTGCCCAAATGGTTTTGATGTTTTAAGCGTTTCTTCTAGCAGGAAAAAGAAATATAAAAAAAAAATGACAAGAACACGGCACGCAGTAAATATAAGTTAAGGGCCTTCATATGACAATCTCAAAAAAACACAATCACTCTGCCAAAACCTGCACATATACGATGCAACATTAGCAGAAGCTGTTCAGGCAAAATGTTAGATTCAATTTGCAGGTAATAGATAAACTAGTATATTCTGAACTTGGAAACGATAGCTTCACACACCTGAGAACAAACAGAGCAATTGAGCTTCAAACATGGAGGCGAAAAAATTATTGCATTTAAGAATTTTTTTAACACTAGAGAGCTAGTATACCTGCCTTCAATCCAGACCCTGAAATCATCTCAAACTAATTAATGTGTCATTTTATGCTTTCTCTCAGCCATGAGGGTTCAAAAGCTAAAATGCTTCAAATGACGTGCTAATTTTTTGCGTTGATAGAGTCCAACATGCGAAGAAGATCTGCACTTAATTGATAGTGATTATGGAAAGATTTAATTAGTTTAACTGAAATACGATATGGATGGCATCACTAGCATGGTAATAAGTAAAATACTTGAGAGGATTATCCATGTGGTAAATCATAATGGCTGTCTTCCTCTATGACGACATCATCAATGATTCAATTGAAAAGAACACCACTGATATGTTTTGCTAAGGCTATTCCAAGCGCGTGATTTCAGTATTAATTTCTATCACAGTACCATGCCAATGACTTCCTATGTGGAAAGAGTGCTTCGTATATGATATATGAAAGAGCTGCGAGAGCAATTATACAAGTCTACTTAAATTCAGATTGCAGCATCTGGGGAAAGTAGTAACAACAACCTAACCAAAGATAGGAAGTGCAGGTGGATCCTAAACTGATCCAGATGGAGGAAAATGTATGCTCCATTCGTAGTGAAATAAGCAAAGCAGACCAAACTCATGTTTTTACATGCATCGACTCTGAACTATGTAAGGCAGAGGGTGAAACTGAAACCTTTCTGGAATATACAAATCAACTCCAATGCCTAGTGACCCCAAACAGAAACACAGTTCTCCATATTTACATCACAGCCTTATCTGAGCAGATATATGAACCAATCAATAGAGTCCCCGAGATCAGTAAAGCATGGTTTTCATCAGTACCACAAAAGCTGCAGCGAGGAGATAGCAATGTCCCTCCCCCATCTGCCAAAACAAAGTCATCCCAATTTCTCATGGTTATTCTTGAGAAGTGTCCGTCCCTGTTATTGCAGACAAATTCCAACGGCGAAACTCCTTAGCACATTACAGCTAGATATGGGCACCATACAATAGTATAATTCCTTGTTGCAAGTGCAAAAGCTAATCGAAGACTTTGAAAGGAGTACGGAGAAGCAAGACAGATGCTAAGAATGACTACCAGAACGACACAGCCTTGCACGGGGCAGAGCGGCATGATCATATTGCAGTGGTGAGCAAATCGACCAAAGATGACCCTGATTTTTGTATGCTGAAAATGATGCTGGTGAGACTCCACTCTACATGGCTTTAGAGAGGGGATTCAAAAACATGGTGGCTCAAATATTAGGAACTTACACAGCAGCCATTTATCAGGGCCCCGATGGCAGAACAGCTTTGCGTGCAGCAGTGTATTACAATGATAAAGGTGGTGTATTTTTCCGTTGTCTTTGGCTAATTAATAGGGGCATTATTTTGTGTAATAAATCCAGAAGAAGCTGTTGTTCAATCAAGATTATATTGTGACACTTGTTTAAGATAAAAGCACATTAATATCATATGTTTTTTGAAGAACTCAAAAGAGTACTTGAAATTGTTAGTGGAATGCGAAAAACTTGCTGCTTACATCGGTGACAAGAAGGGAAAAGGACAGCTCTCCACACTACAGCAGGCCGAGGCCATGTACTCGTGATGAGAGAGCTCATATCACGCTGCCCAGATTGTTGTGAACTGGTTGACCAGAAAAGTTGGAATGTCCTTCACTTTGCCGTGGAGAGCCGGAAGCAGAGGAGTATCTCAATAAAAATCTATGGCTCAGCACCCTTTTAAATCAGAAGGATACTAGGGGAACACACCTCTCCATTGCCTTGCTGCATCCCTGTGTGAAGATACAACTTCGTTAGAGAACAGTAGGGTGGATAAAATGGCAATCAAGAAGGAAAATCTGAACGTCCAGGATATTGTTGGAGCAAATGATAGTAATTTACTAAATGCCAAGGGAAGCCTGCGTAACTTACCGGGCGCAGATTACTAGACATTTCAACAACAAGAATACTGAACTACAATTGTTTTTCAATTTCTTTTACTGCGCTTAAAGTTATTCATATGCTGTCCTGCAGATAGGGATTATTCAACTTATTCAACAGGGCCGCTCTTGGATCAAGTTTGCAAAAGGTTATAAACCTGGATGGACATGCTGAGAAGGAAGAGGAAACCATCAACACGAACCTCAATTATAGCCATGGAAAAGAAATAGATGAAGGACATTACAGCAAGAAGGATGGTGACAAGAAAGTAAATGATGAAATTGATGACAGATATTCAGAAAACAAGAGATACTAATTTGATAGTAGACACGCTCATATCAACCGCAAAATTTTCTGCAGCTTTCACGTTGTCTAGGGGTTACAGAGGCGACGAAGGCCCTTATCCAGGTTCCGCAATCCTAACAAGAAAGGCAGCTTTCGAGGCATTTGTTATAGTGGGCACCATAGCCATGGTTCACCCAAGTTCTGCTGTATTTTTGCATTTTTCTTTGACAGTGATGGAAGATCCCACACAAGGTATCTGGAAGATTGCTTTCGCAGCTGCTCTGACCTTTTTGGCCATGAGCGCTA
>Ga0325400_1005000_pt1 | contig 12389 bp, 5 predicted proteins | sample PopdelMetagenome_2_FD_205662 | JGI IMG/M metagenome (GOLD analysis project Ga0325400, IMG submission 205662) | Populus deltoides microbial communities from Bellville, Georgia, United States - Xylem-PdKOR-R1 | ecosystem: Host-associated > Plants > Phyllosphere > Stem > Wood/Secondary xylem...
AGCTTATGCTTGGCCGGAGTTTACGCATGCTCAACTCTTATCCAAATGAGCACAACAAACTTCATAAGAACACATAGGAGATTCTGAGCCAGCAAACCGTAAACATCTAGTATGTTTCTGTAGTTTTAGCACAGGAAGATTATAGAACTACATTTACAACCTTGTATAGTTCTATCAAGTAAATTATAGGTGTTTTGCCCTGTTTTCTGGTCATTAAGTTACTGTATTTTCACCTTTTTTGCTTGTTTTTCTAAAACTCAAGTACATTCAGTGCATATAAATTCTCACAAGAAACAAAAATGAAGAACAAAATGAGAGTTGCTATCAGATTTCTCAACTCCAAAGCATCCAGAAGACTCTTATCCTGAACATGTCTCTGTGAAATAAAATGTAAAGCTACGTGAGAGGAAGATGTGTGGTCAGGAAAAATTAATTAAATCAAGAAAATCAGAAAAACTGATTAAATCAAGAAAACCAGAAAAAATCAAATGATGGGATATTGATGGGATGGATGTTAAACAAAAGAACACTCGACAAGCCTTTCAGTTATTGGCACAATCAGTGATTTCATACCCAGCGGTTTCGCTTAGGAAATACAAATGCAGACTGAAATCAAGACAATCATGATGGCTTTTACATAATATAATAGGTTTCCGAACATCGGCATACAATAACTTAACAATAAAAATCTGCTTTGATCCCAGCTTAGAGGTATCGCTATCATCAGCAACAGCAGGCAGGGCGCATTTCACAGTCCAGTAACTTATCAATATCAGTCAGCACACAAATAATGTTAATCAATCCATTTAAAAACAGAGAAAATCTTTGTACAATTACTCTACTACACAATGGTTCATGTGCGGCACTTGATTAACCTAAAAATCAGCACGCTCAACGCAAATGTAAAAGGTAACAAACACATCTTTATTGGATTTTGTTGATTCTTCCGAGTATAAAGATACTCCATGGTGGAGTAAAAGCATTGCCAGACAGCAGCAGCTAGTCCAAAATACTCCAGGAGACCACCAAAGGGTTGGCTCCTCTTAACTTCTTCCTTTCGAGCCTTGCAAATGAGATCAAGGCTGGAAAAAAACAAAGCGAGGAATGCTATCACCATGCCCGTCAACGCCTGCCCCACCTGATCAAAAACTGCAGACATGGCCTCTAGAAGTACGCTGGTGATTAACAAAGCCCACTCTGTTGTTTTCTGCACCAAAAAAGTTAAAACCAATATAATTATAAAATTTTAGATGCATTTTTTTTTTAAATTAGAAGAATGGTGCAATGTAGCATCACATTACCCAAGGTCATTAGCTCTGCATTTTAAAGAAGGGAACAAGGAGTAAGTGGGAGTTGTAGAATTCAACCTCATTGATTTGATCTTGAGCAGATAACCGCAACTTTGACACAGCTTTCACTTTAGATAGGTTCTGAACTTGCTTTGGTGGCTCAACCTTCACTTGAGATCGGTCTTGAGGCTCCAATGCAATTTCATCGTGTGGCACATGAGGAGTCTTATGGTCCGAGGTGTGCCTGAGTGGCCAACTCTGCAAGGACCAAAACAACATGTTATTTGGAAATTAGAATTGCAAAAATTTGATCCAAAAATACAATTGAGATGGTGATGAAACAAGGAGTGGATGGGAGTTGTGGAATCTAACCGCACTAGATTTATATGGTCTCGGCTTTGGCTTAACCTTCACTTCAGATTTGTTTTGAACCTGCAATGCAATTTTCCTTTGTGGCTCAACTTTTACTTCAGATTGGTTCTGAGCCTCCAAGTCAATTTCATCGGGTGACACATGAGGAGGCTTGTGATCCAAGGTGTCCTTGGGTGGTGCCCCCCTCTGCAAGGAGGACCCAAAACAACATGTTTGAAAATTAAAATTGCACAAATTTGATCCATAAACACAACTGAGATGATGATAAAATAAGGAGTAAATGGGAGTTGTAGAATCCAACCGCACTATATTTATATCGTCCTGATTTTGGCTGAACTTTCACTTCAGATCGGTTCTGAGCCTCCAAGCCAATTTCATCGGGTGGCACATAAGGAGACTTGTGGTTCCTGACGAACCCGGGTGGTGCCCCCCTCTGCAAGGACCCAAAACAACGTTTGAAAATTGGAATTGCAAAAATTTAATCCATAAACACAAATGAGATGGTGATGAAATAAGGAGTAAATGGGAGTTGTAGAATCCAACATCATAATGTTGATATCGCCCCGACTTTGGCTCAACTTTCACTTCAAATCGGTTCTGAGCCTCCAAGCCAATTTCATTTGGTGGCACATAAGGAACCTTGTGGTTCGCGGTGAGCTTGGGTGGTGCCCCCCTCTGCAAGGACCCAAAACAACAATATGTTGTTTGAAACTTAAAATTGCAAAAATTTGACCCAATTAAGATGGTGATGAAACAAGGAGTAAATGAGAGATGTAGAATCCAACATCACTATATTTATATCGCCTCGACTTTGGCTCAACTTTCACTTCAGATTGGTTTTGAGCTTCCAAGCTAATTTTATTAGATGGCACATAAGGAGCCCTGTGGTCCGAGGTGTCCCTGGATGGTGTCCCCCTCTGTAAGGACCCAAAACAACATATTGTTTGAAACTTAGAATTGCAAAAATTTGTTCCATAAACATAACTGAGATGGTGATGAAACAAGGAGTAAATGGGAGTTGTAGAGTTTAACTGTATTATGTTTATATCGCCCTGATTTTGACTCAACTTTCACTTCAGATTGGTCCTCTAATGCAATTTCATCGTGTGGCACACGAGGAGTTCGGGGTAACAAACTCTTCACCAATACGTTTCTCCGAACTGCACGTCTGCGAAGTTCGGAGGCGGAGATCATTATACTTCTGCTACTATTGGGTTTTGTCTGATTATCCATTCCTCTAGCTTGTGACCGGGATATCTACCTGATAGCTTGTGTCCGGGATCTGAGGTTTAAAATCTGTCAGCCTCTGGCCCGAAAAAAAAAGGGGTTGCTGCCAGATCAGGCATGCAGCTTACAATTAGAAATCAGAGGAAGAACTGAAAACGTAAAAAGAGATGGTAACAAAGGAACATTTAGAGGATAGAATATTTAGATTCTCTAGCAATATCCGACGAGTTTTCTGCTTGAAAAAACCATTCAACTAGGGGTTCTGCTAGGAAAACATGAAATTGTTCTTCTATTTGATATCTGTTTCAAACTTCTAAGCAAATATTACAGCATCAAGTCTTAGTCATCTTGAAATTTGAGTGCCCAAAAATCTGTCGACAACAAGTCACGTGCTCATGCAATAACATTTATTCCATATCTCAAGCTCCAATGCTAGGCCTATTTGAAAACCACATAACCATATGTAATCGAAACAGAACGTCAAACTGACAGAGAAAACATGGTGATGCAGCAAGCACTTAAGCCGTAGAAAGGAGAATGAAAGCCCATACATTAAACAATAAACACACACATGAGTAAACATTATGCCCTTGTTTTTGAAGGTTCAGACACTTAAAAGAAACAAAGACGGCAAGCAAACATACGCCCTTATTTGTGGAGGTTCGCGCGATAATGACTAAACACGACATGCGTAAACATGCAGAAATACCTCATAAACAATCTTTGTCCAGTACCCCACGAATTGATTGACAGAGACAAATTATTGGCATCATGCAGAAATATATATTCCCTCAAATAATTCAGGCGAGACTAACTCATCTCGCAACATCTAATGACGCAATATATAGTCATGACTCAACCCAGAAAAACACCCCACCCCCCTCTTTAATGCTTGAAGAACAAATCCAGATGGTTTTTTTATATATAATAATCAAATTTTATTGATGATTACAGAACTCCATTAAATATATGAAGTTCTGCCTGAAAAACGTTGAAGGGAGACATACAAGAAAGAAGACGATATACATGATAGAAAAGATAAACAGTTCACGAAAGAAAATAACTAACACCGAAAAATGCAGAAGGCACATATAGATGACTGGAAACGAAGAAAACACCATATAAATGCAAGAAATAAGAAGAAAAAAAGGATCATAGAGCATTACGATGATACCTCGATCGGTGCGTGCTTCGAGAGAGACGATGTTAGCGCAGCCTGGAGAGTGGAGACTGTCCTGCAGTGCAAAGAGAGGGAGGGAGATGATAGTTACCCGTGATCTTCACTTCATTAATCAGCCTCCGTCCATGGTTTAAGAGAGAGAGAAAACCAAATTAATTTCTATAGCCAAAGAACCGCTTCGTGGAGCAACTGAACTGTGAGTAAGAAAGCCTGGTGACATGAAAATAAATAAGCACGCGGTTTTGCTTCTGCTTGGCAATGCCAAGGAAATTACTTAGAAATTCAGGGATCAATCCTGCTCTTAATTATTTAACAGCGCTATTTGATAAAAATGGCTAATTCAAATGGTTACGTGCAAGTTTTGTTAGATCACCTCAGATGGTAAAGAACTACTGTCATACTCGGCGGTTTAGCAGAAAAGGTTATTTTGTCTTTTATACTATTACTAAATCCAATTTTATTTTCTTTTCCTTTTTATTTAATCTTATTTCCTTTTTTCCAAAATAGTAACTAATACAACTCTAAAAAAACATCATAAAAATTTAAATAAACTCATTCAAGTATTCAAATATCTCAAAAAATAATTCAAAAACAAAAAAGCAACTCGAAACCGAAAAACTTTCTAAAATCAGATATATTTTTTCTTAGATAATATAAAGATAAAATGACATCTTTTTAGAGCTTTTCTCATCAAATAAAACTTATCGATATAAAAATTAATTTTTTTATAGTTTAAATCGGTGTAATCCAATAATTTTCTCTCTCTATACTAAAATTCACATAATTTTTTCTTTTTTTTCTCAAACCAAGAATTAAAAAATATTTTAAAAAATAACATAATTTAATTGGTCAAACCAAAATATATGGTTGATGTTCGGCGCAATTTTTTCAGCCTCTCAACTACCTACCATAGAAACAATCCAGCTTCACTATTCAAATATAATTTACAATCATCTCTCCAACACAATTAAAAAATTTATACACTTCATAATTTATCAAAATTAACTATTCATAATTTATAATTGAACACAATAATTTATGTAACATTTCATTAAATTTAAACAAAACTCATAACTCAACGTAACAATGTGCCCATTACAAGTTGAACTGTCATAAGGCAAATTGATTTTCAGCCTGCCAGACCTGTGATTATTTTAAACTGATAAAATAATATTTTGAATAGTATAAACATGGTTTTTTTTTATTATTATTATGTATATATTTTAATGGGAAAAAAAACTATTTGAAAAGCTAATTATATTAAAGGAAAAGAAATAAGTATTTTATTTTTTTTAAAAGTTCGATGTTATTTTTTTCTATATGGCTGTATTTAATTAATTTATTTTTTTATTCACCTCACTTTATTGATTTCATCTTTTTAAAAGATATATAGGATTAACTTTTATGAAAAAGAAAAGATATTTTAATATTTTATTTAGCATTCCAGTAGGTAATTAACAAGCATGAAAGAGATAAAATAATATTTGTTTTTAGTTTTGGCATTCCATTTAGCATACCGTTTGGAGTTCTGTAAGAGGTATACATATATATACAAGTTGTTTCAAAGCAGCAACCATTATACTATGTTCTCTGATTTGTTTCCAGCTTGCTATTATTGGTCACACTCCGATTTCGCTACTCCTTCGTTTGTTGACTTGACAGTCCTCTGCTTTCTCCTTTTCTGTGGATTAATTCCACTGAAAAGAGGTTTGCCTTGCTCTTAAAGGCTGAGAGTACTGGAGAATGTAAACAAGAACTGTGCATATATTGGTATTCGTGTTCGTATTCTTAAGATATATATATATATATATATATATATATATATATATATATATATATACACATCATGGAAAGATTAATAGCATTAAGAGGGTGTTTGGCAGTGTAGTTGTGGTTGCTTTTTAAATAGCTTTTCGTGTCGAAATACATGTCAATGATTTTTTTTTTTTTAAATTATTTTTAATATCAACACATCAAAACGATCCAAAAGGTACAAACCACACTTAATTTTAGTAAAAAAAAAATTAAAATTCAATCAAAAACAGGTTGAACCGTATAGGCAAAGAGGCTCTCAACATCAACAAGTTTCTATAGTAGGGATAGCATAAACTAAAAGGTGCCTGAACGGTCAATGAGTCTCTGTCATATCTAAATGGAGATAAGTTTCAAACAAGGGTGGTGTGGCAAATATTTTTATAGAATAATGGGACAAAGTTGGGCTAAAAAAAAAGGAGTGGTGATGTCAAACAATTATAGTAGTTAAAATATATCATAGTTTTTTATTTTATCATTAAATTTGATTTAAATTCTTACAAGAGAGTTCAAAAAAGTAGACTTTTAGCAGCTAATTCACTATACAGATTTCTCAAAATTAAACTCCGAATATCTTGTTTTGTCAAATTTCCTTGATTTCTTTATATTTCTTATGTTATTTTGGATTTTATACTGTTGTCCTTCATGTTTTGGAATTTGATACTGTTACCTAGAGGTTGGTTTTTCTACGCTATAAAAGACATTATAAACTAACCTTCTAAAGAGGAGACATCACTTATATATTAATATAAAAAAAATTTAATTAAAATATTGTAAATGTAATTAAATTTATACACCTATTTCATTCTACTTTATCGTTTAATAAATTAAAAAATTGATCTTTTTGGTTGACATCAAGCACGCTTGATGCAGTTATGTTCAAACACAAATATTTGAGAAATAATTTATACAGTTGTTTCTTGAAGGAATGAAAATTATAAAGGTTGTTTTGATCATCTGTCTATTCAACAATAAAAATGAAGCAGCTAAAAATAAAAAAACACAGGAAATGCGGTTCACTGAAAGCATGGAAAAATTACTTCACCAAAATCTAAGATCGAACCTCATTTATTGATGGGTACCATTGTAGGTTTGCAGCCATTATAAACTTAACTTGCAAATGATGGTAGGTTTGCAGCCATTGTAGCAACAACCATTATAAACTTAACTTGCAAATGATGGTAGGTTTGCAGCCATTGTAGCAACAACCATCCCCAAAGTTTTCCTCCATTGCTGATCATCTGTACTACATCTTATAAAAGTGGAAAAAACAGTACTAAAAGTGTTATCAATCCCTAAGATATAGCTATAAAATCTGATTCAGGGATTAACTTGGCCGTTCAAAGATTAGGTCAGGTGGATTGAACTACGCCAACCCAAGCTTTTTAAAAACAAAAACGAAAGAACTTCTTTTGAGAAAAAAGAAGACCTGGTTTTTCTATTGACTCGGTCCAAATTGATGAACTATCAAGTTGACATGTGAGGTCTGGACAAGATCTTACAACTAGGCCCCAAGAAGTTAGCTGGTGATTGTTGTACTGGGGATGGCATCCCTGCCATAGACAAAGAATAAAGTGAAAACGGATGGGCTTGAAAGTTAAATTATCTAGTTCAGAATCTAAGATAATATCATCCTTTTTATTACAAAGAAATTCAAAGAACAAAAAAATAATTGATCACTGACTCGTTCAACCCAAATAAACTAGTTATTAATCCGTTGATTTTTTTAAAAAAATCTTTTTTTGTTCAAACAATTTTGTTTTTATTCTCTTTTTTAAAAAAAAAATATGGATTGAGTTTATTTATTATCAATATCTATTTTTTATCATTTAATTAAAATAAAATCAATTTATTTACCACACATCTACTACTCGAGTCGTATTTATTTCTCTTCCTTCTTTAAAACGCTTTTATGTCAACTGAACATCAAAATCTGATCGATTTATAAAATTGATAGACCCGCTTTTTTTTTTTTTTTTTTTTTTTGTATTTACTGGAAAATCGTACACTGTAATCTGGTGCACAATTCGAAATCCATACATCCAAATGCCTGAGTTCTAAATTCAGAACGAACTATAGATTGGAATTTCAAAGCCAAGGAGCATAACAGAGTCGAGATTTCAAACTTGATTGGAACTCCTACAGATTGGTTACTATGAAACAGGATTCTTTTAGATTCAAACAAGCACACATTTGATGATTTTCAACTAAAAGCACACTACATTATGGCCTCAAAACTTATGCCAACGATCCTCCTTTTCCCTACTGGCAACAGCAGCACGATGCTTGAGCAACCTCAACTTCTGTCAAAGCTTAGCAACCTCTGTCAAGCTTCCTCGTAGCAGCCGCGTGCTTCCACTGAAGCAAAGGTGCGCCTTGAAGGTACGAGTCTATTCCTTCCTCCCGGTTGATTCGTCAACGAGCCCACGAGCAGATGTTCTCGAATACGCAGGCTGTGAGGCAACTATGGAAGCCGCCTTCCCTGATTCCGATCCTGTTGATGTTTTGCAGTGAAGCAAGCAGATACACCTTCCTACTTCCGTCCCTAAAACCTCATCTTTTCGGCTTCTTGGCTGTCGAAGCTTCGAACTTCGTTGTGCACAGCAAGTTCATTATTGATGAGAGCTAAAACATAAGGATTTTTTTCGTAATTGGGCAGCCCCTTTAGCAAACTTGAAGAGACCTCTATTTCGCTTCTTCCCCTGATTCTCTTTGATCCTTTCCTTTTGAGGATCCAAGGCACGATCAACTGATTGCTGGATGGAGGAGCTTCGTGGAAATGGACTAACATTCTCCACCAGCTACACCTAATCCGACATGATAACCCATAATTTCCATCATCTTAGAAGCTATGTCTCACCTCTTTGTAGGTTGTGCTCTCACGAAATCCTAAACAGTGCGCACTCTCGTTAAAGCATATGCCATAGCTTTACTACCAATCTTCGCAGAGCTTCCATCATCACCAAGTGAAAATAAAAGTGCCCTACTCTTTTTTCATCATCCCATGATTCAAGTACAGCTTCCCTCCGCAGCTAACATTACCATATGAAATTGGGCACGGAGTTATATTTATGACGGCAATAGAAACACAGGCCCTCAATTATTTTAAATTAAAATGCAGAGAATATAAATAGAAGAGAAGGAAACATAAGGAAATTAGAAGAGATGCAAGAAATAAAGGCCTCGTTCAAGCTAGGAAGCTAGCGAGTATTTCAGCTCTTCATTCACCATCGATGCAATGCTTCATCAAGATCACTGTGAGCAAGGACGCTCCGAACAAGCAAAAGCATTCAGAGAGTCTCTGCCTGTAACATCCAAAAGGGTACTCTGCATCCCACCTCAAGCATGTGCAATTGTGCATTGCCTAATAATCAAAACAAAACCTCAGCCTATGATATTCAACACAGTCGCATAAGCATCCTACTGATGATGAAAAGTTCAGGAGGATCATACATCTGGCGCGCGCACTCAAAGACGCAATCATTTTGTAAGTGTTGAAGCAGCAGTATGATGAGAAAATCTATATTTTTATTCACTTTCTCCATGAAATCATTATGTGAATTGCTAACCTTTGAACAGATGAAAAACATAAATAGATTCAGAATGAAGAAACCCGTGCAAATGGCAGCAACGCATACCATCCAGCATTTGTATATCTGAGAAATAATAAAGCACCTCAAAAGATTCGAGATGGTACCCAATTGCAGTTCCAAACACACAGGTTTTATACACGTTCTTCTTTTACTATAGAGCTTGAGTTGTAAAATTTGTGGAATATTGAGGTTCGAATCACAAGTTTTAAGTTAATTAGAAACTAATTCAAAAGCTCATGCCATGAGGTTTTATGAACAATTTATGCACACACATACAACTTTGCAAAACGCTAAAAAGACTACAAGATTCAACATAAGAAAATGAACCAGATTTTTATTACAATAACCAAAGAACATCATTGGGCAAACATCAAAATGAAAATTTGCAGAAGAAGATACTAATAGCTATGAAATAACACCAGCAAAAGCTCTTGCTACCCATGCGAAAAGAGTAGGGAAAGACATCACTAATAGAATGGGGAAAAAAAACTTGCTTTATTTATTAACCTTCTTTTGGCCTAATCTCAATCCCCTCGACAGTCAGCCCACCTTTCCAATCACCACTCTTCACCTCTTGAACACTCATTTCCAGTTCTCCATCTTCCCCTTCCTTGCAAAAGAACTCACCCAACTCAATCTCCAGCCACCCATCTCCCCTTTCCTTTGGATGCTGTCCATTGTTTTCACTAGCAGGCACAGGTTCTTGCATCCCCACAAGTCGGCTGCGGTTGTGCATCCCAATGCGCCTTCTTACAAGATGATATCGATGTGCTCGACCTCTCTGTGAGTCCAAATACACATTTCGCTTACCATTTTCACTACCAACAAGCCCCACCCCAACCTCCACTGGCTGGTAATCCAGCCCATAAGATCCTTCTTTTGGCTTGAACACAAGGTATGCTGCGTACAATGTTGCTGGAGATAGCATAGTTGCATTAATTTTGCCACAGATTTCAAGCCAACATACACCAATCAGCTCTGCCACTTCCCCAAACCTGTCAGAATCCAACAAAAAAGTCATAAAAATTTTACAATCACAAAATAAATGAGAAGAACTACACCATTAGACAGAAAAAGAAACCAACCTGGAAGAAGAATCAGAATTCCATCTCCAATAAGTAGGAGTGTCACCCCATACAATCATCAGGTCTCTTGCTGACAGCATGTAGCATTTCTTCCCGCTCTTTTTTACCAATGAAAAGCTCTGTTCCAAGCCATAAAAAAAAAGGTTAAACACAACTAGATATTCACCCTAATAAAATAATAATAAAACATGCACCGCTTGAGGATGCCACTTGTCACACCTACAAGATCCTCGAAGAACACTTGCTCTTGCCTTGTCTAGTTCAAAAATATTTAAATTTATAAGGAAAAAAAAAGAAGGAAGAGATAGACATGAGAGTCACCTTTTTGCCATCGTCGATAATTATGGGCTTCTCACAAAGCCTGAGATAGAGCTCTTTCTTGGAAGAAAGAGAAGACAACAGAACATAACTATCGGATGTAAATATGATAGATTGATAATCACGAGGAAGAAACCTTTCCCACACAGCATCAGATTCTTCCGCCGACTTAAACAAGGAAGAAACAATGGACAGCCTACAGGCATCCCTCGGGCCGGTGAATGCCAAAACGTTGGCTATGCATCCTTCAGGCAGCACGTTCAACGACATACCTTCTTCTCCAAGGTTCTTTCTTGCCGTTTGAGTTGCATGTTTTTGAGGTGGCATACTGTGCAATTTATAGAGAATGCAGTATGGGTCGTGGGGATGCTTAGCAGTTAAGTATATGTGATTTTTATTGGTGGCCATTCAATAAATGGGATAAAGTAGAAGCTTCTTTTTTTTTTTCTTTTTTATCTGGTTGAACTCTTTATTATTGCTTTAGAAAAGATTGAATCTGTTTTTCAATTTTTTCACATGGGATGAGTATGTTTTTTATATTTGTTGTTTGGATTAAGCTAATAATTATATACGATAATTAATATTTTGGTTTTATTAGGTGGGGTATTTTTGGGTTTCTTGTCTTATTTGAGGTAATCTCTTAATTTTTTAAATTTTCGATATAGTTTAATTTAGAATTTTAATTTTTCTCAGTTTTTAAAATACTTTTATTTTTATATTTTAAATCATCCTATAATTTAATTTTTTATGAATTTTTTTATACAAATTAATAAAAATATCTGGCATGATAAAGTCAAAGCCAGCCTAATTTATTTTAACAAAAATTGTCATGTAGTGTTGACATTTTTTTTCATAATTATATATTTTTTATATATAAATCAAATTAGATTTAAGTTTGTAACATGGCATTTTCGTGGGAATTTTTATTGTACCAGGGAGTAACTAATGATATTACAGTATGCCACGTCTTGAAGAAAAAAATTAGATATAAAGAGAAAAAATAAAATAATATAAAATTAATGACCCACTAATAATAAAAAGAATATCTTCACATATAATTTCACTTTTTTATTTATATCTCTTTTTTTCTACAATATGGGCTCAGAAAATAACTAATAATATACCATTGATTATTCTTTGAATACTATAAAAATAAATTATTAATTTAATTAAGAATATATAGCATTATTATTAAACATGAATCAGCACAAAAGATTGATCCATAATCTAAATCAGTTTGGGTTTAAAAAATTTAAAAAAATTACACCGGTTCAAAAATTCAAGTTGACATGCGAGGCCCTCTTTAAATCTAATAAAAATATATTAAATTATTAATTTAAAAAATAATGTTATTTTTAACTTATTAAAAGAAATCTATTAACTTGTACAAATAGTTTGGTTTTACTATGAGGTTTAATAACTATTATATATTATATATAATAAAAAGGATAAATCAAAAGGTGAACGAACATATATGAATAAATTATACTTATTCTCATAAAATATGAATATA